>Ga0098044_1002237_pt1 | contig 10008 bp, 6 predicted proteins | sample 10_taG_FD_75053 | JGI IMG/M metagenome (GOLD analysis project Ga0098044, IMG submission 75053) | Marine viral communities from the Subarctic Pacific Ocean - 10_ETSP_OMZ_AT15264 metaG | ecosystem: Environmental > Aquatic > Marine > Oceanic | place: Pacific Ocean | collected 2015-01-16 | reverse complement strand
GCAATTCACCCTTGCGGGCAATCTTATTCCGGTTGATTGCACCTTTCGCCGAAGCCAACCTGTCCAGCGCACCTTCCAGTAACTTGGCGATTAAATGGTGAGGCGTTGCATCCACAATTCCGGTCTGCAAGCCGACACTTTTATACTGGTTTAACGCTGATGCATAGTTCATTGACTACCTCTTGACTGATACTAGTTGTTTTTGTTGAGCAGCTGACCGGAGCCCGGCAAGGAGGCCAACTGCTGCGTGAGAAAATCACTGGTCGTCTGCAGTTGGGCAAGCAGAGAGTCCAGTGCATTGAATTGGTTTCGATAACGAAGTTCCAGAGCTTCCATCTTGCGATCAAGCACTTCCTTTTGATCACCAATACCCTCTATCCGCGACTGAATTCCCTCTGTGCGCGAATCCAGTAGGCCATCGGTCGCCAGAAAAGACGTAATCAGGGTATTCAGCTGGTATGCAATGCCACGTGAAAAATCAACCGCGCCGCGTGGTCCCGTAGAACCGTCTGCAATCAGGAGTTGCAGCCCTTCAGCGTTGCTGCCCACAGCCCCTTTTAGGGTTTGCCCACTGCCGGAAGCGACCACACCGCCGATGGTGCCCGCCACATCAATACCGGCAACACCCGCCCCCGTTGAAAAACCCAGTTGCGCAGTGGTATTGGTATCGACAGAGAGAACCTCTATTGTGGAAGAAGACCCATAATTATTGGATGTGATTTCAAAATGGTCGTCGATGAATTGCACGGAGACCAGGGCACCGGCATTGGCCAGTGCAGAGTCACCGTTAATCCTTGCCTGTAACTCGTCGGCCAGTTCAGCGCCCGATGCGTAATTGCCCTGGGTTAGCAAAATTTCGCCGGATGTCACACCATTAACGCTCAGCACCAGGCTATTATTTTCACTATCAATGTCGAGCGGAAAAAAACTTGACGAAGCGGTTAGCTGACCACGGGTCGCCAGCTGGGTGATATTGATATCATGGCTGGCAACTGCTGTTGCCGCCGTCGATGTAATATATTTGACAGTCCCGTCCGATGGCCGGCCTACTGCGGCAAAAACCCCGACGACATCATCAAAAGCATTTTCCAGCGCAGCATCAAAACGACTGCTATTAATGGCCAGCTTGCCATCGCCATCGGTGGTGATACCCAACTCACTCAGACTGCTGAAGGAACCACCAAAACCCGCGGCGGAATCAGTGATGGCCCGACGCACCTGACTGGCAATCGAACGGGCAGAAAAATCTCCCTGCAGTGGCCCGGCAACACCGGTCTCGGGATCATAGGCGGTGAGACTGTTGACGGTAGAAATATAGTTGTTATAACCGCTGACAAAACTCTGGATAGCGGACTTGACCGCCTGGCGGTCTTGCGCAACGGTAACAGTCACCGGAGAAGTTCCAGTGACATCCTTGAGGGTAATATCCAGTCCCTCAATAACCCCGCTGGCTCTATTATCACTACTGCGTATGGACAGCCCATTGACGGTGAACAGGGCGTCGCGGGCAGCGACTGTCTGGGCAAGATTGGTTGCACTGCCATTAAAAGACAAGGCAGACAGGCCAGCGCTATCCAGGTCGTCATTGTCACCGGTATCAGTAACGCTTATTTCGAGACTGTTTTTCTCGCCGCCATCATCGGATCCAATCAATAAACGATAGCCCGACTCATCGTTGACTATCACTGCCGTGACGCCGATTTTTGCGCCGTTAATGGCGTCCCGGACACCCGTCAAAGTGTTGTTGTCTGAATCGATGGTTATGGTCGCCGTGCCCTTTTCAGGGTTGACCGTAAAGCCATCGTAACTCTCGGGACCGGGGTCCGGAGAAGTATAGTTGGTGCTGCCAAAACGAATGGTCAGTGTTCCCGTGCCGACCACATCTGAAGTACTGGCATAACCGGTACTGGCCAGCGAGTGTGACGATGCCAGCTGACTGACAGACAGGCTATAACTGCCCGAAGCTGCAGTACTGTTCGCAGACGCCACAACAGCATCCGTATTACTGGAGGTCGTTGTGCGTTGGCCAAAGCTGGAGAGTTTATTCAGGTTGGAAATACTGTCCTGGAAGGTAGAGAGAGCACTTTTAAGGCTACCAAAACCTGACAGTTCTGCGGTTAAAGCGGACTCACGGGCTACCAGTCTGGTTTCTACCGGTGAGCGTTCGGCTGAAATCAACTGGGTAACCAGCGACTCAATGTCCAGTCCCGACCCTATTCCCGTCGCCGTTAACATCTGACACTTCCTACCACGGTTAAACTGAATATCCGATTCATACCCACGCCTTTAAACGTTAAACACGCAGATAGACAAGCAAACAGGGTGCCAATCAGGCTCAATAAAAGAAAAAACTAGCCCTCACCCCTGACAAATAGTCCCTTACTGTTTCCCGCACCGATTTCTGCCAGGTAATGGGCAAGTGCAACGGCCTCTTCCCGGGGGATCTGGCGGATAATTTCCTTGGATTCACTATCGATTACAGTGACAACCGTACTACCGGTTGTCTCATCTACCTTGAATTGCAGATCACGGGAAATCTGTTGCACATAATCAGATATATGACTTACCGCTGCCGCAAGCTCTACAGTGGACGACTCTCTGTATTGTTCATCGCTTTTTTCCGGAGAAACATTGCCGCCGACGGGCAACTTTTGCCGGTCTGCAGTCAACTCCATCGCCTTGACGGGTTGGCTGTTGGCAACAGCTTTCAAGGCAGGTCCGGGAATAGTTATAGATTCTGGCATGGCGGCACTCCATCAATATAAGGTGCTATGGCCGGGCAGAAAGGGGTGGCATAGCCACCCCTTCTACCTGTTTGATCTTTTCAGGTTGAAAAGATCATTACTGCAACAGGGCCAAAACATTCTGTGGCAGTGCATTAGCCTGAGCCAGCATTGCCGTACCCGCCTGCTGCAGAATTTGAGCGCGGGTTAACGCTGCAGTTTCTGAAGCAAAATCGGCATCCTGAATCCGCGACCTGGAAGCACTCAGGTTTTCAGAGGTCGTTTGAATACTGGCAATGACCGATTCAAAACGGTTCTGGATCGCACCCAATGACGCTCGCGAGCTGTTAATCGCTGTCAGAGCACTATCCACCGACTGGATGGCAGCATTTGCACCAGAGACACTGGAGATGTCAGTATTCGCCAGGGTTGTTCCCACCAGCGTGTCTGCAGTAGTAGTGCCAGCAGTCAACCCGGCATTGGCAGGTGTAGCCCCACCGATAACCAGATCCCCGTCAGCTGAAGTAATGCTGCTGACAAGACCGCGATAAGTATCGCCAGTGGCGGCCAGGCCTTCAGCCGCACCTTCTGTGCCACCTTCAGCCAGAACAATATTGCTACCATCATCCTTGGTGATATCCAGAGTGGTGGCGGTAGGGGCAGACGCCGTATAGCCAGCGAGTGAGTTGATCAACCCCGCAATTTCAGTGGCTGTAATTGTCCCGTCTGCACCCACTGCAGAAAGATCCAGGGCAGTACCATCAACCGACAGGGTGTAATCGGGAGCAACCGCTGTCACCGCCGGAGTGCCACCGGTAGTCTCGGACTCAGTCACACTGGCAGCCACACCCCCTAATGTGCTGGTGCTGGTATCAAAGGTAATGGCAGTGCCATCCGCTTTGGAAAGAACCAGGTCACCACCGGCCAGGGTGCCGGAGGTGATGCTGTACGCACCTGAACTGGCTGCAATGAAGGCTGCAAAATCTGAATCGATCTCTGTTGCAATAGCGCCAGTGGCGACAGTCTCGGTGTCTGCCAGAGTCACATTGACAGCCTCTACACCATCAATGGTCAGAATAAACGCCTGACCGTTGGCATCGGCTGTACCGGCAATCCCGGTAACCGTATTTTCTGTCGGTGAAGCGAGTGAACCGGCCGTGCCCACCACATCGGCAAAGGCGATACCTGCCTGGGCATTGGTAGCCGTGGCGCTCAGACCGACATCTGCGGCGGTTATCGCATCGGCAATCGCTTTTGCATCTGCCGTAGCAGAGATCGCAAAGCCATTGACCGTCAGATCACCATCGGCAAAGCCTGCCTGTACCGCTGTTCCAGGTGCTGCCATATTAGCACCCGTCGATTGACCAAGCGATGAGGTTCGTGCACTGGTGATACTGGAAATACTGACAGTCTCGCCAGCATTGGCACCCACCTGAAAAACCTGTGAAGCAAACGATCCATTCAGCAACTTGACGCCGTTAAACGAACTGGTTGATGCCACCCGATCAATTTCAGCGACCAGTTCGGCAACTTCAGATTGAAGAGCAGCACGGTCACTTGAGCTGTTGGTGGCGTTGGCCGATTGCACTGCCAGTTCACGAATACGTTGCAGGTTATTGGTAATCTGCGACAAATCACCCTCAGCCGTCTGTGAGAGAGATATCCCATCGTTGGCATTACGGGCAGCCTGATTCAGACCCCGGATCTGGGTAGTAAAACGCTCAGAAATTGCCAAACCTGCAGCATCATCTTTTGCGCTGTTAATACGCAAGCCAGAAGAGAGGCGTTGCAGTGCTGTGCTCAAATCACCCTGGGATGAATTCAGGTTGCGCTGCGCTGTGAGCGAAGCGATATTGGTATTGATTACCTGTGCCATAACTATTTTCCTCTTTGTTTTCCTTTCCGTTTGGCAGGTCAAAACCTTTCAGACGGCTGTTTCTTCGACGCTGGAATCTCTCATCGACGACGGATACGTTGCGATCGATAACCTGTATATCGACCGACGAGGAAAGTTCTTTAGCTTTTTTTTAGAATTTTTTTTCAATCCATTGATTTAAAGAAGAAAGTGTGACGATCTCTACAGTTCAAACAACAAAATGTGATGCCTATCACAAAAGAAGACGGGCAAACCAGTATTGCCAACACCGCAACTATCTGGCCTAAAAGGAAAACAAACAGGATGGGCTATTACAGGTAATTAAACAGGGATAACCCCTGGACTTTCACATAAGCCTGCTGGGCGGCCTGCAATGCGGTTAGCTGCAGGTTAAGTTCACTGATGGCCTGCGCGTAATCGAGGTCCTGCACACTGGAAAGGGTCTGTTCCAGTTGCAGATTAAAGTCCTCATTCAGCGACTGCTGATTTTCTACCTGATTGAGGCGAACGCCCACGTCAGCTCTAACTGCCAGCATATGACCAATGGCCTGATCGAGATTATTCAATCCACGTCCCATGGCATTGTTGACCGAAGCCACTCCGGCGGGGGAATCAATCGCACTGGCCAGGGAATCTGCAATAGCCTGAATGCTGGCAAACATGCCTTCACGAGCAGCGGGAAAGACCTCAAAACGATCACCATCGACAGGGAGACCGCCAACCTGAATGCTGGCTCCGGCAAAATTGATTTCGTCACCCCCCTGGTAGTTACCGCTGGTCAACAGGGCATTGGAGGAATCCCGCACTTCATAGGTCACCGGATCACCGGGAAGCGCTTGACTGAAAGTGATTGAGTAAGTATCCCGAACAAAACTGCCATCAACTGTGGCACTGCCAATTACCCCTGTGCCAGCATTGGTGGCGTCAGGTATCACATCAAAACGACCATTACCGGTGGGCACAGCCATAAAGACATTAAACCCGGAATCCCTTACCGCCACCTGGGATGACTTGCCCAACTGCAGGAATCGTTGACCATCATCACCCTGGTAGGCGTACTGACCGTTTTGCCGTGTAAACGGCACTGAGTCGGCCTGAAACCCGGCAAAAATATATTCACCTTCCGAGTCTCGGGTATTGGCCAGCGACTGGAGCTGTTCAAGCAACCCTTCTATTTCCACACTCGCACTGCGGCGGGTTTCAACGGACTGGGAGGCATTGTTGGCCTGAACCACCAACTCCCTGACCCGTTGCAGCACATTGCCCACATTGGCAAGCACCGTGTCTTCCAGTGCGAGCTGCCCCTCGGCCAAATTACCATTGCGCTGATACTGATCCAGCAACGCCATATCTTCATTGAGATTCAGAATCTGCACTGCCGCCACTGGATCATCTGAAGGAACCTGGATGCGCTTGCCGGTAGCCAGCTGTTGTTCCGTTTTGGCCAACTTGCTCTGCTGGTCAAGTATTCCCGAAATTCCCTGCTGAAAAATTTGCACACTGGATAAACGCATACTGGCACCCACCTATCGACGGACGGAGCTGAGCAAGGTCTGGAACAACTCATCGGCCACCGCAATTATCTGCGCAGCGGCCTGATAGGCCTGCTGGTAGCGGATAAGGTTTGCCGCCTCCTCGTCCAGATTCACACCCGAAACACTTTCTCGCGCTGAAACCGACTGATCCAGCAGCACCTGTTCGGTGCCAAGGGCTTTTTCTGACTGGCTGGTTTTAACCGCAACATCGGCGACGGTGCTTGCATAGGCCTCCTGATAACTGGCCGAACCATTCATCAGCTCCCTGGATATTTGCAGCGAGGCCAGATTCAATGCGTTGCCATTGTCACCGGTACCGCTGGTATTATTTTCTATGACCAGCTCATCACCTGCCTGCGGCACGCCATCAATGCTGAACTCGAAGCCAGCAAGACTGAACGATTTACCAGCACTCTCTGTGGCGGGGTTATAGGCCAACGGTCCGCCAGCTATACCGGACATATCGAAACCGGGCACACCGGCTCCGAGCGCATCGGGGTTAAATGTCAATGTCACAGCACCGGCCAACGGCAACCCTGATGGATCACTGACCCTAAGGCCGGTAATATCGGCTGAACCCTGATTTGACAAAGCCTGCTGAGCGCGAAGCGGTGATGCGGCGGCAAAATCTTCCGGCCGACTCAGCGCCACTGCAAATTGCCCGATGGCCAAACGGGTGGGCTGAATCAGAAAGCTGTCACCACTGGCGGGAGTGCCGGCGGTACTCACCGTCAACCCACCCACTGAAAACGGACCTGCACCGCTTTGACTGCTGTTATTGGCAAGATTGGTCAAGACCCACTGGCTACCGTCAAAACGAAGATTGTAGTCATCACCGGTCAGTGCGGTCGCGTCAGCAATAGTGGCTGACACTGATGCCGACCCCGTATTGGCAGGATTCTCTGTCGACGTTGCTGTCAGTGGCTGAAAAAAATCTCCGCCGGGATTACCGTCCAGATCAATCCCGAGCTGATGTTGCTCATTGAAAGTGGATGTCAGTCCAACGGCGATCAGTCCGAGCTGATTGGCCGCAGGATTAAGCACATCCTCCCGAAAATCCAGAACAGCACCCAGCGACCCACCACTGAGAAAACGGGTGATATCCGAGACATTGCCGCCTGCGCCGGAAATGCCAATCATGGTCTGGGTGCTATCGAATGGATTACTTACGGTTTGAAACGACTCTGCATTTCCGCCAACCACCAACGCCTGACCTTTGCCAATCATCACGTTAATGGCGCCATCGGATTGGGTCACGGTGGTGACCCCAACATACTTTGCCAGCTGGCTGAGCTGTTGGTCGCGCTTGTCCAACAAATCGTTCGGCACAGTGCCACCGGATTGACCGGTGGCACTGACAATCTGCTTGTTCAGGCTGGCGATACTGGCCGCCAGTGAATTAATCTCACCGACGGTACCTTCTATCCTGGCATTGACTTCGCTATTGAGGCTGCGCAGATTGCTGTCCAGGTAGTGAAAACGGTCTGCCAGCGCTTCTGCCTGCCCGAGCAGGACCTGGCGCTCAGGCAATGATCCGGGATTGTTGGCAACATCCTGCACGGCACTGAAAAACTCCCCAAGCACAGGCGCCAGACCGGCATTATCGTTACCGAGCATGCCATCCAGCCGGGAAGACAACTGATAAAGCGTATCGAAACCGCTGTGGGAGGATGTACGCGTACGAACTTCCGAAACCAGAAACTGATCGTAAATGCGCTCTATGGAGTCCACTGTCACCCCTGAGCCAATATAATTTCCCCCACTCAGCTGGGGCGGCAAGGTATCAAAGTCAGCCCGCTGGCGACTGTAGCCATCCGTATTCACATTCGCGATATTGTGCCCGGTGGTATTGATCGATTGCTGCAAGGAGAGCAGTGCCGATGTGCCGATGTTAAAAATATTTGCCACGATGCCTTATCCTGCCTGGCAGTCCAGTGAATGGACGCACTGATGGGCTAACCCTAGGTACCAGTTAGCGACTCTTTTCCGGAATTCTTTAATTGGTTAACCAGATTGCTGTAACTACCCCGCTCCAGAATACCCAGAATTTTTTCGGCATATTTTGGATCGGTGGCATAGCCCGCCTGCTGCAACTCTGTCAGGAATGCTTTGCTGTCGGATACTTTTTCCAGCGCACTCTGATAGCGCGGATTGTCTTTCAGAAAACTCACATAGTCCTTGAATGCAGTGGACAGTGAGTCATATACCCTGAACGCTGCTTTTTCCAGCGCTGCCAGCCCATCCCTGAACTCCATGGTATTGACGGTAGAGGAATCGCCTCGCCACCCATTCCCCACCTTGATACCAAACAGATTAAAGCTGCTGCTACCGTCCGCGGCCTGAATAACTTTCTTGCCCCAGCCCGTCTCCAGCGCTGACTGAGCCACCAGAACCGCCGGATCCAGACCGAGTTCATCGGCGGCTGCCACCGCATCATCCCAGACTGCCTGCACGAATTCTTCCGGTGAAGATGCCAGGCCATTCTTTCCTGTGGCACTGGTGACATTGGCAACCCGGGTGACTGGCTGCCGCTCTGCCGCCGGGGGAATTAACCCAGGCACCTCCCGCTGCACCCTCAGTGGAGGTCGCTCAAGAGAGACCAACGGCTGCACGTTCCCCATCTCATCAATTACAGGTTCAGTCTGCGCCCCACCGCCCAATTGAGTGACAAGAATATCTGCCAGACCAATACCACCCTGCTGCGAGAGCTCAAGCGAAACCTGCTGGTCAAACATCTGCTGATAGGTATCCAGCTGAGTGCTGTCGAACAGGCCGCCATCAACGGTGGCATCGCGCATGGACTTGAGCATCATCTGCACAAAAAGAGACTCGAACTGTCCGGCCACTTCGGAAATAGCCGCCCCTGGAGCCTGGCGAGCCTGGCTGCGCAACGAGGCCAGCCCCTGGATGTCCATGAATGTCGACGTCATTGCCTCTGCCATGGCTAGATCACGATCAAGCGGGCACGCAGCGCACCCACACGCTCCAATGCCTCCAGAATCGCCACCAGATCACCGGGGGCGGCACCGACTTTGTTGACAGCTTCCACCAGGTCATCGAGTGTCACGCCCGCATCCAGCAGGAACATGCGGGTACCCTCTTGCTCCACCGACACTTCGGATTCGGGCGTCACCACCGTATTACCTCTTCGGGCGAAAGGCTCCGGCTGGCTGACGTTGATGTTTTCGTTGATCGTCACAATCAGGTTGCCGTGGGCCACGGCGGCGGGTTCAAGCCGAACCTCCCGGCCGATCACCACCGTGCCAGTCCGCGAGTTCACAATAACCCGGGCCGGGGCACTGGCTGGCTTTACCTGCAGATTTTCCAGCATTGAAACAAAAGCCACTTTTTCTGCCGGGTCCAGTGGTGCACGAATTTCCACAGAGCCGCCATCGAGAGGCCGGGCCACCCCCTCTCCCAGGGACTCATTAATACTGGTGGCCACGCGAAAAGCCGTGGTGAAATCCGCAGCATGAAGATTCATCACCAGTGAGGCATCGTGATTGAATGGGCTGACCACACCCCGTTCCACGGTTGCCCCGTTGGGGATGCGGCCGGCACTGGGCACATTGACTGTCACACTGGAGCCATCGGCACCATCGGCACCAAAGCCGCTGACTAACAGATTGCCCTGGGCAACCGCATAGGTCTGCCCATCAGCACCCTTTAACGGCATCATCAGCAGCGACCCCCCGCGCAGACTTTTTGCATTGCCGAGCGAGGAAACCGTGACATCAATGGTCTGACCGGGTTTCGCGAATGGGGGCAGCTCTGCATGAACCATCACCGCCGCAACATTTTTCAACTGGAGATTGACATTGGCCGGCAGCGACACACCCAGTTTGGCAAGCATGCTCTTGACACTTTGCACAGT
>Ga0098044_1002236_pt1 | contig 10010 bp, 13 predicted proteins | sample 10_taG_FD_75053 | JGI IMG/M metagenome (GOLD analysis project Ga0098044, IMG submission 75053) | Marine viral communities from the Subarctic Pacific Ocean - 10_ETSP_OMZ_AT15264 metaG | ecosystem: Environmental > Aquatic > Marine > Oceanic | place: Pacific Ocean | collected 2015-01-16 | reverse complement strand
CTAATTACAACTACATTTTCTTTACTACATTTTTCGCATGTAAATGTATTGTCTATAGTTAGGTCGATTGGTATAAAGGCTGGAGTACCGCAAAACGAACATTCAACATCAGCCGCGGTTCTGGAAATTTCTCTTATTCTTTCATTCTCTATCTCTTCCGCTTTTATTCTCACATAGATATCTGCCACATATTGGATAATAAACCATAAAACGAGTTGTGAGAGGAATGCCACACCTACAGGTAGCCAAAAACCTTTACCTGTGAAAAGGAATACTATACCGAACAATAAGCTAATTGCTGTAGTTATTCCGAGAGACTTAACTAAACTGCCAACCATCTATACATATTAAATGAACTTACTAAATTAGTCAAGCAAATTATCGAAGCTAGTACCGATATCTTTTACCGCGGCTTTGATACGTTTTAGCTTTGCAATAACCTCCTTCAATCCCCTCTTATGCTCAGGAGAATCACTAATTAGCGGATTCTCAGCTACTTGCGTTAATTTTATCTCCAAATTATCCACTTTTAGCCATAGATCTCCCAGATCATGCATATACGACAACATTGGCTCAGGTAATACATTACCTGCGCGCGAGGATGGGTCGTTGGGGTGCTGACCACCGGATTGCATGAGATCAGCTATAGACATGCTTGTTGGCTTGTGTTCTCTGGTCTGCATATCCTTGTGCCATGGTGAAGCTGAATAAGCAACCCCGTCTTCTTGAAGTAGATTGATAAGGTCGTTGAATTTTTGTATACGTTTCACTGAAAATATTTATTGTTTGAGATAAATAATTAATGAAATATGAATCCATTTAAAGACAAATTTTCGTTATTGCTGGAACAACCAGAAATCAGCGATGAGGAAGCCATGGGAGCTTCTCTAGATCAAGGTACTGATCCAGCTGCTTTTGACGTAGCGGCACCAGATCCTGGTGCCATGGCTCCTGTGACAGATCCAGGCGCTGTGCTTAAGCAGCAGAATCAAGAAATGACTGGTACACTCCAGGAGTGGATTGGCAGATTAGAAGAATTTACGGATTATTTAAATGGATTAGACCCGTCTTCTATGCAGTCGCAATTAAATAATGCTGCGTGTGACACGCTGTTTAATAAGATTGCTGGCAGCGAAACTAAGAAGATTTCTCGAGTAGCTCAAGATCTCAGATCTGTTGTTGAATCTTTAAAGTCGTATATGCTTTCTAACGACGACTCTTAAGCGACTAGCTTAAGTTTAATTTTATTCAAAACGCACAATGCGGGGTTTCCGCTATATGTGTTGCTCAATATAAAATCATTAGGAATTTCATCTCTACCTAGACTAGTACACATATCATTAAAATCTTTAAATACTGTACCATACTCTTCTGGCCATACAAATACATTTTCACCTTTATCAATTAAGCTAATTGTCTTGTCACGCGCTGCTTCATCTTGCCACTGAGAGTCGAGAACCCAAATTTTCTTATGCAGCATAAATCTATTGAGCTGTTTCTGTTGAAGGCCAGTAAAGCTCTCTCTACTCCTCGGTTGAATACCTGCTACAGCTACACCATTCTTAACGAAGCATGCATCAATAGGACCTTCAAATATAAAGATATTTGTATTATTTGCATCAACATTATTTGCATTAAATAATGACTTTTCTGCTCCTACTTTAGAAAGATATTTTGGATATTTTTTATCATCTGATTTTAATATAGTTCTAGTCTGGTAGAATACTATTTTATTATTATCATCATAGAATGGAATTACGAGTCTGTTTTTATGGATATAATCAGTAAGGCTAACCCACATTGTATTAGGTTTTGATACTGCAGTGTTCAGCCTTCTCTTTGCAATAACATCTAAACAGCTCCTAACATTTTGATTATTTTTATGATATTTGAGTTGGTGTGCGTCGAATAGATTAATACAATCATCAGGCAGATCCTGTCTACATGTAGCTTGCTCTGAAGGCTTTTCAGAAATTATAGATGGTAAAGGGGAAGAGAATTTTTTTGATTCATCTAATAGCTCTTTAAATGTTGTGTTACCGGTTTCGATAATAAAATCTGTAGGAGAGCCATACCAACCGCAATTATGACAACAAATTACATTATCCTTTATAACAAAATATAAGCGTCTTTTTTTGCCCCAACTTTTACCCTCTCGACATATAGGGCACCCGGCTTCATACACGTTGTTATATTTTTTATGACGAGGGTATCCTGCGTGTTGCAGAAACTTGTGAATTAAAAAATCTTGAGTAATCGTCACACATTAAGTATAACGAAAAAAAATGGAATTACAACTATTGTTCGTCAGTGCGTTTCGGAGTCCGGCTTACTGTACCTCTTTTAAAGTAAGTGCCGCACCTAGTGCATGCCCATATAGCCTCTTCAACGATCTCAGTTTTCGTATCGTTTCTTCTAATTTTTGGAGCTATGCCGGTCTGACCGCATGTATTGCACTGTAACTGAACTGGTCTTACTATGTTCATATATAGTATTTACTCTTCCGTGGGAGGTAAATCACCCTGTGACCACATAATTGCTGGCGGTCTTTGTTGTAAAAATGTTTGCACGCGCTGGTATATAGCATCATACTCTTGAGGAGTATTTGCAATTACTGCTGTTACTGGCATGCCATTCATACCGTAACCTATAAGAACATAGCAATCTAATTGTTCTTGAAGAAGTTCAATTCCTTGCTTAAGACTATCTTGCTGCACCAAGTCTGCTGTTAACAAGTCTTTTAATTGGTGTCGATGCCTACGCGTCGGTTTTGATTTTTTATCGTTCTTTTTAGGTTGTTTCTTCGGAGATTTGTCTGATTTGGGCATCATATTTATTTATTCTCTGGATCGGCAGCGTCCGGGGCGAAAACATTAAATTCACTGAGATAAGTAATTACAACTTCAACGGAATCTGTACTCAAACTTAGAGTATTTGGTATTCTCTGATTACCGTCAGATATATCAAACAACTTTTGACCAAAATAATCTCTATTCTCACAACACGTAATAATTATTGACTCTGCTCCCGGGTTGATCATAACCATCCACTTCCGAGGGTCAGTTGGGGCAAATCCGCTAAATATTTTATTGGTAATATATCCATTATCTCGCATCCGCTTCACGAAATAACCTAGTGTAGTGACTTTGTTCTTCTTCATTACGAAACCATTCCAGACACGAAGTACGCACCATGCGATACTTCGTTTGAGCATTGAAATAACATTACGCTCAACTCAGTATTGATAAATGTATTTATCGAAGAACGCTGAGATGCACTTATTGTGCGTAGGTTATCATACTTTACTGGAATAGGTATCTGTAATTCATTACCTTTAAAATTGCTAGAAATTTTAATGCTTGCGCTATTTATATTTTGTCTCTTTTTATCATTCAACTCTCCATGCACTTCACCGTCTTTTGTATAGAAGTACACTTTCTCACTATCGCTAGCGTATAGAGATAGCTTGTTCAGATTGCTCAGAGAGTCGTTAGCAAGCATAAATGACATATCGTACTCTAATTTTTTTAATTTATCTACACTTACAGCAGGACAGCTAAGCACACCATCTTCTAGCAGATAATAGTTAAATTGAATATCCTGATCTTTATAGCGTAAGCAATTTTCAGACAATTCAATTTCAATAGATTCTTGCTCTATATATGAAAGGATCTTAATTAGCTTATCAACATCTGAGATGTTTAGCTTAACTGGTTCATCAACATTATTATCATGTTTGAACTTATTGAATAGAATTAGTGTACCGTCCGGAGACGCAACTAAGCATGTGTAATGCTTTTTCTCAACGCGTATAACACATCTGTCGCTGATCTGCTTAACAGGACCAAGAAACGATGCAACAAAATCACTTCTGTTTTGTATCTTTAGGATCATCGAATCTTATTGTAACCTGCTTAGTGTTCTTTTTCAACAAACTCTTTAAAATTTTGTCACCCATTTGCTCCAACCTGTCTAGCTTATCTTCAATCGCTAGCAACCTTCTCAACATTTGACCATCATCATATACAGGCACTGCAGCTGGGAGCTGTACAGCTGGTGGTGGTGTAGCTGGTATTATTGCTGGAGCTTGAATTGGTTGTTGAGGTTGTATCGGTTGTTGCATTACTTGTTGTGTTAATTGTGCTGGTTGGGCTGTCGGCGTCTCAGCACCAGAAGCGTTAATGTGCTGCTTGACCATGGCATGAGCATCAAATTTTTGTGGTTTTAGATTTGTTGATCCTTCAAGAATATTTTCAGCTATTTGACCGACTTGAGATTGAGTATTAGCTGCTAAAGCTGCAACAAATTCCAAATCCTCCTGAGGGTTCGGAGGCGGCGGTACATACCCTCCACCGCCTCTCTCCTCAGGCGGCCTGGGCATCGGAATCATCTCCGGTTGCCGAGGTACTGGTTTTGGCGGGGTTTTATCAGCCATCTAATCCCTTTAGAAGCTCTTGAACCTTATCATCGTTAAGTACATTTTCATCAGCGCTATTCTCTGGCTGTGAGTCGTCCTCTGCAGGGCTCTCTGCGCTCGCAGGAGCCTCTGGCTCCTGTGCACTTGCCGCAGCGTCTTTACCGTAATAATGCTCATCAAGCATTAGCTTTAGATCATCATAACCTTTAACAGTAAACACATTATCCAGCTCGTGGATGTTGCTGTGTATTTCTTCCATATTATCCTCCGTGAGACCTTCGATCTCGCTAGGAAGGGAAAACTTAGAAGATACATATGTCGGGAAATCTCCTTGACGTTCAACCTTAATTTTAAAGTTAACACCGGAGCCGGTCAAGTCAAAGATTTTCTCACCATAATCATCAGAATCATCTCCTGCCAGAGCATCCATGATGATTTTATGCAATTGCTTGCCATATCTGAGAATCTTAACTTTACCGTTATTGTCTGGTCGCGTAGGGTCATTCAACACGTATGCATTTACTAACCAATTCTCACGGCGGCCAATGGCACGAGCCTTCTTCTTGTCTCCCTCAGTACCGTGCTTCATGATGCTGAGGTAAGCCTCGGAAATCGGATCACGCTCACCGAAAGTATTCGGGCTAACTGCAGACATGAATTGACCAGTTGAGAAGCTCTCCCAAGAATGAGAATAATAATGAAAGAACGTTTTTGCGGGATCCTTTAAATTAGGTACCAACCGGACTGTATACATATTGCCCGGTTCAGGCTTCAAAAACTCCTTAAACTTAGATCTGTTAGAGCCTTCATCCTTAGCTAAGGATTCCTTGATGGTTGAGAACATTGATTTTGTGAATACATTCATATTTTTATCTGTTTAATCTGTTATATATCTGTTTAACTAATTATAGATACACGATTTAGTGAATTCAAGCTTTTTTTTGTATCTGCATCAACTTTTCTAAACCTTTACAAATTATTGATTTTGCTCGCTTTGACGTGTAGTAGTTTCTCCGAAGTTCATCGACCTTAGACATTTGCTCACCTAAGATGAACTCTCTAACATCATATGAGATTTTTGATAATTCTCGTTCAAATTGCTCAAAGCCAAACATAACATATATAACAATCTCATTTTCTTGTATATGGAGTATAAAAGAATTGACAATGTTTGTTTTATGCGCTGGATAGCTCTCGAAGGTTATATGATTATCTTTACAAAATTTATAGATGAAAAATAGAGAATCTTTTATTTTGCTAATCATCTCGTCTGAGTCAATATTATCTAATCTCTTTTTTAAATATGTTGTATATACTTTAATAGCGCGCTGAGTACAGTAGAATTTAAGATCATAATAATTGTTATCATTATAGACTTCATATGGGGCAAGGAGGAGATCATATAGATCTATGCTTTTATTTCTCTCTAGGATGCTGTTCAGCTTACGAACATATATGTAATTTTTATCATCCTCGAAGCCTTCGAAGTTTTTTCTGATGCGATATGGAGAATTTTGTTTAGACCGGCTGATGCGAAGAAAGCTATTATAAATGTGTTTTTCTTGGCTTGTCATTTATGGTAATTACCGTCTTCCTATTATTCAAAAACTTCTTTATATATTTGCTTTTTGAAACGTTAGGCTCATACTCTATTAATTTTATTATAGCCTCATAGTCTGTATCAAAATCACACAAATATTTATATAATTTTCTTACATCATTATTCTTAAGAATTTCAATAAAAATGTTAGGTACATTTAATTTTTTGTTTTTTAATATACAAATCAATGCACAGATTTTTATAAAGGCTCTAGAAAACTCCTTCTCATACATCCCCACTCTTGGGTTGTATTCGTTTGGTTGAGGTAGAAATTTGCTCATGTATAGGTAGTAATAGCTTAGAGAATGTGATGAACTTGTCATCCATTTCTCCGCCTGCGGCGTACTCATGCCCACCACCGGTTCCTATTTTATTTACTAGCATAGATAGGTCAATGCTACAGGATTTGGACCTTCTTAAGCTAAATCTGGACGTATTGAGATTTACAATTACACCTACATCAGCTTTATGCTTGTTGATTATATAATCAGCGAGCTCATTAATACAACTGTCTGCAAAGCATGCTACAAACTTGATTTCTTCACCTTTTATAACCAAAAATGCTTTGTAAGGTTCGAGGTTATTCTTTAGATCAGTAAATTTTTTCTTGTGAAGAAGAATGATGTTTTTATGAAAATTATTAAACCCCTTAAAACCGGCTTTAAAATCTGTATAAAATTTTTGTACACGATTGCCTTGATATGACCAATACACAACATTTAAATCATATGAATCTTTTACCTGAAGCTTATATGAATCATAATCATCTGCTAGAAGTATAAGATATTTTTGATCATCTGCAATATCCATCTTTTTACTGATTGTTTTGTATATTAATTTTGTACAGCTTGTCTCCTGCTCAATAATAGCAGTCGCATTCTTATATTCATTTTTGTGAGATTTATGATGATCAATTATGACAATATTCGGTAAATCAATGATTTCCGGAGGGCATTTAGAAACGTCTAAATCCACAATAAAAATCTTCTCATACTTGTCTTTATTATACTGAGCCCATGCAGAAAATTGCTGCTCAAAATCCTTTACAGTAACTGTTCGAAATGGTATATCATATTCCAGATACCAGCAAAGTGTTGTGTAAGACATCGCACCGTCCAAATCACAATCACACCATATAAATGCTTTTTTCATTATAAAAATTTAGTCAGCTAGTTCAGACAATGCTCTATTTATTTCAGAGAATTCTTCAGTATCATTTATTTCCTCATCTTCAGATAATGTTAACGTTGAGTAGTCGATTCGCATACCTATTGCTCCAAAATTTGGACCGAATCTATTTTTCATCATTCCTAATCTTATTATGCCAAGCTGAGCATCTTCTTCTTCCTGCCAAATACTCATAATACAATCTGCAGTTGCAGCTAAGCCCATACTTTCACTAATTGTCTCTAACCCAGGATTTAGATCAGTAACACCAGATCGGTTCACCTGCGTTGCTGTTATTATAGGCACATTATAGGTATATGTCAACGCTCTTATTTGCTCTGTAATATGCTTAACCTTTTCATATGAATTGTTGCCGGTTGATGAGTGCATTAAATTGACGTAATCTAATACAATAGCATCTAAATGCACACCTCTCTGAACTATCTTTTTGATAAATCCATTAAGCTGTCCAACAGATATTGTGCTAGGAGGAAATTCTTTAATTATTAATTTTGATTTAGGATGTACAGCTTTATACTCTCTTATTTTACCTGATAGCTCGTCTGTTTTATGTTGAATGTCTGATATAGGTATTTGTGTTAATGATGATGATATTCTTTTAGCATACATCATTTCTGACATTTCAAGTGTTACTAGTAATACTGACTTGCCAAGAGCAGCCATATTCGTTGCGACATTGCCTAGAAAGATTGATTTACCAACATTTGTTCTTCCTGCAAAAATGTATATTGCTCTACCAGATTCTAAAAAACCACCTCCCAATTTTCGATCCAACCAATCCCATCCGGATGGAATATATTTATCAATGGTATTGAGATCTTTAATATGAGAATCAACATCCACAAAATAATCATGACCTAGAGTTTGGTTTAGAGAGATGCTACATGCATCCTCAAACTTATGCAATATTTTTGCCGTATCTACGTTACCGTCTTGACATTCATCAATAACTGACATTAACGTGTGATAGACGGATTTTTCTTTTAAGAAGGTTTCTGTGTTTTCTAGTAACTCTTTTACATTATACTTCTTATCTAGAGTGGAGATTGATTCTAATACAGTTCTAAAACTTTGTTTAAGATCATCAGTCGTTAGATATGCTTTTATTTCCGTACCAGAAGGTAGAGCATTGTGTTTATTAAAATATTTGGTTACAATTCCTAATACATTTCTAATATCTGTATTTTTAAAGAATTGAGGCTTAGCTTGATCAATTACAGCAGCAGCATATTCTTCATTTGTGAGAAGATTATAGATGATGATATTTTCGAAGAAATCAGCATCGATGTTTTGAGTGTCGCTCACTGCAGTATATTATAATAGCGAATTTGCGACTTTCAAGAAATATTGTTCACTGTCGTGATATGCTTGAGTCTTTTCTTCCAAACCACCCGAGTCATGGACAGCCCAAATCGGGTATGTACCCATCTTTAAACCGGCTTTGTTTGCAGATAGAGAAAAAAGCATATCATAATGGTGATAACCGTTGTGTGGAATATTTTCATCAAACTTAACTTCTTTTTTCATTATGTCTTCAACTTTACATGCGAGGAATAAACCATCTAACAGAAGCACACGATCAGGTGACGGACCGTAATGAGACCAAACAAATCTCTCTTCATCACCCTGAACGAAGCGATGGCACACACAACCTCTCCAATGATCTTGCTCACTCATTAAATGCCACAGCGCAGGTTGTTTCAATTTTGCTTGTGATGCTCCAGCGAGACCTACAATTGAATATTTCTTTAAAGCTGCTTCTAATTTATCGAATAAGAATGTATCTTCTATGGATACATCATCATGAACAAATATAGCTGCATCGTATTTCTTATCCGCAGCAAGGCGCATACACTTATTATATGTTTTTGTAAAAGAGACCGTATGATCACAATTAGCTAAAACATCGAATTTTTTAGCTTGAATAAACAATTCAGTATATCCTTGATCGGTAACTTCCTCCCTGCACCCTGTACAGGTCATTACTTGATATTGTGACAGTGATTTGTATATTCTTGATTTAAAAAAGCCGTCAGTATTCTGTTTTGTGCATACTACAAAAAGGAGTTTCATAAAATTAGATAAGGTGAATTATATTTAAATGGTGTAATTGGTTCAAATACTTCTGTGCCATGATTTCTTTTATATAAAATGCCTTCAGGTAGCGTCTTAAAACCTCCTTGCATTTTAGATGAGAATTCTCCAGTCTTGGGATTCAAGAATAGTGTACTGCCAACTCTCGCAATATATATGTTACCGGTTTTTTTATTAATCATCCAGCAAGCAAAAGTGCCAGCGATCTCCTCTAAAGTCTCAACAATTGCTCCTACCTCATCTATTCCAGTATATTCAGATAGTGATTCATTGTGTTGGATGAGAGCGGGTATTACTGAAGAGTCAACCTCATTTACATTAGAGAGGTCAAATTTTGCTGCGATTTCTCGATCGTTTGACAGTACACCATTATGAGCTACAATCCAATTATCTACGATAAACGGGTGTGTTGAGTTCTTATCATAATCGCGCTGGGATGAAGTAGGTGCTTGAGTGTGACCGGTTAGATAATGGTAAGTATCTGCGTATTTTTTGTCAATTTCACCGATTCCTGGAGATTTATAAACCCCGATTTCCGGATATTTGTTATGCGGTGTATAGTGTCTAATATACACAGATCCGAAGGAAAATGCTCCTCTATCTTGATTTAGCTTGTAGAGCGTATCAAATCTCTCCGCGCTTGAAGTACCAAATATACCGCACATAATTACTATGATTATACAGTAAAGGAGAGGGAAATCAATAAATAAT
>Ga0098044_1002233_pt1 | contig 10015 bp, 1 predicted proteins | sample 10_taG_FD_75053 | JGI IMG/M metagenome (GOLD analysis project Ga0098044, IMG submission 75053) | Marine viral communities from the Subarctic Pacific Ocean - 10_ETSP_OMZ_AT15264 metaG | ecosystem: Environmental > Aquatic > Marine > Oceanic | place: Pacific Ocean | collected 2015-01-16 | reverse complement strand
GATGTTTTAATATCGATGAAAGACTGATCAAATTAAATGCTTATTCTAATAGACGAACTTATGAGTTAAAAAACAATCTTACTCAAATTCTCGTTAATAAGACAGCTTTGAATTTTAATCACAAAGACAATCTTGCAGGGGTTGTTTATCAGGCTCAAACCAATACTCTCGCAACTGCCACAATCGTAATTGCAGATTCGGGCGGCATTGTTAATGGTGAAACATTTACCTTGGTTGATTCGGCGGGAACAAGCACAGTATACACAATTAATGGTGGTGTGGCGGCCGCCTCCGGTGGTGGCTCTGGCGGCTCTGCAACAGTTGGTTTCTCCGGAGTCGGCGGCGGATCCGCAGGAAAAGTTGCAGCCGCCGCTGCTATGGTGATAGCCATCAACGCTACGACAGACGCCAACTATAAAGCGGTATCTGATGGTGTGGACACGGTAACAATCACACAAGGTACTGGCGGCTCGCCAGGAAACACAACAAATGCTGACTCAATTTCCTATACGACTGTTTCTAACTTTACTGGTGGCACAGGCAACGCCGAATCTCGCGGTTATATTTCTGGAAGTGCTTATAGTTCATCTGTCAAAACATATGAAGATAGATTTGGACTTACAGTTGAAGCAGATGTGTTATTCCCAAGCTTTAAAAAGAGGATTGATACTTTTGACAGAAGCTTTATGACATCCTCTTTGTTTGGTTGCACCACTGTGGGCACTTCTTCTGCCGTTCTTCTTGGTACCGACACAACTTGGCTAACCGCATCGACCTCCGCCTCCTCATCTGTGGATTATACCAACTTTCAGGTTCTTGCTGTTAGAGACGCAGAGTATTCTAAGAATATTTATTTTAAGCTGACATCTTCGAATGATCCTTGGCTTTTCCCAACATTAACAAGTAGTATATTTTATGATGTTTATGATAACACTGAATGGAATTTCTCTGTTAGAATAAAGCCAAGCAATTATCCTTTAACAGAAATTGTTACTGGTTCTACCACATACACTTATGATGTTATATTTAAAGGCATCAATACAGTAATGGGAGATGTGCAAAACACGTTTTCAACATCAGCCTCTATTACGCAAACGGCTGGCCAGAAGATATTAAGGTCAAATAAAAGACTATATGCCGGCGCCCAAAAAACAAATATTACTGGCGCTTTATTATACAAGTCTGATGTTTTATTGAATGATGTTAAATATTGGGCAAAATATCTTGAGGATAGTGATTTAGAACAACATGCTTTTGATGTAAATAATCGCGGAGTTTCTGGATCGAATCGCCATCTTTCTCCTTGGGGTGATAAAAATCATGCACACAATCAAGGATTGGATATTTTAAATTGGAATACATTAGCGCTTAATTGGAATTTTGATAACGTCACAGGCTCTAATGCAAACGGCGCATTAAACGAAGTGACAGATATAAGCTCTGGCTCTGCTGTGCTTCGTAATAATTACGGCTGGTTAGGAAATTTAGCTGGATATCAACTTGCCGGATCTGGTTCTGGTTTTGGTACCTCGTCGAGTGATGTTGTAAACTCACAGGCAATAAGTGCATATAAATTTACAGATCCGGAAATAGTTGTATCGTCAGATATGGTCCAAATTTTATCTGATGATGATAAGGTATTTGGAAATGTTCAAACAGTACCAGATTATAGATTTGTTTTAGAAAAGAGCATATATGGTATAATTTCAGAAGAGATGTTACAATTCTTTGCTGGTGTTGTTGATTTTAATAATATCATTGGCGAACCCGTTAATAGATATCGTGATAGATATAAAGCATTGGAGAAGTTGAGGAATATTTTCTTTCGCAGAGTAACAGAAGTTAAGCATGTGGAGAAGTATATTGAATATTTTAAATGGTTCGATTCATCAATCGCAGAAATTATCGGACAATTATTGCCAGCATCAGCAGATTATAGTGGTGATATTTATAATGTTATTGAAAGTCATGTGTTGGAGAGAAATAAGTATCAAACAAAATTTCCAACAATGGAGTTTAAATCAGACGATCCATATGGATTGTTGACAGGTTGGTCAGAGGCATCCTGGGCAGCGGTGCAAGATTCGTCTCCACCTCCAGCATCTCCGCGAAAAACAAACGAAAAACCACGTTTTTGGCTTCAACGTGCAGATAGATCCTCGGCCGAGCTTACATCCGGCGATGCCACGGTTGATACTCAAAGAAATACAATTCGCGATACTATATGGTCTGCCCCCACGTTAACACAAAGCGCTCCAGTTGTTAGTGATGCTGGTGGAACAAATTATACCGGTAGTTGGATGTCAGATAGACAGTTTGCTAAAACGTATAATCTTGAATTACAAAATCCCTTTGGTCGGAAAAATAAAGCAATACTTCTCAGAGGTGGAACAAATTTTGAACATAAAAAAGATATTCACTTTGTTTATAATGCTTTGTATCCCGCAGGGCCAGTTAATACCGATGATGGCAATTTTATTCCTAAGAATATCTTGATTTCATTTCGAGATGATATGGAATTACTTGAAGAAACATCGCAATGGGAAGTTAGCAATAAATATAAAGATCACATTAAGAGACATATGAAGGTTCAACATGGTAGAGACTGGGAAGATGGTTTGGGATATAGTAATTTTAAGTCTTCTTTCGCTTTTCCTTTCAATGTTATTAGCTCTTCTGTGGTGTCTGGTTATAATATGCAAGTTGTACAGAAAGTTACTGCCGCTGTTGAAATTACAAACTTACATCATGATGTATATGGCCCAGATATGGAAAAGCCAATGCAGGGCACATTCACAGAGTTCGCCGTTGGTGGTCATCAATCGCGACATGTTGCATTAAACAAAAGTAGCTCTACTAAGACTCTTTTTACCAGTGGTTTAGATAATTATTTAACTCGCCCTGAAGCCTGGAAGATAGTGTTAGGTGTGTGTGATACTGGGCATGGGCCGGGTAATACAACAACAGGTGCGATAGGTATGGTTGGGGCTGATTATCCCTGGCCTGAAGCAAATGCTGTAGGCGCAACTCCTTATCCAATGACTGCATCGCAAAAAGCAGTTTATTATCGTGATGAGTTAGCAAAACGCCCAGTAAATATTCGCAATATACAGAGCACTACGTCTTCTGTTTTGGGTAACTATAGTAAGAATTATGAAGTTGTATATACTGTAGGCGCATATACAAATCCAAGAAGGTTTATCGATAAACAACCCGCACTTCCAACGCCTGTAGTTAATCATATAACAACGGTTAAATCCTCTTCTACGAATATTATAAATAACTTTATTAATTTACACCGTGGAGAAGATGGCCATTTTGATTTTGATTTAACATATGCCCCGACGCAATTTACTGGTTCTGGTAATAAAACTGTAATAGTCAATCGATTTGCAGTACATGGCGGACCTGAAGTGATGTCAAGGGGATTTCAAGATCTTCGTGGTTCTGAATTTTCTCCATATAATTGTATAAGTTATCGAAACCTAACAGTAATTAAACCATCTCAAGGCCCTAGTGGGACAATTTCGGAAGCAACCGGCTCAGGCATACCGGGCATTAGAGTGTATGATATTCATGGCAAGGACTATGGACTGCGCGCACACTTGGCTAGACATTCTGCTAAATTTGGCAGGGATTCTTTTTGGGTGACATCTAATTGGGGAGCCTCTACTGATGAATCAGCAAGTTTTCATAAGATTCCTCGTAATACTACAAAAGACATACGACTTTCTGCGGATACGCCGACAACTGCTTCTGTTTATGACAATTTCTTTGTACAACATCAAATTCCAAGAAAAGACAAAAACTATGCTTGGTTTACTGCATCGTTGAACATATCTTCTTCTACAAATGATATGAGATATTATCAACTAGCACCTACGTTTGGCACACTTGAAGGATATTATTCAACTTCTGCTGGCATAGAATCGTATTTTGATTTCATTACCGGTAGTAGTTATACAGCATCTGCTCATCCTTCTTTTGTGCAGTCTACAAATAGATTAAATTTGTTTATTAGAGATCCAGTTGATGATTCAACTAATATTATTGGATATGCTACAACTGCTAATGTTGCAAATTATATTAATACCCCATTAGTGGTAGATACTATGGGAGTTGCTATAGCTGCAAATAATCTAGATACTCATTATTTTAATCTTCTTATGGCAAAGAGAGGAAATCTATATGGATGGAGTTGGAAGAAAGCTGGATTTAGGCAAAGTGATAACCCAATTCTTTATAAAGAAAAGCTGAACAACCAGATTTCAGTTTTAACCGGCTCTAGTGATTCGATAGCTAAATATAGACTTACTCCGTTGTCTACAAAAGGAAGGCCAACTCTTATTAATTTTTCTATATCGACAACTAAAGATGTAACTATTAAAGCGACACATAATAACAGTCATATCTTTTTTGATGAAACTGCTTTTAATAATTTTGTTTTTTCTTCTGATCAACTTAACAGTCAAACCTCGTTTGATAAACTGACATCTGCAGTTGCTCAAACTGGGTATCGTGTAAATTGGGTTGTATATTCAGAAGCTTTATATCCTTCATTGTATAATGAATATTATTCATCATCAATTCAACGTGCTGGGTATGATAATGAATATTGGCGAGATAATTCTGCTAATAGAGTTACATTAGGCGCCACATTTAATAATTCGTTTGGTGTAAACAATTATAATATTAGTCAAAGTGCGTGGCTGCTCGATCCACAAGATGATTTCTTAACTAGAACTGTCGCAGCAGGCCCGTCTGCTGTTAATCCGGCTACTGATACGGCGGTAACAGTTGGCGCCATTTTATCATCGACAGACCTAAGACTTTCAGGATCTTCAGGTGAGTTGCAAAATAATTATTTCTTTTCCAATCCTTATTATGGTACAGGCTCTGGCGTTGCTGCGGCAATGCGAATGCATGATAGATCTATGATTAGAGGTTTGTCACCGGCAGCTTTATATTCTAGAAAACATATGCTACCTAATCCAAAATCAGTGGTAGCTAAGATGGGTGTTGCTGTCGCAGAAACAGGTTCATTATCATATTTTTCTGATGGGTTTAAAATTGCTTCGATGGTAGATATATATTGCGGCGAAGCGTTGTGGGAAGCTGGTTCGCAAGCTGGTTTAGTTGTAAAAAACGGGAGCACTGTAACATATCAATCGTATCCTTCTAAGCCATGGTTTAATGAATATTCAGATTATAGTTATGAATTAAAGTTGATAGCAAAAGATTTTTCAGTATTGCCAGAGTTTAGAATTAGCGAGCATATTGACGATTATGAAAAATATGGCTTATTTAATAAAGGAAAAACAGATACATTTAAGATTCCAGGCACATCGCTTGATAGTAGCAATAGTGGGTTTTATAAAGATTATTCAAATTCAGATTTTATGAGTAATTTCTTAAATATTAAGAACAGCACTTCGTTGAATGCAAAAGAGATTAAATTGGTATGCAGCGCAGCAATCAGATTTAATCCATATAAGGGATTTTACCCAGCCCAACGAACCCTTGATTTAGTATCACAATTTTCAAGTTCACATGTTGATGGGCTGTATGCAACAGGTAGTGAGGTGTTTATATCCGGCGCCGGCGGTATTGCGGAAACTGCGCCAGATGGCAGAACAGCTCCTAGTGGCCAGCAACTCATTAATCGTCTAGGTGGCGCTCTTCGCCCACTTGTGCAGCCATTATTTGCGCCTGGTATTTTATATAATTCAATAAAATCTGGATTAGCTGTAGATTATCCTGTGGTTGTTGACGAAACAAAATTAGGCAAATTCTATTATAGTAGTTCAGTTACATATAACGGCACCGCATATGCATTAAACACTTCAACAGGAACTCTCCGATCAGCATCAGCAGAAGCGGTAGGTTCTGGTTCGAATTGGGCGCTGGGAGTTCGAACATATGCAACCTCTTCCGATCAAACAGATTCTGGCTGGAATGGTACTGGTTCTTATTTCGATGTGAGAATTCCCTTTGAAGCAATCATTAATCCGGAAAATCATATTAATGGAGTTATGCTACCAGACATGGAAGCTCATCCATCAGCGTCAGTCAATGCGACGGCATCTTGGGGTGGCACTCCAGCGGATACATTATATTCTAAGATGGCAAGTAACTTCTTTGGAGAGGTTGGAAGTTTTTTCTTAAAAGATGGAACATACACAAAATTAGAATCTGGCGTTGTAACTAATGATTTGAGATTCGAATCTGGTAGTGTTTATGGGGCGAGATTGAAGATAAGACGCTCTGCTTTGGGAGCTAGAACGTATCAATATGAATCTAGTTCATGGGGTAATAATCAAGGTTACGGCAAATTCGGAGCACTTCTTTACACTGCCTCAAATTATGTATCGAGTTCAGAATATCCTATTCCACAAGATCCTCGACAAAATCCAGGCTATAAAGAAACTTTTACGATGTATAGCCGCCCAACATCCTTTGGCCCGGATTGCGCTGGCAGACCTACTGGTTCATACGCAACTAGCTCCTATGTCATCAATAGAGCACCTGCCGACTGTTTTAATGGCTTTAACTGGGCATATACTCCTCCGTATTATTACGGTGAAGCTTGGGTGGATTTTGTTTTCTGGCCAGACCACACCAAGAGCTATGATTTAGAACAAATCCTTGCAGAAACTCAGGTTATATATCGTCGTGTGGATTCAGGCCACGAATATGCTGATGCATCGGGAGAAGGCACAGAGACAGCATTGCTAGCAAATTTCTCTAATACTAGTTCTTTCTATGAAAGTGGGCAACATTTTAGATCAATTTATGGCGGTAAAGCAGTTAATGATAATGCTATGCAACTAAGCGCTAGTATAAATTTGTTTGGTGTTGATACGATACTTGAACAAGAAAAGGATAAATTTGGAAACCTAATCAAAACAACCAATAAGATTTCAGGTAAGCGTTGGATAATTCAACCAAAATTTGAGACACCAATGCTGAATTTTAATGATGTTGGTATTCATGGTATTAAAGCATCAAATAATAATCTCACAGTGCCAGATAATTTTGGAGCAGCAGCAACACCTAGGGGTATGTGGCATCAGTTTGGAGTAATTCCAGAGAAATCTACTTTGGGTGTATTTATGGAGATTGGCGATATTCCGAAGAACTGGTTGAAATATCATTATGATGTTTTAGAAAATAATTCATTTTATAATAATAACGGAAGCATTTTAGGTTCGACTGTTAATAAGAAAATGAAATCATTATCTGATTTAGTAGGATTTGAAAAAACAAATTCTTCCGTTCGACTTGGTGAGTTGGCGAATACTAAAACAATAAAAGAAGCAGTAGTGGCGATTCCATATATCATAGAAAGCGTTAGTTTAGCTGATAATACAACGTTGTCTAGCGAGTTTCGCTCAACAAGAAAGAAGTTTATTGAATTACCAGAAGAAAGATATGCTGCAGCGCTGGAAGATGCTGCTGGTAGTTTATCTGGTGATTCATTAGATGCTGCAGGAAAATCTATTCGAAAGTTATTACAGAAGATGGATAAATATATTTTGCCACCACAGTTTGATTTCAAAAATAACGATAGTGTTGATCCTATTGTGATGTATATGTTTGAGTTTGAATATAAATTAGATAAAGATGATTTATCATATATTTGGCAAAATATTGCTCCAAGAGATTATAGAAAGATGGAAATTCAAGTAGAATCGGTTGCACATGAATTGATTAACACAGAGTTATTAGATGAGGATATCCTTATGAATAATGAAAATCTTCGCTGGATGGTGTTTAAAGTTAAACAAAAAGGCCAAACAGAGTATAATGATCAGATAGTTACCCAAGCCGGCAGCAGTAATTCATCTATTTTTAATATGAAAGAAGGAAGTCTTAATCGAACTAGTGAAAGTGATGACTATAATCTAGCATTTAATTGGCCGTATGATTATTTATCTTTTGTAGAAATGGTTAAATTTGAAGCAGAAGTGTTATATGCTAGCGGTAGTAATGGAGGATAGAGTTAAGTAATGGCTAAATTTATCGATAAAAAAGAACAAGTTTACGATTTAAAGCTTACGTCCTATGGAAATTATTTGTTTTCCGTTGGCAAATTTAAGCCAGTATATTATACGTTTTTAGATGATAATGTTATTTATGATAAGCGATATGCGATGGCTCGCCGCGCCCATGCAACATATACACATTATACTAGTGATATCAGCGATGTCGGCGGCTATGAGCTTACGCTTAAAGATGCGACAGGCACATCTCACACATTTATATTTAGACAATATTGGCCCGCATGGCCAGCCACCGGCGAGGCCGACACTACCAATTCCTCACGGACAACGATTCAGCTTTATGGCTTGACGGACACACATCAAATAACCAAACAAGTGGCCAAGGCTATTAATACTGCTAACGCCAAAGGCCTAATTGGCATTACTGCTGGTTCGGCAAGTGTTATATGGAAGGACGAGGATGAAACAGAAATCTCAGCCAGCGCCCATATACCATTAGGACTTACAATGGTGCTTACTGGAACACAAGGGAATACCGCTCTTGGCGGTGGTTCTGGTTCAACGAGCGATGCAATAAAGACTTATTTATCTATGTCGGTGTTCGCCGGCGGCTTTAATCCAGTAATAGAGCCACAAAACGAAGTTTATAATCGGATTAAAAACGAAACGCAATATCTCGAAAGCTTTGTTTTATTTAGAGATATTGAATCAGGTTCAGGCGGAACAGTGCAGGATTTTATAGGGGAAGCCGGCGGCCGCGCGGAGAGCGCCACCGGAGTCACCGATGTGGAGTTGCGTCCGTATTCGTATTATACATATTTGGCAAATGCATATTTCGAAGGCGATGTTACACCGACAATGATATATCCTGCTCCAGATGTTTTTAAATTTAATGGCATTATCGGAGATGCTCATCTTGATGGAACTGCGCAGGCAGTTCCAGCATGGAAGATAGTAGCCCTTCAAGGTAAAATTGCTTCATCTTCTATAGAGGATGATAGGAATGCTACCAAGATTCCACAAATAAATATTGTATTGAATTACACACTGGATATTGAGAATTCAAGTTTTAATTACAACCCAACAACATTAAGAAGCACTGTTGATTCGACTTCTCCATTTGTTGATGGATCTATTTTATCTCTTAAGTCAGATGATGTTATGATGTTTGTCGAAGAAGTAAATACAGATGTTTTGACAGAGAATTTTAATATTGAGGTGTTTAAAGTTATCGCTAGTTCAGATTCTAGTGTATATGATACATTGGAAAGGAAATACTTTCGAAAAGCATCTAATCAAATAATTAATGGATTTATGAGAAGCCCAACGGATAGTCAAATTTTTGATAGTTCTGAAAACACCGACACTGATAGTGTTGAATATTATTTTGATATTTTAACAGATGCTGCAGTGAATCGAGAATTAGCATGTAAAGGGGTAGAGGATTTTAATAAATCATCATATTATATTGATATTGATATTGATTGCGATAGTACTCTTGACGATGATACTACTTATTATGATATTTATGGAACAGCTATGGAGCCAGAAATATGCCAACATTAATTTATAAAGGTGATACTATCAATAATTTTGGTTCATTTTTACCTGCGCCATTTATTGAAAGAATCACCCTTAATGAAAATGATATACAAGTGAAAATTGCTTTGTATATTACAGTACCTCAAGAAATAGAATATGATTCGGACGCCCCATCAGATGAACAGACTATTATAGAGGCTGATTTGAGCGAGTTAAAATATTATATAGTTATTGCTAACTCTGCCAAAGGAGAAACTTTTGAAGCTATAGCCAATAGAGAGATAAGTATATTTAATTCCCTTTTCAGTTCTGATTATGAAGCTGAATCCGCATATACACATTATCGATATACTTGGCCATATTGGTATAAATGGAATGAGTTTTGGGCACCTTGGTGGAATTGGGGCAACATACAGACTGGAATAATGAAAGCTGTAGGTGAACCGTTAGATGGTAGTTATTTGAAGGCT
>Ga0098044_1002231_pt1 | contig 10018 bp, 8 predicted proteins | sample 10_taG_FD_75053 | JGI IMG/M metagenome (GOLD analysis project Ga0098044, IMG submission 75053) | Marine viral communities from the Subarctic Pacific Ocean - 10_ETSP_OMZ_AT15264 metaG | ecosystem: Environmental > Aquatic > Marine > Oceanic | place: Pacific Ocean | collected 2015-01-16 | reverse complement strand
CTTTTTGTGTGACATCATGCTCGTAGTGTGCTTTCATTATGTCTCTTGTCTTTTTGTTTCACAGCCAACACACATAAACATATTTAATTGATTAGGTGGATTATTTTTGTACCATTCGTTTGGGCCAGATGACCAAGGCCAAGGATGTCCATGTTCTTTGGCTATTTCATGCAATTCATCAATGCGTTTTGCAACGTGAGGATAAGATTCTTTAATTTCAAGATACTCTCCACGATCAGCAAACGCACCGCATAAACATTCACCGCTAATACATATTTTATCCTTTACTGGATTTCGTGGTAGATTCTGTTCAGACATATATTTTTCACATTTTTCAGTAGACCACCAAAAAATTGGATTTGACCATACACGACTACCTTCTTTTTGAGATTGGTCGATATATCCCATCCTAATTCGACTTTCTTGTTTTCTTATGCCAGTAAGCAATAAGACATTTTCTCTTTTATATGGTGCTGATTTGCATTCATGTGTTACGAAACTGCGTAATGCTCGTTCTTTTAAAAATCGATAACAAATCTGATGGCTAGTAGATGTAGGTCCAGGGAAACCATACTTTTTTACAAGTTCTTCATAATCAAGATTTGGTGGCTTTCTTATAAACAGTTTCCATTTAAATAATGCACAAACTTCTTTTACATATTCTTGAGTTTCGGGAATGCCAATTGAAGTGTCACCATGATATACTGCATAATCTATTTTTAACTCATCAAGTATGTTTGCACAAACATGAGAACTAACCATAGAGTCATGACCGCCAGAAAATAATAACAATACTTTCACTGGTTTATATTCCTCAATAGCAGACTCTAAAATTTCTTTTGGATATCTCATTTCCCTTTATGCAACCTACATAATGCTCTTTTTTTGCCAATGGTAGGAAAACTAGGATAATACCTATAATTCCTCTCACCAAATATGCTTATGTTGGACCAGACTCCCTTGCAGATCGGACAGACCTTTAAGTGTTCATCTGTTTTCGCTTTGTAATTACCTCTTCTTTTTTTCTTAGCCTCGGTACTGGACATTTTAATAGGTCCTCCTGTATTTTATTTGTTTTACCAGCACGAGATGCCCCACAATATATGTGGCCCTTGTGATGGGTACAGAATCCGCATTCTCTATGGTTGATCAATGGACACGGCTCAAACATTCCATCAACCATTCATAATCTACTATGCATTTGAAATCTTTTATGTTATTCCCTCTCATTGTCTTTATATCTGCATTGCCCAGATCAAAGTATTTAGGGATCGTCTTTCTACTTTTACACTGAACCCTGACCTTTGCGAACTTATCATCTTTCTCCAGGTTTGGATTCTTGATCAGGACATCGACATCAGACCTTTCTCCGATAGCCCTTCCATCGGATGCAAAGGCACGAACCGTCTCAAGTCCGTGCCTTTCTGCGAGTTCTTTACACTCTATCTCGTGGCGATACCCTTTTTGCTTTGGTGATTTTAGAATGGTAGGTCCTCTTGCTCTTCTTCCTCTTCTTCAGGTTCTGTTCTATCAAAAGGACAATCATTTCCGCTATTATCTTCGAGCAATTGTACAGCATCTAGGTACATGGATATATATTTCTTTCCATTGACATCTGTTTGTTTTGCAACAAATCTGACATTAACAATGTCACCAAAATCAGGTACTTCTGCTATCTTTTCCTGTTTTCCATTCCAGATCTCAGGGAATACCGTTTTATCTCTATATAGAGTTGACTTGAATGTCTGCTGCTCTCCGTATGTTTCGTGTGTCTTATTTCCAGACAATTCTCTTGTCTTGCCGAATTCTGTACTTATCTTTGACAGGATAGATTTGAACTTCCCATCCACGCTTACAGTGATATTGTGATTGCCTAGTTTATCGAATTGAGTATCCAATGTTCTAAGATGTGAAAAGACAACTGGAACTGGTCCAGTTTTAAATACCTTACTCATTGGTTTTGCTTTAACTGCCATGTTTACTCCTATCTTATGTGTATTATTGAATTGATCATCACCATGATGAATAGTAATGATAATATTATGATTATTGAATTTTTCCAGAATATATGAAATAATGATCTAATCATTGATCTCGTATTCCAATCCGTAATGCTCACATTCAGTTATAACCAAAGTTTTAATTGTGTCTTGGTCTATCTGCTTTAGATCCTTTACCGAATACCATGTCTTATTTGGTTTCATCCAAGTTAAAACAGAATATCCCTTACGACTTATTAATCTTGTGAAGATCTTTTCAATGACATCTAAGGAATATCTCTTATTGGGCTTTATTAATAATTTCATGATGGGGAAGGGGTTATAATAAAGAGGCAAGGGAGAAGCCCTTCCCCATCGGATGCGGAGTTCCCTGAGTTTTGTAGTTGTGAGCGGGAACTCTTGTGGAGTATGATGCCTAATATATCAGGCATCAAACAATTCTTTATACCTAATTCTTAGAATAGAAGCACACTTTTGTTTATAAAATTCACTAAAATTTCTCTTTCCATGTATCATTTTATGCATATAAGCTCTAGTTATACCACATTTACGAGCAAGAAATGCTATGGACCGTTCTTGTTCTTTCAATTCATCAAGTAATTTTCGATTATCCATCTAAAACCTTCTATTTATTTGATTTTTGTTATCATTTTGTTGCCAAAGTATATTAAATATTATGATAAAGTTACAATGATTATTTTATACTTGGAAACATTATGTGTTCTATTATAAATTCAAATAACACAATTAAGGTAATAAAATGGCATACATAGAACCACACCCAAAAGATAAGAAAAAACATCGCATTAGATGGACCGATCATCAGAATGGTGTTCGTGCTTGTGAGACATTCATAGGTACAAAGAAGGAAGCAGAGAAAGAATGTCAATACTGGACACGAAAGGAACAAGAGATAAAGAATGGATTCCTTCCAGGGCGTGTGAACATGATCGCAACACTCGGTGTTTTGGAAGAATGGTTCTTTAACATAGGTCTAAGATGGAAGAATGACCATCGTGAAGAACCCATTGATCAAAAGACAGTATATATATATGAGAAATCTCTCAAACAATTCATCGATGCATTTGGCAGGGATTGTCTGGTGAGTGCAATATCATCTTCAGGATACAGAGAACATTTTCCTCATAGGAAGTTGAATGGTCTCAATGTGGATATTAGAGCAATGATCACCATGATCAATACTGCCATAAAGCATAGGAATAAATTGATCACGGAAATGCCAACGGAGTTATTCACATATAATATAAAACACAAGACCCCTTTCTATCTAGAATTTGATGATGTCAATAAGATATTATCACTAGACATGGATGAACATTACAAAGATAAGCCTTGGGACTTTGACAAGAAGGAAACAATGAATATATTTATGCTCTATTTGTTCACAGGATGCCGTTTAAATGAACTTTTATCACTTACTTGGGACAATGTTAACTTCGGGGAAAATAGCATCGTAGTGACAGGGAAGAGAAAAAAGGTTCGTAAGGTTTTCGTGACCAATACCACGATGGAAATATTGGCATCACTAAAGGATAGGAAAAGACCAATGCCTTATAGTTCACATAAAGTGAAGACCAGGTTGGATGATATCAATGAGTTCTCTGGAATAAAGTTCACCACACATAATCTTAGGTCTACTTGTGGCTCATTCATGCTATCCGCAGGATGTTCCATAGAAGAAGTATCAGAACATCTAGGACATGAGGATATTCAGACCACCAGGAAATGGTATGCTAGGATCATAGAGGATAAGAGAAAGGATGCTACAAAAAAGATGGAGAAATTGACACTTGGACTGTCCGTTTAAAATTCTTCTTCTATCTTCATACTAACATTGTAATGTTCGTTAGCAACTTGATTCATATCTAATGAATTCTGTGCAAACCTAGCAAAGATATGTTCACTTTGTGCATTAGCACCTTCACTATCTTTATCACAAGAAAATATGAAAGGCAATAGTGGGCCATTGGTTAAATTCCATATATCCTCAACAACTGCATCATCGTCATGATCTTTAATATGATATTCATCTGGCATGACATCTGTTGATGATAGATAACTAAAGTTTAGATCATATGTCAAACGACCACCATATAGATGCCTATTGGATGCTGATGTTGTAAATGGTGATTTGGATGTTGCTGATCCTGTTCTACCATGATTTGTCATTGTACCATATCTTTGACCACCTAATGATTCTTGCATTTTTATCTTATCAAATACTATTGACCTAGTTAGATCCATATCTGGTGAGTGTGGCATCTCATATATCTCACCGATCATGATACCACCTACAGTAAAATCTGTAGTTCCATCCCAAGTTCCATTAACCGAACCAACATCTGTTTCACCATTAGTGCCTTCAAACTGAATACCCCAATATCTTAAATCTGTTTCACCTATTCTTATAATGGTTGTACCATCGGCATCTGGTTTAATGCCATAACTTTTACTATCTGATGCAGCATCACCATTTTCTGCGTTCAATACATTGACAACTGTTGCACTACCCCAATTAATATCTGAAGTATCTGAATTTCCTCCATTGACTGCGGTGACATCACTACCCTGATCCCCAGCAAATAATCTTATCTTTCCGTCTGCACTTAATAAATTATGATTTAATATTGCAATGAATGATTGTTTAGGACTAGCACTTTGCATATTAACCGTTACCAGAACACGACTATCGACATCTCCAGATGTATCAAATGAACAAAGATTCAATGGTCTACCATCAAACAATTCTGCTTCTGTTCCGCTTTGCAGACCACGAGTGGCTGTTGCACCTGATCCTCCAGTTGCTACTACATCAAAATTTCCATTCTGTGCCACACCTCTACTCAATAGATATTGTATATAATCTATGTAAAATCTTGGTCTCCCTACATTCATATTAGCCATTAGCCTACCTCTCGTGCTGTTATTTTCACCTTACCTGGTGATCGTTGTAAACTTGTTATCATGTAATAATCTGCCCAATTATCTCCAAAGGGTTCAATAGGCATTTCATTGGTTGTATTACTAAATTGAATTATATCACCTGTCTCTAATGAATATCCTTTCGCAGGATTAACAATGTCACATGATATGATCTTCTTTATATTACCATAGATGTTCATATAGTAATCTGCAAAGCCATCGTTCGGATTTCCACCTCCAGGGTCTGCATTTCCTGGTTTATTCACATTATAATCCAAACTGACCTGTTGAATATTTTCCTTTGCTCCAATATTAAGACCAGAACGAGTTGAGTTCGTAGAATCCTCTGCCGTAACACTACTTATGTGACCACTTTGTGCAGGATGCTTCTCATAGCCGATTTCCATCTTTGTTATCAGTTCAGAAAATGGTGTGGTAGATATTTGTAGTTTATCTATGTCATGGGCATTCAATGTTTGAGCCACATCACCAGAACTATATGAATTCTTTATAAACCAATAAGACCCAACTCCATCTGCCCTAAACTTGAATATGAAACCAAATTCGTATTGTATCTTATCCAATATCTTTTTTAATGGTGTAGGCTCTAGTACCCAAGCTCGTATGTTCCAGGCAGTATCAATTCTTGCATCTTCCACATCCAGGTTACTTGCCCAATTGTATATATTCGCATCCGTATCATCATAGCCAGTAAATCTAACCAGAAGGTCACGATGTGCTTCTAGACCACAGGTCGCAGTGCCACTGCCACCATCATAACTCTTTGTCAAACCATCACCACCACAATAAAGATACTCAATGCTTTTTAAAGTTTGAAATCCTTGATCCTTGTCTGTGAAATCTATTTCTGTTGATACACTACACCTGACATCATATAGTCTGGGTGTAAATGTACAAGTACCTGGATTAACACCACTGACCGCATTTCTTACCTCAATTTGAGTTGTATCTGTCCATCCATTCGCACTATTGAATGATGAGACCATCTCTGCACTTGCGTCAGTCTGTGTGGTATCAGATGTTGTGCCATTCTCATATTCTCTAGATGCATTATCTGTGTTATCAAAATCATCATTGAATGACCAGGTCTCATTTCTAAAAAAACATCTTTGAGCACCATCAACAATGTTTGCACGAGTAATGGTCCACGAATATAAAATGGTCATGGTCGCAGAATCTACTTTATGGTCTGGTCTTAACCATTTCGCTTTATAATGTTTAGTTGTAGTGCCATTATTAGTTTGGGATAATATGATCTGTGCATAACTACTTGTCTCATTGGCAAGTGGAGTATCAATGGCATTATCTCCATTGGTCCAAGTATCTGTAGATGAATTCTCTACTGGCTTCATCTTGAATTGCTTTGGGATCTTGTAATAAGCACGAACTGCGTATCCATTTTTATAACTCTCATTGGCGGTATCAAAATTTGAGAAGTCATCGACATACACTGGTAAGAATCTATCTAAGTTGCGATCGTAATAGTGTGGATATGCTGTACTAGATATACTATGGATACCAGTCAAAGCAAATACCTCATCACTCCTTATCTCATTGACTGGGATCGGAAACATTGTCATATTGGTTCTATAGTCTCTGGTGGTACTATTGGCAGTATAATTCCCATAGGACACTGGAAAATATTTATTTGTATCACTTGCCTTGGTCTGAGGGATTTCAATATTATCCCAAGGAGACCGTTCAGTGATCATCAAACTGATCGTATCGTTATCGTGAGATAGGTCTACTAAACGACCATGATATATCTGTAGACAATTAGATAAAGTATCATTGTTATTCAATTGAGAATATATCTTCACGGTCCTATTAAGATATGCATTAGAACCACCAAATAATTCTGCCGAGAAATCATCACCTTTATATGTGAAATTGGCAAGATCTAATCTAACATTCCCTGTCTTCGCCTTTGACCTAGCAAGATCTAGGGAACTACGGATAGTTATATTGTTGTTGGTGATCACACCATGATAGAATACACTTCCAACTGTTGTATCACTTAATGCTATTGGTGTAAAGTTACTCTCATCTCCGTAGTAAAGTTGCACGATCCAATTCTCGACCAAGTTGGCACTTGTAGCAGATGCACTATATATGGCGGGTAAAGTAAGGCTCATGCAAGGTCTCTATTTGTGGCCTTATTTATTGCTGGGATAATATGATCGATCACTGTCTCATCAACCAAAGGTGCTGAAATATTAACAGTTACACCACCACCTTGTCCTGATCGATTCATGTCTGCAAGATTCTGTACACCAATATTCTGGACCGCTTCTCTACGCATGATGAATTCACCCGCTTGTGCCATGATCGGTATATTGTCTTGACCCTGAACCATTCCACCTGTGGCAAATCTTTGGATACCATTATTCTTTATTAGCCCACCTGTATGACCCACAAACCCAGATAGTAAATTTAATAATGCACCACCCGCCTGTCCACCTGGTGCAAGTGCCATCATCGAACCAACCGTTCTTAAAAACACACTAAACATTTGTCCTGCATCTTTTGTGCCACCTTTTAACGCTTGCATTGCTCCTGCTAATAAATTGATCGCTCCCGCTGTGCTATTGGTTTGTTTTTCAGTGCTGACCATACCAGCAGTGATCATTGCTTGTTTTTCAAGAAGTTGTATTTGTCTATCTAGAAGAACTTCCTCTATTGGTATTCTTGCCTGGGCTTGTTCTTTTGCCCTGCTCTGTGCTTCTGCATTAGCATTTAAAGCATCATTATATATTTGCATGGTTTGAGCAGATAGAATTATCTTTTCTACTAATTCATTATTTTCCTTACCAAATGATATTACATCTCCATTTACTAACTTGAAGGCATTAGCGTTCTTGTCTAGTTCAGTATTCATTATATCTAGACCATTTACAAGTGGAGCAATACCAGTAGCACTAAGGTCTAATGCATCTTGTATCTGAGATATGGTATCAAGTCTTAATGTTTCTTTCTCTATGTTTTCTGTTATCTTATCGTTCTCACTTTGTCGTAAAACACTCATCAATCTAACCGATCTGCTAATATCAGAATCAAGGGCTATGCTTAACGCCTTACGTTCACTTGATCTTTTTTCAAGACTCTCCCTTTTTTCATTTGATTTATTCACCTCATCTATGGCTTTTTTTAGTCTATCAATAGTATTGATATGAATAAAATCTTGTTTATTTAACTTTGCACCATGCTCTACTAACGCCAATGTTTTTGTCCCTGCTCCATCCAAGGCCATCGCTTGGAGTCTAAGTGATATTACTTTTTTCTCTAAACTACCAGTAATATCATTAGTTTCCTCATCTAATTCTTTTGTTGCTTCGGTTGCGTTTTCTAATGAATTCTTGTATTCTTTTAGATCTTTAGATGCATCCTCTAATTCTTTTTGAAAGTCTTTCGTTTCTTCATTTACACTTTCAAATGCTCCTGTGAACTCAAGCATCTTATCTATTGCAAGTCCTAATAACATTGCAAGTCCAGCCATCCCTATTCTTTTAAGTGATTTTGAAAACTTCAATGTAGCACCAGCCGCAAGATCTGCTGATATCTTATAGATAGTAAATGTGGTCGCTACTATGGATATTGATGTTGCGGCTTCCAATATCTCCTTCTTATCAAAACCTCTCAAGAATTTTTCTGCCCACTTTACTGAGTCTGTTAAAACTGGAATAAGCATATCACCAATGGTTGCCTGAAACCTTACAACCGCATCCTGCATATTACTAACTGCACCTTCATATGTATTTGAAAGTCTTTTTGCACTACCAGATATGCGACCATCTGGATCTGTCAATGCACCGATCAGTGCCTTTCTAAATTCTGGAAGTGTTAGGTCTGTAAGGTCTTCAATGCCTTCAGAATCCTTAATTAATTGCAGTATTCCTCTCTCCCTGAGTATGTCCGCTGCACCAGCCCCACCAGCAAAAGCACGACCTAATGAACTTGCTGCTTCGGTTGCTGTGGTTCCCATGAACGCAGCCAGATCGGTGACAGCAGAAAGAGTTGCTTTTGAATTAACACCAAACGCTTCTAATTGAGCACCAGCCTTTACTACATCCTGTAATTGAAAAGGAGTCGTACCAGCAACAGCATTAAATCTATCAAAAGCCTTATTGGCTTCATCAACACCACCAGTAAGTCCAACTAATCTTGCCCTTACTGACTCAAATCCCGCAGCCGCACTTACAAATTTATTCACAACGATTGCCGCACCACCTATTGCAAATGAGAATAACAATATATTATTCCTTAATGCACCGACCTGTCTTCTAAGACCAGATGTGGATTCACGCATCCTTTCCATACCATCTTTGGTCTTGTTTAATTGTTGATGTGCCTTTGGAAAACCTTTAAGGTTTATATTGATGTCGAAACTATTTCTTGCCATCCTGTTCCTTCCTTAATATTGCTTGATATTCATCATCTATAGCCGAAAAGATGACTACTCTCTCATAATCTGCATCATCTATGTTACTAGCCAAGGGTATGTTGAACTTTTTCATGGACATATATTCTTCTATGAACATATATGTTTCCTGGTCATTGAAATAGGCTGAATCAGCACATAAGACCAAATTGTAATATAGGTCAGTGCCAGGCGAGTATTTACTACCTTCATTCTCGGCAAGGATCCTATCGATCTCTTCCCATAGTTCATCTTCATCGTAAGTAATGGTCTTGCGAAGAGTCGGACTTTTCGCTTCATATGGAAAAGTTAGTCCCCTGGATTCTACACTATGATAGCTCATCCAGATGGCAATCCTCGCCCTAATTACTTTTTTTTAGATGGTGCTTTATATTGATTATAGATAGCGAGAAGAACTTCATCAACCTGATTGTCATCCAGATGATCCAATGATTCCTCTGGTTTATCAAAGGCATGATTCATGACCCAATCCAATACATCAAAAAATGATGAAAGGTCAATGTCTCCATCCTTTACAGATCTAACTTCTATACTGTGAAGTTTTCTTCTATCTTGGAAAGTTAGAGGTTTGACCTCAAACTCACCATGATCGGTCTTTACTGTCATATTTTCTTTT
>Ga0098044_1002227_pt1 | contig 10022 bp, 9 predicted proteins | sample 10_taG_FD_75053 | JGI IMG/M metagenome (GOLD analysis project Ga0098044, IMG submission 75053) | Marine viral communities from the Subarctic Pacific Ocean - 10_ETSP_OMZ_AT15264 metaG | ecosystem: Environmental > Aquatic > Marine > Oceanic | place: Pacific Ocean | collected 2015-01-16 | reverse complement strand
TCGGCAAGCAGCTAAAGCACAGGCAGAAATCGCAAGATTGGCGGCTATGGCTAACCAAAATGTAGATACAGAAATAAACAATCTAGATTCTGAAATGGATTCTTTAAGTGATGCCGATCTAAAAGCAAAGGGCAGAGGCTATCTTTATGAAAAATTAAAAAAGGCCAAAGAATTACAAGAAGAAAAATCACGCAGGAGCGGCGGATGAAAAGAAATGAATTAAAAAGGGTTTTGAAACCTTTGATCAAAGAGTGCATTAAAGAAGTTATTTTCGAAGATGGTACACTTTCTGGCATTATTACAGAAGTTGCACAAGGCTTGTCGAATGTTCAAACCAAAGCGCCTCAACCAATTGTTGAGAATAAAGCTATTCAATCAAACCAACCAAGTTCGGCGGTTTTGGAGGCTCGTAAATCTCTTGAAGAAACCAAGAGAAGCCTGCAAAGTTCGACGGGTTTAAAAGGAATTTTTGAAGGAACAACACCCTTGCGCGGTGGTGGAGGAGCTAAAGGTTCTCAACATGGAGCATTAAAAGACATGGATCCAACTGATCCTGGCGTAGATATTAGCGGCATTATGAAAATTGCCGGCACGTCTTGGAATCAATTAAAATAAGAAAGAAGAAGATGTTGGTTAAACTCAGAAAAAACGAAACCTCAGAAAATCTTATCAAAAGATTTATTCGAAAGGTTAAAAAAGAAAAAATCATTGATGAGTATCGCGAAAGACAATATTATAAGAAACCATCCGAACTCAGAAGAGAAGAGCATTTTCGTCGTTTGGCTGTTATTGAAAAGCAAAAACGTAAAAAAAAGCTAGAAAGAGATGAATAGGAACTAATTATGGAGAAGGGATTATAAATTATGCCAGTTAATTATAAAGCAGGACTTGGGGCAGTTGGCTCCTATCAAGTATCCGGTACGCCATGGGTAACTGGATCTGTTACTTTAGCTGCGGGAATAACCGATAAACTTGTTTTTCCCACAGTGGCGAAATCTGTTACAATTATCAATACAGATGGTTTAGAGGCGACTGCTGATGTGGAATTGCGAGTTCATTTTAATCCTCTAGTCGCTGGAAGTGTTGCCGCTGGCAGGCATTTTATTCCTTTGTGGGCAGATCAACAATCTATTTCAATTGATGTTAAGTGTAAAGAACTTTATATCACTAATGCAGATGCTTCTAATGTTGGAAGCTATTGTGTTTATGCCGAATTAACAGGTATTGGTGTGTCGGAAATGTTTGATTTAACTGGCTCGGGACTTACAGAGCTTCCATAGGGGAAGATAAATGGGTTTTACTCCATCACCAAATATAACATCTGGTCCAACGATTGCGTCTGGCTCATCACACCAAGTTACAGGAACACTTGGTGTTTTAGGCACCATTAATAGTTCTGCTGGTATTTCACCACTTGGTGCGGGTGCAAATAGTATTCAAGTGGGCAATGGAGCTATTAATGCTGGTGGTGCGGGATCGGTTGCAATTGGTACAAATGCTAACTCAACTCAGCAATATTCAATAGCAATTGGCGATGCTGCTGGTGCAACGGTAGCCTATGGAATTGGACTTGGTTGGGGTGCAAGCGCTAATGGTGGTTATTCTGCTATTGCAATTGGGTCTTCTGCAAATGCGGCAGGAAGTGGGACTCCTATTTCAATTGGTGATTCTTCCGTAGTTGAACAAAATAATGGTATTTCAATTGGACCTTCAGCTTATGGCGCAGGAAATTCAACAATTGCTTTGGGTGTATCTGCCCAATCAAGAGCTGATTTTACAGTTGCAGTAGGAGCGTATGCTTCTGCTTCGGCAGGAAGCGCTATTGCTATTGGTAAATTTGCGACTGGCTCTGCTACTAATGCAATTGCAATAGGTGCTGGTTCTGTTGCGAATGTTATTGATACACTGGTTCTTGGGGAGCAAAACATAGTTCAAATAAATAATTTGACTGGTTCATCGACTCACACTCCAACAAATGCTGCCCTTCTTTATACAAAAAGCGGCGAACTTTATACAAAAGACGCATCTGGAAATGAAACTCAATTATCTCCTCACGATGATAATGATGAATGGCAATATTTTTCCAGAAACACAAAAACAGGGAAAGTTGTTAGAATCAGAATGGAAAAAATGATTCGCAAATTGGAACAGATAACTGGCGAATCATTTATTGAATATAAATAGGATTGCACAGTTCCTTGCCTCTGTTTAATATTATAGCGTTTTATCATTTTTACTAACTATTTATTGGAGACAACTAGTATTTTAGGAGATTTAAATGTCATCATCTATGTTAGAACAAGCGGTTATTGACGCACAAGCACTTAAAGAGGCAGCAGTCAAGAACGCAGAACAAGAAGTTCTTGAAAAGTATTCAGGCGAAATTAAAGAAGCTGTTGATACCTTGCTTGAACAGGAAGCCGATCCAATGGCGGTGGCTGACCCAATGGCAGCAGCAGATCCTTTGGCAGCCGATCCAATGGCGGGCGGTGACCCAATGGCAGCAGCTGGTGTAGCAGGTGGTGGTGCTGATGAAATTGCTGCTGAACTTCCCCTAAAAGCTTTAGATGAAACTAAGTTTGCAGAAGATAATGAAGAAGTCGAACTAGATTTGGACGCATTGAAAGAGGCACTAGATCCCGTTATTTATGAAACATCTCAATCTCAACTTGAGGGATTGCTGGAAGAAGGCACCGTTACAAATTCTGAAGAGATCGTTGAAGAAGTTACAGAAGAGATTGATGAAGAACTGGATGAAGAAATTGAGATTGATGAAGAAACCCTGAAAAACACAATCGAAGAAATTTTAAAAGTTGATCTAGAAAATGTTCCGCGTGGAGATATGGGCACAACACATCCAACACGACCTCAACAAGTGTATGGCGTTGATGTTGCCCTCGCAGCCGAACAAGACTCTGCAATCAAAGAACAAACCGAAGAGTGGCAAGCAGCCCTCGCAAAAATTATGAAATTAGAAGAGCATGTAAAATCTCTCAAGTCTCAAAAGAATAGACTTGTAAAAGAGCATAAAGAGCTTCAGAGTGTTGCCCGTCAAGTCAGTAATAAACTGGCTGAACTTAATACTACCAATGCTAAATTGGTGTATCAGAATCGTATTCTGGAATCCCACTCCTTGAATGAGCGACAAAAAGAAAAACTTGTCGATGCGGTTTCAAACGCGAATTCAACTGAAGAAGCCAAGGTTATTTATGAAACTTTGCAAGATTCAATCTCTTCGAAGGTACAAAATGGACCTAAGAGTTTGAATGAAGCAATAAGCAAAAATAGCAGGCTTGTTTTGAAATCAAATAAAAAGGAAACGCAAGTTTCTGATTCTGCTTCCGAGCGAATGAAGAGACTTGCAGGAATTATTTAAGGAGAAAAAATAATGAGTATTATTGAAAAACTAACCGAGGGCATTATTCATCGTAATGTCCAGAAGGAAGGTCAAGCTCTTCTCAACAAGTGGGAAAAGACTGGTCTTCTGGAAGGTATCGGGAGTGATAATGGTCGTGGAAACATGGCTTCACTTCTTGAAAATCAAGCAAAGGAGCTTCTGCGAGAAGCTTCATCTATGCAAGTAGGAGATGTTGAAGGCTTTGCGGCTGTTGCATTTCCTATTGTGCGGCGCGTGTTTGGTGGTCTAATTGCAAATGAGCTAGTGTCAGTTCAACCTATGAGCTTGCCGTCTGGTCTTATTTTCTTTCTAGACTTTACATTTAACAGCACCCGTTTTGGTAACTACATCGACAAGTCAGTTTATGGTACTGACAAAGTTGGTATGCAAATTACTGGCGGCGTTAGTCTTGGTCAAACTGGTAGTGCAACTGGTGTTTATGGTGGCAATGGTCCGGCATCGTTTAACGAGCTTGGCTTCTATAACCTAAACAACGGTTATGCTTCCCCAACCGGAAGTGGCACTGTTACAGTTACAGCTTATACGTCTGGTACGTTTGGCTCTGGAAACCCAGATATTGATAATATCTGTCGTTTTGATCCAGATCTTACTTCTGGAACAACGGATGTTTATGTTGGTTTGATTGATTTGTCTCAAGCTGCAATTGACGGTGGAAACACTCCAATTGATCGAGACAATCTTATCACACTAACGATGTCTAGTTCAGCGGGTCAAACCGTGGCGCTACCGCAAGGTGCAGCTGGGACATGGGTTGTAGCCAATGGTCCTGGGCTTCGTCAGGCGCGGCGTCTAACGCAATTTTTGTCTAAGAGCACCGATACCAACAGTGTTTTGGTTGTTGCTGTGGACTTGCCGGGTAGAGATAATTCGTCAATGTTGGCGAATGTTACTCAACCTATTACTGGTACTACTGCCTATACTTGGGCAGCGGCTGATAATTTCACCAGCGCGAATCTCGCGAAGGGTGCCGTTGTTGGTACAACCGCATGGGCTCTTGAGAGTAATGCAGACATTCCAGAAATTGACATTAAGGTAGACAGCGTGTCAATTACTGCGATGACTAAAAAGCTCAAGGCTAAGTGGACACCAGAGCTTCAGCAAGACATCAACGCATACCATAATCTGGATGCAGAAGTTGAGCTGACAGGTATTCTTTCTGAGCAAATTGCACTTGAGATTGACCAAGAAATTCTTGGCGACCTTGTTAATGGTGCAACTGCTGGAACTTATTACTGGTCACGGAAGCCTGGTAAGTTTGTGAATAAGACGAGTGGTGTTTCTACCAATCAAACATTATATCCAGACTTCACAGGAACCGTATCTGAGTGGTATGAGACATTACTGGAAACAGTTAATGATGTTTCCGCACAGATTCATCGGAAGACACTTCGCTGTGGAGCTAACTTCTTGGTTTGTAGCCCAGAAGTTGCTAACATTATGGAGTTTACTGCCGGTTTCCGCGCAGATACAACTGCTGACGAAAATAAGGGCACCGCAGGTGCTGTTAAAGTCGGTCAAATCAGTAAGAAGTGGGATATCTACGTTGATCCGTATTTCCCACGGCCTGTGATTCTTGTTGGGCGTAAGGGCAATAGCTTCCTTGAGAGTGGCTATGTGTATGCTCCATACGTTCCGCTGCAAGTCACGCCTACTATCTTTGGACCAGAGGACTTTGTGCCTCGTAAGGGAGTTATGACCCGTTATGGTAAGAAGATGGTTCGACCTGATATGTACGGTCTTGTTATCGTTGAAGACCTTCTTGGTTAATTTTTAATTAACTAAAGGTGTTTCTTGGAGACCCCACCTTTCTTTTTGAGAGGTGGGGTTTTCTTTTTCGTTTAAAGCACTCTTAAACTATTTAACTAATAGGAGAATAAGAATGCCTACAGCGCCGCCCAAATTAAGTCCCGTACAACAAACCAATCCTTATGTATTAAAATCCACAGGTTCCTATAATCTCGTAACTACTACGAGTGTTCCATATGGTGTATATTTATCGGGCGCTCTTAGTTCCAGTCAATGGGCAACCGGTGCTGTCGCTCAAGTTGCATATACATATAAAATGCTGGGCGGTGATGTCTTAGACGTTGAATTAACAGAAAATAATATATATACATCTTATGAAGTTGCCACTTTAGAATATTCCTATATTGTTAATAATCACCAGGCAGTAAATGTTCTTTCTGATTTTTTGGGTGCTACAACAGGTACTTTTGATCACGAAGGCGTGCTTCAGTCTGGTGAATTATCATCAAGCTTAAGTGGCACTCATCTTGCTCTTAAATATCCTAAATTTCGTTTTTCGTATGCTGAGCGTGTTGGTGAAGGTTTAGCAGGAGGAGCAGGATTTGGTGATGACGCACGAATATATTCTGCCTCTATCACGCTCCAAAATAATGTTCAAGATTATGATTTACAAAGCATAGTTCAAAATGCTTCAATTGATGGCTCAACCACATTTGGATATGCTTTTACAGGGAGTGTCAATAATAAAAGAATTGCTATAAGAAGAGTTTATTATAAATCTCCCCAAACTATGTGGAGGTTTTATGGATATTATGGCGGATTAAATGTTGTGGGAAATCTTTATACATATGGTCAGTATTCCGATGAGTCAACATTTGAAGTTGTACCAGCATGGCAAAATAAATTACAATCAATGGCTTTTGAGACAAATCTTTATACGCGAGCGTCCCACTATGCTTATGAAATTTTTGATAACAGAATCCGTCTTTATCCTCCACCAGCCGATCCCGGATCGGGCGCACCCAAAAGAATATGGTTTAATTTTACAATCCCGACAGATCCTTGGACAGAAGAATCAACTAGAAAAAGCGGAACTGACGGAGTTAATAATTATAATACTCTTCCATTTGCTAATATTCCTTATGATAATATCAATAGCATGGGCAAACAATGGATTAGAAAATATGCACTATCAGTAGCGAAAGGAATGCTTGCTCAAGTGCGTGGTAAATTTGGTTCTATTCCAATTCCGGGTGAAGCAGTAACACTTAATGCTTCAGATTTGGCTTCTCAGTCTGAAGCAGAAAAAACAGCTCTAAAGGAAGAGTTAAATACTTTATTAGATAAACTAACATATGCTGCTCTTACGGATCAAGACGCTAAATTAACTGAAGATGCCAATCGTATTCAAGTTAACGTACCCATGGGAGTTTATATAGGATAAACAAATGGCCGACGACAACAAATGGAACAGACCAGAGAATCCACCACCCCCTCTTTTTTTGGGCAAAAAAGAAAGAGATCTGGTTAAGCAGGTTAATGATGAATTAATTGAACGAGTCATTGGTCAAACAGTTCTTTATTATCCAATAAGCAATGTTCATACAAATTTTCATCCCTTGTATGGAGAAGCAATTGAAAAAAACTTTTTGCCTCCTGTAAGAATTTATGCGCTTGTGGAGTGGGAAGATCCTGGTACAACTTCTACTGCTGCTGGTGTTGATCGGATATCAAAAATTGTTGTTCATTTTCATAAACGACGATTAACTGAAGATCAAGATCTATTTGTGCGCGTTGGTGATTTTGTTCTCTATGGAAGTAATTATTATGAAATAACTACGTTAAGCGAGCCTAAACAATTGTTTGGGCAGGTGTTGCATAAGGTTGAAATTTCAGCTAAGTGTCATCGTTCGCGTCAAGGGCTTTTTGATGGTAAATAACAATGCGTGACAGAAGTAATGTAAGCGGAACTATGAGGCAAATTTTGCCATTTAAACCTTCGTCTTTGGAAACAATAGATTATGCGGTTTATGATTGGCTTGATAAACAATTAAATATTTCGTGTACCACGAACAAAGGTTTTGATAAAGTTCCTATCGTTTGGGTTGCAGGAGAACGTTCGAATCAAGTTAAAAATAACAAGAATTTAAGGGACAAGGAAGGGTCTCTTATCTTCCCCATTATCACCGTTCAAAGAGATAGTTTTGCCAAAGATTTGGGAAAAAAAGGAATGTTCTTTGGAAATATAGACCCCTTTCCAGACAAGAAAGGCGGCTCCATAACAATTGCTCGCAGGGTCAAGCAAGACAAAACTGCCAATTTTCTTAATGCAGATGCTTATAGAAAGAAAAGTGGTGTTGCAGGCAACGCAGGCAAAGTTGGTGGTCAACAAATTAACTTTCCGAGCAAAAAGAAGAATAAAAAAATAGTATATGAAACCGTTACTATTCCAATGCCGGTTTATATTGAAGCTAAATATTCTATTCAAATCAAAACAGAATATCAGCAACAAATTAATGAAATAATTCAACCCTTTGTTACCGATGCTGGAGGAATTAATTATAGTGTTCTTCTGGGTCATTCAGGTCACCGATATGAAGCTTTTATGGATAGTGATTTTGCTTCAACCAATAATGTTGCTGATATGGGCGAAGAAACCCGTATTTACGAAACAAAAATTGGCTTAAGGGTCTTAGGATATTTGGTTGGGGCTGGCAAAAACCAAGAACAGCCCAATATTGTAGTGCGCGAGAACGCGGTAGAAGTACGAATCCCGCGTGAACATGTAATCCTTGGCGACATCCCTCCATGGGTTGATGGAAAATATCGTTCCTAAAGTTTCGTTTGTCTTTTAGACATATAACGTACTATTTATTAGAGAATTTAAGTATTATTATACTGAGCAAGGAGACTCTTATCAATGGCTAAAACTGGCGTTAGTAAATTTAGGTTTGTATCACCTGGGGTACAAGTAGCGGAAATTGACAATTCGCAAATTCCCAAAGAAGCAGAGCCCGTAGGGCCGGTTATTATTGGTCGGGCTATGCGAGGTCCGGGTCTTCGTCCCATCAGGGTGGATTCATATTCCGACTTTGTGGAAATTTTCGGTAATGCTTCACCCGGTGTTACACCAGAAGATATTTGGCGTAATGGTGGTGAAGGACTTGCTCCCACTTATGGTGTGTATGCGGCGCAAGCATGGTTCAAAAATAGCACTCCAGTTACTTTTGTAAGACTTCTTGGCAAAGCTCACACGGACGCAACCACAGCAGGAAAAGCGGGTTGGCAAGTGGGTACTTCGTATAGTGATTATAGCACTGGTGGTGCTTTTGGCTTGTTTTTGATTGACTCTGGAACAGCAGGTAGTGGGTCTTCTCTGGCAGCTGTATCAACCACTGGAACCTTGGCAGCCGTCTTCTACTCCAACAATGGCGCAGTTTCGCTAACTGGTTCACTTTGGGGATCACCATGGATTGGAAGTGAGACATCCGGTGGTTTGGGTGTTGGTGTTCTAAGTAATGGAACAAACAAACAATTTACAGGTATGATTTTTTCAGGTTCAAGCCCATCCTTGAGCGGCGAAAAGGTTACATTTGACTTTAATAAAGATTCTAAACGATATATTCGTAAGGTTTTTAACACAAACCCCACGCTTGTTACACAAACGGGTGGTGGCACAAATCATCAATACGATACATCTGCTAAGAATTATTTTCTTGGAGAAACTTTTGACCGCTCTGTTGCACAATATATTAAAAATACTGGTGACAGTGGTTCACGTATTGCAGGTGTTTGTTTACCCCTTCTTAACGGGACCACGGATTGGAATATTAACCGCGCCTCTCTGGCGAGAGCATCAACTGGTTGGGTTATCGGGCAAGATCTTGGAGCCTCTAGCCAGTTTTATGCACCAAGCGCCCAAACACTGTTTAGGTTTAGATCTTTAGAGGGCGGCGAATGGGAACAACAAAATCTTAAAATTTCTATTAGAGATATTAAAGCACCCACCAATCAATTTAGCCCATGGGGTTCATTCACCGTAGAAATACGGATGGCGAGAGATAGTGATGAGGATCCAATTCCAGTAGAAACTTTTACAAATTGTACTCTCAACAAAGAATCACCAGATTATATCGCTGCAAAGATTGGTGATGCGTATGTAGACTGGTCTGACACAGATCGTCGTTATCGTGAATATGGAGATTATCCTAATCGTTCAGCATATGTGTACGTGGTGATGAACGATAATATTCCAAATCCCAGCCAATTTGTTCCTTTTGGTTATCGCGGACCTATGCAATTTTTGGGCTTCCAACTTACCGGAGGTCTTGCGGCAGGATTCCTTCCAGACAACGGAACAGCTGGGGCAGCTAACACTTCTGCAATGGTTACGAAATCTAGTCAGATGTCTACTATGTTCACTGGCTCACTTGTTGCCTCGTTTGAATTTCCTCGCACATATCTTCGACCCGATACAAACGTGGGAAATTTATCGAGCCCCAAAGAAGCTTATTTCGGACTGGACACAACTTATTCAGGAAGTTCGACTGTATTTGATCCGTCATATCAAGACTATGTATTAGGATTACCAGATAACTTTAGAGACGGAGATCAGGGTGATGATACTCCCACTTCCAACACTACTGATTATTCTTATATCTTTACACTTGATAACGTATCCAGATACTCTGGAAGTGTTTCAACTACTGTGCCCAAAACATCATCAGTTCCTGATGCTACAATAGCAAATCAAACTGGCGTAGGGGCAGCAGGGTATTACCTTTCAGGCTCTCGGAAGGGTGGTTGGTCATTAAGTTCAACTGGCTCCAATACATATAAAAGCACAATTGATGCCGGT
>Ga0098044_1002225_pt1 | contig 10030 bp, 9 predicted proteins | sample 10_taG_FD_75053 | JGI IMG/M metagenome (GOLD analysis project Ga0098044, IMG submission 75053) | Marine viral communities from the Subarctic Pacific Ocean - 10_ETSP_OMZ_AT15264 metaG | ecosystem: Environmental > Aquatic > Marine > Oceanic | place: Pacific Ocean | collected 2015-01-16 | reverse complement strand
CTGATCGTTGCGGCGGTGGGCATGGAATTTGCCATCATCTTCGCCAATGCCATGTTGCCGACGATTGCGTCGGACCGGCGCATCGGGCTTTTGTCGGGCATTGGTATCGGCATGGGTCAGCTTGCGGCGATTGTCGCGCTCATTCTCGTGTTGATCTTCTTCCAACTACCGGGAGAGGTCACCGCTTCGTTCATTCCATCTGAACCGCTTTTTGGTCTTTCAAAGGCCGCGCATGAGACAGACCGGATCGTCGGGCCGATTTCGGGTGCATGGTTCGTTGTCTTCATGCTGCCACTTCTCTTTATGGTGCCGGACCAGAAGACGAAGGGGCTCGGGCGGCGTGAGGCGGCCAAGCAGGGGCTTTATCGCCTTTGGCAGACGCTTAAGTCCGTGCGTCACTTCCGTAATATCGGGCTCTATCTGTTGGCGCGTATGCTTTTCTACGATGGCATGACGGCGATCTTCGTTTTCGGCGGTATTCTTGCGGCCTCTATTTTCCACTGGGGTGCGATGCAGATGGCGATCTATGGCGTCTGGGTCACGCTCTTTGCGGCACTGGGCGCTTTCGTCGGCGGATGGGTCGATCTGAAGCTTGGATCGAAGCGCACGCTTGTCTGGTCGATTATCGGCGTCGTCCTGTTCTTTATCGTCATCCTGTCATTTGACAAGGATCGGATTTTCTTCGTTATTCACATCCCCGTGCCTGACGATGCGCCCGCCTTTTCCACGCTGCCGCAGCAGCTTTTTCTCTGCATGATCGCGCTCTTCGGACTTATGGTTGGGCCGGTGATCGCGTCGAGCCGCACCATGATGGCGCGCATCTCGCCGCGTGAAATGATGACGGAGTTCTTCGGGCTCTTTGCGCTTTGCGGCAAGGCGACGGCCTGGATCGCGCCGCTCTTCATCGGCATCGTGACGGAGATCACGCAGAACCAGCGCTATGGGTTGATGGTGACGATCCCGCTGATCCTGTTGGGGCTCTGCCTGCTTCTCTTCGTGAAGGAAGAGCGTTCAAGCGCTGTGGTGCATTAGCCGAGTTTGACGGCTGTGCCCGAGGCGACGGCGATGAGCATGGCTGCGCTCTTGCCTGCCGTTTCATAGTCGATATCGACGCCGACGATGGCGTCGGCCCCAAGGGTTTGCGCCTCGGCGATCATGTCGTCGATGGCCGCTTCACGGGCTTTCTTCAGAACCTTTTCGTAAGCGCCAGCGCGTCCGCCGACGAAGTCGCGGATGGCGGCGAACATGTCGCGAAAGACATTGGCGCCGATTACGGCTTCGCCTGCAACCACGCCGCGATATTCGACGATGGAGCGGCCTTCGACACTGTTGGTTGTCGTGACGATCATCAGAGGTCGCTCCATCGGTTGTGCTTAGTGGCGGAAGTGGCGCATGCCTGTCATGACCATGGCGAGGCCTTTTTCGTCGGCCGCCGCGATCACTTCATCGTCGCGCATGGAACCGCCGGGCTGGATGACGGCGGTGGCGCCAGCTTCGGCTGCCGACAGGAGACCGTCGGCGAAGGGGAAGAAGGCGTCAGAGGCGACGACCGAACCGATGGTGGCGGGCTCTTTCAGGACTGCTGCTTCGGCGGCGTCCTGCGCCTTGCGTGCCGCGATGCGGGCTGAGTCCACGCGGCTCATCTGGCCCGCGCCAATGCCGACCGTCGCCCCGTTCTTCACATAGATGATGGCGTTCGACTTCACGTGTTTGCAGACGCGGAAGGCGAAGAGCAGGTCTTTCAGTTCCTGTTCGGTCGGCTGGCGCTTCGTCACGACCTTGAGGTCGGAAAGTTCGACATGACCATTGTCGCGTGACTGGACGAGGAGACCGCCGGAAACGGACTTGACCGTCAAGCCGGGCGCCTGCGCGTTGGGCAGGCCGCCAGTGATCAGCAGGCGGAGGTTCTTCTTCGCGCCGATGATGCGGCGGGCGTCTTCGTCGGCGTCGGGTGCGATGATCACTTCGGTGAAGATCTTGGCGATTTCTTCGGCCGTCGCGCCATCGAGCTTGTTGTTGGCGGCGATGATGCCGCCGAAGGCCGAGACAGGGTCGCAGGCCAGCGCCGAGCGATAGGCTTCGGCAAGTGTGTTGCCGGTGGCGACGCCGCAAGGATTGGCGTGCTTGATGATGGCGACGGTGGGACGCGAAGGATCGAACTCGGCGGCGAGTTCGAAGGCGGCATCCGTGTCGTTGATGTTGTTGTAGGAAAGTTCCTTGCCCTGCAGCTGCACGGCGGTGGCAACGCCGGGGCGGTTGTCGCCGGTGACGTAGAAGCTTGCAATCTGATGCGGGTTCTCGCCGTAGCGAAGCGTCTGCTTGAGCTGACCGCCGAAGGCGCGGAATTCGGGCGCGGTGTCTTTGAGCGTGTCGGCGAACCAGTTGGAGATCGCCGCATCATAGGTCGCGGTGCGGGCATAGGCCTTGTGGGCGAGATGCTGGCGCAGCGCCTTCGTCGTGCCGCCCTTCGTCTTGATTTCTTCGATGACAGGGGCGTAGTCGCTGCCTTCGACGATGACGGCGACATAGGCGTGGTTCTTGGCGGCTGCGCGGATCATGGCCGGACCGCCGATGTCGATGTTCTCGACGCATTCGTCATAGCCCGCGCCCTTGGCGACTGTCGCCTCGAAGGGATAGAGATTGACGCAGAGTAGGTCGATGGCGCCGATCCCGTGGGTCTCCATCGCTTCTTTATGCTCCGCATCGTCACGCACCGCCAGAAGGCCGCCGTGAACCTTGGGGTGAAGCGTCTTGACGCGACCGTCCATCATTTCAGGGAAGCCCGTGAGGTCGGAAACGTCCTTTACCGGAAGGCCTGCCTCGGCGATGGCCTTGGAGGTGCCGCCTGTGGAGACGAGTTCGACGCCCGCTTCGTGGAGAGCCTTGGCGAAATCAATGAGGCCCGTCTTGTCTGAAACCGAGAGAAGGGCGCGGCGGACCGGCTGAAGGTCGGCGGCTTCGGGGAGGGTTTTTGTGGAGACGGACATGGGCGGCTCTCTTTATGGATACGGGCGGGGTTGGGATGGCAGGGCGATAGCACGAACAGGCCATTTGGCCAAGTGAGAGGTGGGGTCTTTTGTCGGTGCGAGCGGAAATGCGGCAATTGGCTCTTGCCTCTGTTGCAAAGCGGCCTTCCAGAGGGGGACGGCGGCTGAAACAGGCTCCAAGGGTCTGGAATTCAGGAGGAACCAATGGCCGAAACCCAAGCTGTCGATATGCTGGCGCTTCTCAAGGCGCATCCCTTGCCCTTTGCAGACTATCTGGGGCTGGGGCTTTCCTCCGCTGAGCTCGACCGGGTGGTGGGCCGCCTGCCGTTTGCAAGGAACTCTGCACCATTCTCGACATCTTGCATGGCGGGGCGATGGATGGCTCGCGGCTGTGGTGACGCAAAGCCAGCTTGTAATGCTTCCCGACAAGGCCTGAGGGATTAGCCCCGATCAACCCATATCGGGCAATTCGGGCAGTTCCACGGCTTCGGGTTTTGGCTTGCCGCCGTGGCGCGTGGAAAGGCGGCGCCAGGCCCAGTTGACCCTGGCTTCATTACGGAAAACCTTGCCTGAGACGACGATCTGTTCGGATCGTCGTGTCGTGTCGCCTGCGCCCAGATAGATGCTTTCTTCCAGCGTGATCGCGGTGGGTGTGCCGGTGCTTCGGGCGCGGAATTGCCAGCCGTCGCCGTTGGGCAGCATGACGAGCACATTGGAGCCGTCATGGGCCAGCGAGGCGCGAGCGTCGGGGTGCAGGTGGAAGCGGATCGTATAGGGTAGATCGGCTTCGGGTTTGCGGTGACGGAGGCGTTGCAGCAAGCCTTTCGGGGCTTCCGTTTCAATCAGAATGTCCTCGCCGCGTAGCTCCTCGCCGTCGGCGGCGAGAAAGAGGCGGCGGCGATGCGTTAGGCCGAAAAGTTTTTCATAGCCGTTGTGCGCCGCCTCGATCCAGGTGCCGAGCTCATTTTCATGGCGGCGGCTTTCGACGCGGCGCGGGCCTTCCATCAGGCGGGCGCCGAGAAGGGCACGGCCTATGGAAGCGCGCAGGATGCGGGCAGATGATGTGTCGGCCAGCACCAGCGTTGATTGCGCGGCGGTGGCGCGGCTGGCGGCTTCCCAGTCGGGGCCGAGGATGCGGGTCGAGCCGCAGTTGACGACGATGCGCGCGGTCTTGGCGCTCATCTCGAAGGAGAGGCAACCTGCGTGCGCCGAATGGCTGTAGCGACCTGGTGGCGGCGGGCCTGTGTCGGCGACGATATAGGTGGGGCCTGCCACCATGCGCTGATAGCCCGAGTGGGGTGCGAAGCCGAAGGGGCGGCCTTTCGTGTCGTCGGCAGACAGCGCGGCGTCTATCGCGCCTTCCGTGCCTTCATTGGCGCCGTTGAAGAGCGCCAGCTTGCCGTCGCCATGCCGGAAGAAACGCAGCATGGGCATCATGCGGTCGATGGCGTCGAGGATCGGTTTCGGCACATGGATGTGGCGATGGATCATCGCCTCGCGAAGCGAGATGAGATCGAGAAGGATCGAGAGCATGGCCGCGGGATTGCGCGTGACATGCCCGCCGTCCGGGAGAATTTGCTTTTCCACTTCGTGGCAAACGAGGGCGAGACCCTTGTCGAGGCGCTTCTGACCCGCCGAGAGGCAAAGGCCGGAAAAGGCGAGGCCGAGCGCCGCGGTAAAGCGCGGTTCGCCTGCAGGGGCGAGCGAGGCCGTACGAGCGAGGTGGCGTGCCTGCCGCGCCATATTGCGCAGAAGCGTCGAGCGGTAGATGAGGTCGGAGCCGTCGATGATCAGTGCGCCGTTGGAGACCCATGAGATCAGGCGGCGGCCCAGCACGTGAGGCCGCCAGGCGATGGCGTCCCAGTCGCCCGCATCGCCAATCCATCCGGCAACGAGCGTCTGGGCATAGGTGCGTGCGGCATCGCCGTCGGCGGCTGTGAAGTGACGCAGCCATGAGAAGCCGTGAAGTTCCTCGCTCCAGACTTCGGAAGGGGGCCTAGCGAGAAAGGGCGAGCTGCCGTCTGTCTTTACTTGACCACCAGGTAGCGACCAGCGGCCTTGAAAGAGCGCATCGGCAATGGCGGCGCGACCTGGGCGCAGGTCGCGCGGGTAATGGATCATGTGATCGGGCATGGGGCCGCGCAGCGATTTGCGATAGGCCCAGGTGGCGTAAGTGCGTGCGAGCAGACGGTCGCGGACACGCACGAGGGCTGCGCCGATGAGATCGATGGCGCGGTTGCCCGGTGGCATGGCGAGATAGGCAGGCGCTGAGGGGCCTGACGAAACAGGATCGACGTCGGGCAGGGCCGTCATTTTTGACGGGGTGATTTCCTGCCCTTCGTTGGCATCCTCATATTCGTCTTTTTCAACTTCTCTCATTGGCGACTGCCTCCGGCAGCAGCGTCTGGATCAAGCGTTTCCCCGAAGTCTGGCAATATTGTCAGCATAGGCGGTTGGGCCGCCTTTGAAAGTCGCGGTGCCTGCGACGAGCATATTGGCGCCGGCGGCGATGGCACGCGGCGCGGTGTCGAAATTGATGCCACCGTCGACTTCAAGCTCGATATCGCGTCCGCTGGCAGTGATCGCTTCGCGGATCTTCGCGATGCGCGGGATCTGGCTTTCGATGAAGCTCTGGCCGCCGAAGCCCGGATTGACGCTCATGACTAATACGAGGTCGATGTCGCCGAGGAGCGGCCAGAGGACTTCGAGTGGCGTCGCGGGATTGAGCACGAGGCCGGGTTTGACGCCTGCGGCGCGGATCGCCTGAACCGTGCGATGGGGATGGGGTCCGGCTTCGGGATGAAACGAGATGATGCCTGCGCCCGCGCTGGCGAATGCGTCGATATAGAGATCGACCGGCGAGATCATCAGGTGGACATCGAAGGGCTTCTTCGTATGCGGGCGGAGCGCCTTCACGACATCGGGCCCGATGGTGATATTGGGCACGAAATGGCCGTCCATGACATCGATGTGGATGTAGTCGGCACCCGCCTTATCGATGGCGCTGACCTCCTCGCCGAGCTTGGCAAAGTCGGAGGCGAGAATGGATGGTGCGATCTTGATGGACGACGGCGCGCTCATTGAACCCCCTGGGACACTCTAGACTACCCGATATCGGCGGCTGCTGCCGGTTCAAACCACTATATCTTGGTAAAATCAGTGCTTAACAGCTTGAATCTTTGGGTGCAAGGATAGACAAATACTGCAACGCGGCTTCGTTGATCTTCATAATTCCGGTAGCTCATGACACAGATTTCCGCCAGGTCCAGTGGGCCCGACCTTACCTTTCGTCAGCGACTGACGTGGTTGGCTCATCTCTACAAGGCTGTGTTCTATCAGTATCACCGCGATCTGGGACGTGAGGTCCGGCCGCTGATTTCGCCGGAGGCGGTCATTGTCGACGTCGGCGCTCATGCGGGTCAGCATACCAAGCTCTTTGCTCGCATGGCGCCTGAGGGACATGTTTACGCCTTCGAGCCCGGTGTCTATGCCCGTTCGATCCTCGATATCGTTTTCAAATTGAGACATTTTGCCAATGTCACGCTGGTGCCTTTCGGCCTGTCGGATGCGGTGACGACCGAGACGCTGCATGTGCCCTTGAAGCGGCGGGGCTCGATGGGCTTTGGTCTGTCGCATATGGGACCGCAGACCGATGGTCGCGAGACAGCTTCGGAAGATGTTCATCTGACGACGCTCGACAAGTTCGTCGAAGAGGCGGGGATTTCGCGGATTGACTTCATAAAGGTCGATATCGAGGGATGGGAAGTGCATTTTCTGCGCGGGGCGATGAGGTCGATCGAGAAATTCCGACCTGCCATCATGCTGGAAGTGATCGAGCCCATATTGGCGCGCGCAGGCTCCAAGCAGGCAGAGGTTTTCGACGCGCTTTTGCCGCTGGATTATGCTGTGTTCGCCACCGCAGAACATGACGCCTATCGCATGAAGTCAGTCGATGGCTTTACCGGTGCGGCGGACTATTTCTTCGTGCCGAAGGAGCGCGCGCATCTCGTCAAGGCCCGCTAATCAGCGTTTATGAAGTCGCGCTGCAAAGAACCCGTCGAGGCCGCCAAGTTCGGCAAGGTGGCAGGGTAGGGTGCGCAGGTCGCCTGCAGGGGTGATCGTTTCCGAAAGGCTGCCGATCTCATCGGGTTTGATTTCTGTGCGGATAAAATCTGGATGGTTGTTCAAAAAGTCGTCTATTTGTGCGGGGCCTTCTTCGCGCTCGAGCGAACAGGTGCAATAGATGAGCGTGCCGCCGGGGGCAAGCAGGTCAGCAGCGTGGTTGAGCAGACGCGATTGCAGTGCTGCCAGGCGGTCGCGGTCGGCGGCGGTTTTGAGTTGTAATACGTCGGGGTGCCGCCGCGCTGTGCCGGTTGCGGTGCAGGGGGCGTCGAGCAGGATGAAATCCCATTGGCGGTCTGTGTCGAATGTTGCAGCGTCGCTGACGACGACTTCGGCGGTGAGCGACAGGCGTTCGAGGTTTTGTTTCAGCCGTTCGAGGCGCGGGGCGGAACGATCGATCGCCGTGACATTGGCGCCGTGAGCGGCAAGCCACATGGTCTTGCCGCCGGGTGCGGCGCAGAGGTCGAGGACGTCGCGACCCTTCACGTCGCCAAGCAGGCGTGTTGGCAGGGCGGCGGCGGCATCCTGCACCCACCATGCGCCTTCATCGAAACCATCGAGATTTTCGACGCGGCCTGAGGCGTCGAGACGAAGCGTGCCTGTGGGGAGGATTTTTGCGCCGAGGCGCGTCGACCATTCCTCAAGTTGTGTTTCGTCTTTCACGCTGAGATCGAGCGGTGGTTCGGGAAATTGTGCGCGGATGATTTCGCGCGTCTTGATTTCGCCATAGGTGCCGATCCAGCTTTTCCAGAGCCATGCGGGAAGCGCCGCGCGTTCGCCGTCGATGCCTTCGCGCGCTGCATCGCCTTCGCGCAGCAGGCGGCGGAGGAGGGCGTTGACGAGAGATTTAAAATGCTGCGCATCATTGTCGCGACTGGCGGCTTCGACCGCGAGATCGACGGCGGCATGGGGTTTCACGTCGAGGAAAAGAATTTCGGCGATGGCGGCGCGGAGGATCGTTTGTGTCAGACCGGCGCGGGGCGGCAGCTTCTTGTTGAGCAGGCGCTTGATGATGAGGTCGATTTCGCCCAGATGCCGGATCGTCGCGGAAGTGATGGCGCGGGCAAAACCTCGGTCGGCAGGCGCGAGTTTGGCAAGTAGCCCAGCCGTTGCTTCCTCGGCAAAGGCTTCGTCGAGTGCCCGCTTGTGGCGCAATACGGCAGCGATGAGACGATGCGCGCCCTGCCGGGCGGCGAGGCCTGCGTCGCGGGAAGTTTCCGGCTTTTCGCCTGGATTGTCTTTTTCAGCTTCGGTCATGGGGGCTGTTTAGACCACAGGCGGTAGCATGACGAAAGTCCGACGTATTTGCCTGTTTCAGCCCCAGGGATTGCGCGGGGCCGAGGCCGCTTCGCCTGCGATCTCGCGAAGTCGTGCGATGCGGTTGGCGGTCGCGGGATGGGTCGAGAAGAGATTGTCGGAACCCGTGCCGTTCAACGGATTGATGATGAACATATGCGCGGTTGCGGGGTTTGCTTCTGCCCCTTCGTTTGTGACGCGATGGGCGGCGCTTTCGATCTTTTCGAGCGCCGAGGCAAGCCAGAGCGGGCGGCCCGAAATTTCCGCGCCCATGGCGTCCGCCTCATATTCGCGCGTGCGGCTGATCGCCATCTGCACGAGGCCAGCGGCCATCGGGGCGAGGATCATCAGCGCGAGCGAGCCGATGAGCCCGCCACGCTCGCGGCCGCCACCGAAGAAGAAGGCGAAATTGGCGAGCATGGAGATCGCGCCGGCAAGCGTCGCGGTGATCGTCATGGTGAGCGTGTCGCGGTTTTTGATGTGGCCAAGCTCATGGGCCAGCACACCTGCAAGCTCCTGTGGGCTGAGCGCGTTGAGGAGACCGGTTGTAACGGCGACGGCGGCGTGTTCAGGGTCGCGGCCCGTCGCAAAGGCGTTGGGCTGTGGCTGCTGCATGATATAGGTCGCAGGCATGGGCAGGCCCGCATTCTCGGCCAATTGACGCACGAGGCGGACATATTGAGGCGCCGTCGCCTCGTCCACCTGTTGCGCGCCGTGCATGCGCAGAACCATCTTGTCAGACTGCCAGAAGGCAAAGAGGTTCATACCGCCTGCCACGATAAAGGCGATCATCGCGCCGCCTGCGCCGCCGATGAGATAGCCGAGCCCCATGAAGAGGGCTGTCATGGTGGCAAGCAATATGCCGGTCTTGATAGTGTTCATTTACCGATCCACTGGTCTCAACGAGTACCCTGCCATATATGTAGGGTGCGACCCCGAGCTTCAAGCGAGTGCGATACGATGTCCGATGAGATGCCTGCAGAAAAGAAAGTCCTGAGCCCTGCCGCCCAGCGTGCCTTGGCCGAGGCGGCGGAACGGCGGCGTCTGGCGGATGAGGAAGCGAAGCGCAACCCGCGTCCACGCGAGATCAATGGCCGCAAGGGCGAGATGAAGGAAGTCGAGCCGACGCGTTATGGTGACTGGGAAACCAAGGGCATTATTTCCGACTTCTGACTTGTGAGGTGGCTTGAAGAATTGGCAAGAACTGAAATCCACCTGGCCGAGACTGGCTTTCTGGTCGGATTTACTTGCACGTATCGCCATCTTGTTCGGGCTCGGCGCGATGGGCTGGTTCGGTCTCAACGCTCTGCCTGACGCGATTAATCCTTTTTCACCCATCGAAATATCGAGCCCCGTCGGGCCGCTTACCAATGTGAAACTGCGTCTCCTGCAGCCGCGATACGAAGCCTGTCTTGCCATGCTGAAACGGCGCGATGTGGGGCTGGAACGCGACAGGATTGACTCCGACGCACCCGGCTGCGGCATGCCCAAGGGCGTGAAGCTTTTGAAGGCCGAGCTTTCACATGGCGGTCCTATCGAGGCGACGTGTGGGCTGGCCGCCGCATTGCTTATCTGGGAACGACAGGTGGTCGTACCGCAGTCGATCGCCATTCTGGGTAGTCCGG
>Ga0098044_1002224_pt1 | contig 10032 bp, 14 predicted proteins | sample 10_taG_FD_75053 | JGI IMG/M metagenome (GOLD analysis project Ga0098044, IMG submission 75053) | Marine viral communities from the Subarctic Pacific Ocean - 10_ETSP_OMZ_AT15264 metaG | ecosystem: Environmental > Aquatic > Marine > Oceanic | place: Pacific Ocean | collected 2015-01-16 | reverse complement strand
TCAGGCCATCCTAATTGTTGTAAAAGATTTGCTAAAATTTTTTTATTATTAGGATCTTTCATGGTAGTGTCAAAAAGAACAATCTCTTCCTGTGAAATCATCTCGTTCAAATAGCTTCGCCAATTCTCCATTAATAATTTCATTTATTTTCCAACTTTACCTATATTCAAGCACATCTTCATCGTTGTAAAATACAACTTTGATTTTTTTTTCTTTCCAAAACAAATTATTCTTATCTAAATAATTGGCGAGTAAATATATAGCCGATATTCTATGCGAACCATCTTCTAAACCACCGTCTAATACTTGTATGGAAGGAAGATTTTCTAATGACTCTGGTTTTTGCATCATATATTCAGCATATTTTAAAGATTGTTGTGTAACTTCCCACCAATACTCTTCCTTCTGAACATCACTCAAAACTTCTTTATAATAAGATATATTATCTATCTGCTCCAATATTTCATCCAACGTCAAATATTTAGTTTCGCCAGTCCCTTCTTTGAATTTAGATGGCATACCACTACTTGAGCCAGATTGCGGAACGTCCTCACTTAAAACCCTTTTCTCATTTATCAATAAAGGTATGCTCATTTTAGCAGCAAACACCAGATGACTTAAATAAGTTTCATTGTTTTCTTTGAGGTGTTTCATCATGGAGTTATCCTCATGTTAAGACTTCCACCTTCATTATTAAATACCTCAACCAATTCTTCGAATGTTGCGTCAGGAGCTTCCGCACTTTTAAAACCTTTGTTATAAAAAACCTTTAACGATGCTAAACTTGATACTTGCCCAGAGATTTCTTCTCCAGCATATTCCTCTAAAACAGCATCAATCAATTGACTTCCGATACCTTGTCCGCGTTTACTTTCGTCCACCACAAATGAATAAATAGAATGTACGCCATCAACATATGGCGAATTTTCCCAGATAACAATTTTGCCACCATCAGCGATTAAAGTATTAATGGTAATTTCTTTACTACCAATCTGCTCTACTTCTTTAGACGAAGAAATTTCTTCACCTAAGTAATTGCGCCAGTTTTCCATTAAGAGTTTCATTAAAATGTTTCCTGTTCTTTATCTTCATTCTCAGTCGGCAATTCAAATCCTATAATTGATGCGTCTTCGCCGAAGTTAAATGGGTCAATTGTTATTTTTGCTGATGGTAAATGTTTTTTAAGGTATGCTAAATAAAGTTTTGTTCGTGAGCTTGGTTTGAGTCGGTTAGGATTTTTAAATTCTGATCCCTTAAGTTCACCCATAAAAACATATTTTCTAATCCCTAAATTATATTGACTGTTAATAAATTCTTTAATAATCCTAAGAACCGTAGACATTATTTTTAATGGTTGATTTTCGCCTGTTTCTATGGTTGCACTACCGCCAGCCTCAAAAGTAATCTCCCAAGTATCATCATCTTCGTTCTCGCGGGCAAAATAAACTTCGTATTCGTATTCATCAGAATTAAATCTATAAGATACACGCTCAGAATTTGGTGAACCGGAAAGATTATATTCAAAAGGATCAATAGAGGCTTCTCCAATCTCGTTCAAATAGCCTCGCCAATTTTCTATTAAAAGTTTCATTAAAATGTTTCCTGTTCTCCATCTTCATAAGTTATAATTGTTTTGTTTGCTGGGTGGGGAACAATGTGAACCTTAATAAAATCATCCATTGAATCAAAAATAGCAATACCTCCGCGTGGTGGAGGATAAAGCCAATGAATGACTGCTTGGCCTGTTGCAAGCTTAACGCCTTCAATCACAACGCCTGTGCCTGAAACGCCAGTTTGATCATCATCGCGATAAACTGTGAATGCTCTAATCCCTCGTGGCGCAAGTGATGGTGGTGGACTTGGTTTGAGCGATTCTACTTGCTCATCTTTCTTTTTTGTGACCATTTCATCCCCCTGATGCGCCGGGGGGTGCGCCTCGATAGCTAATGGGAGCTTTTTTCCAGCCACTTGGTTTAGTTTTATTATTGCCGCCGCGAGTATAGGCACCAACTTGTTTATTATAATTAGCTCTTACCCATTTCTGCCAGTCAGCTTCATTCAATTGTTGGCCTGTCATAAACCTGGAAATCTCTGGTTGAGCTTCTGCAATGCTGTCGTCCATTTCCTCATTCGTCGCTATAATATGAAAAAAATTATTTCCGAATAATTCTTCATAGGGGCCAATATTTTTATTAATTGCTGCCCAAGATTTTTCAATGGCTTTGGTGTCCAGAGTTCTTCCGCCTTCTGCGCCACGGGATGCTTGACGGTCTATTGCAGTTTCAAGAGGAACATCAACAAAGATCATAGCAACCTCATATCCATCTTCTTCCAATTTTGTTTTTTGATTTCTTATCACACCAAACTGACCACCAGTTCCATCAATAATAAAGTTTCCGCCTCGTTCTGTTGTTGATGCTTGTTTTTCTTTTGCGTCTCTTCTAGCTTGTGCAAATAATTTCGCTTGTGCTACAATCTTCTCGCGCTCTGCATCATATTTTTCTTTTGTGGTGGTTAAATTATAAGCAAAAGAACGATCTTCGCCAACTTCATCAAAAGCATTCTGATACATCTCCATCAAAATATCATGTTTCCACCCGTCTTCGGGCTCTTGTAATTGTAATATGGCTGACAATAAATCTTTAAGCTCTTGTCGAGCTTCCGTAAAATCTGCTTTAATTTGTGCTATGTTTTTTCCTAACCCTGCTTTTTCTAGTGCGGGTTCATAAAACTCATCAGGATTAATAACTTCCATGTTTTCTAACCCTAACTTATCGATAACTGTAGATTTTCCTGCGCCGGGAGCACCAGCCATAAAAATAGCTTTGCCACCGAAGCTGTCTTCTTCGTTTAGAAATTTGCGCCAGCTTTCCATTAAGAGTTTCATTTTATTCTTTATCCTTCAAGGAAGTAATTAAATCTTCTTTTTGTTCTGCCGTTAAATTTTCTTTTAAGTTTTCTTTAAGAACATTAAAAGATGCTTCAATATAAGTCATTCTATCTAAATCACAATAGGGACAATTCATAAATATTCCCGGTCGATGACCACCCAAACACATTGTGCAGCCGACCCTTGCATAAAGCTTATGGTCGCTACCGCCGTGCATCTTATAATAAATAGTTCTTTCGCATATCTAAAACAAATAAAAAAGGGCACCTCACATTATGCAAGGTGCCCTTTCAAGCTACATTTGTACCGGCGTCACATCCCCGGCTGGAACAGGAGGCGTCAGCCACGACGCCACTCCCGTAGCGGCTATTTAATTTTAATCACACGAGCTTTCGCTGCTTCAGTCTTTGGAAGACTTACAACCAAAACTCCACTCTTGTATGACGCATCGATCTTTTCAACATCGCAATTGTTAGGCAATGTATAGCTCTTGCTATATTTAGTTGCGTAAGCATAGAGATCTTGCTTGTCACTAGCGTCGTAACCTATTGTAAGCCGATTGCCTTCAACTGAGATATTGAAATCTTTCTTTTCCAAGCCTGGTGCGGCCAAAGAAATATCAAATCTATCATCAAGTTCGCGGACGGTTGGAGCATGTCGATCATGCACCTCCGTTAATGGGTGTGACCAGAGATCATCGAGGAAAGAGCCCCCGAATACCTTATCAAAAAGGTCCAGTCCAGAATTATTTCGTAATGTTAATGCACTCATCGTGTCATCCTCCTTGTATATAATGTAAGCACCGTTAAGGCACCGTCAAGTGTTTTTTATACTGTCATCTCTGATAGCATATTTCGTTTCGCATAAGCAGAAATACCCTTTGCAGATATGCTCTGAACAGTGGGGCTTTTTCTATCCCATCTCTGATCATGCCAATAAGAAATAAAATATTTTCCTACATGTTTCTTCAATTTTTCCCATACTTTGGGCGGGCAAGATGGGGAAGGACCATCAATATAAATTGAATAAACCTTCATGCCATTATATCGGGCGTTCTTTTCGCCACCGTATTCATTTGGAAATGCCACATTTCCTGAAGATAGGCCATCCTTACTCTTAAGTGCTTTTAAAAGTAACTCATCTGGTGATGAAGATGCTGTTTTGGCAGATCTTGAACCTCGACCAGACAATTTCAATGGTTTCAGCAAAACTGAATACTCCGAATACTTTCGTTGTTTGGTCGTGTCCAAGCCTGCCTGAAAGAGAGAATCACTTTTATCAACAATCAAGTTTTGATACACTTGAATTCGTTCTTTCTGCATATGACTTAAAGCACTTGTGCAGCGAGCTAATTTATCCAATTGACCTGTTTGTTCATATTCTTTATATGCCTCAAGACAAGTTTTTATCTTAATCGCTTCAGTAATGAGAATTGTTCCATCCTTTTCCTTGTTTGGGCCACAAACACGACCGGCACGTTGCGCAAGAGTACATTCAAATCCACCTTCTTGGGGCTCAACCCAGGCAAATATATTTTCCGTTGGGGCTCGCTTGCCTACAGCAAACATATCTTTTAGGAGAACAATGTATTTCTTACTCTTGGGATGAGTTTCATCAGCACTTAAAAGATCTGCAAAATTCCAATGACTTTCCATTAAATTTTTAAATTTATCCAAATCATCAGAGTGCTCTTGATCTACCTGAAGAAGTTGTAGATCATTTTTCTTGCAGTATGTTTCCATACGTTTAATGAGATTGTCCATATGTTCGCGAGTACGATAAAAGTGCCGCATTACAAATAATTGCCGTTCAGATTTTTTAAAATCCTTAATATAATCATCTAAAATACGGGTTGCCGCGTCATTTCGAGTCTCAATGCCCTTCATATATTTTCGGATATCCACCAATTTATCGTTATCAATAAAATGCTGCCAGCCATGATAACTCTTTGGAGGGGCAAGCCAAACATTACTGAAAGTAGCTGTTGACAAATTATTTTCTTCTAACCATACGCAAGTATCATAAGGTGTAGCAGTAATAAAAACAGACTTTACTGTTGAATTATATTCCTTTTCGTTTAAACGAACACTCAAACAATCCCTAATAAACTTATGGTAAGCTTTGTCCGCCCCTTTATATTGGTGAAATTCATCATAAAGAACCAATATTCGAACACAGTCAAATCCAGGTAACGATTCCGTTGCTGCCTTATGCAACATTTCAAAAGAAATCTGGTTTTTGGCATCCACCGATTTAAGTGTTTGAACGCTGAAATTTTCAGGTTTTACTAGCTTATGAATATCATCATGCATCCCAGAAAAAACCATAATTGCATGATCGGTATCTTTGTTCTCAAGACGCGGACCCCAAAATTGTACATGATCGTCTTTCTTTTGTTGCCGAACATCTTTAGAAGAGTCACACAATAAATCTAATACAATAAATAAAGATGAGTCATTGCCATCTTCCTTGCACAATTTTTTAAAATCTGCCCAAAAAACTTCAGCCAGATCTAAAGATATTCTTTGTTTCCCAATTTGGGTAGCACCTACTGCTAACACATTATTAGTGTATTTAAGCTCAAGATTAATTTTTTGAGCTTGCGTAAGACAATTTTCTGCAAAAGGTTGAGGAGTTTGATCTTGATTTGTCATATTTTCTATCCCAATTATATCGGAAACACCGACGCAAGTCAAGTAAAAAATTACCCGTGAAGAATATTTTTTGCTTTTTTGCCAATCATTTCAGGGGTTCCAACGGCAACAATTTCTTTACCATTGGTAAATGTAACCTTAGAAAATTGTTGTGCGTCGTGTCATCCTCCTTATGTATAATGTAAGCACGGTTATGAAAGCGTCAAGTAAAAAGCACAAAATTTAATAACATTGATTAATTTGTTCTTCAGTCAAATGACAACCCTCAAGAACTTTTGGTTTAAAAATATACCTATTCCCAACCTTTAAAGAATAGACACTCCAATCCACATTGTTAAACATTAGAGCAACTTTTTCTGGTATCATTTCTTGATCTTTGGGGAAAATTGCTAACACACTTCCATCATAATTTTCGCATTTATGACAGAAAAAGGGCTTATCTATTCGCGTTTTAGTATTCACATAGACACGCTTTCCTTTTGCCTTTGGTTGGGGTCTTCCCCATTTCCACCAATCATTTTCAGACCATTCTTTCTTAATCTTTCTTTGCATCAATTGTTTTTTAGAAGAAAGCAACCATTCCGTAGGTTTGATTTCGTCAATCATCATCCTGGTTTTACCTGACTTACGAGTTTTGGAATAAACATATTCCTTATTTCCTCTTTCTTTATCTACAAAAAATTCATCCCATCCACTTACTGCGCCAACTTTTACTTCAAAATAATCTTCAATTTTTTTTAACTTTTTTAAATCGGAAGATGAATCGAGAAAAAAAGAAATACCATTATCATCAACAAAATATTTTTTACAATGTTTGAGTTTTATCTCTTTATCCTTCTTATCAAAATTGAATATTTTTGTGCTTCTATCAAATTTATTTTTTTCAAACCTAAAAATACAAGTTTCGTGTTCTGGAGAAGCATCAGACCCAAATGGCGAAACATCACCGTAAAGAACCAAGTGAGTGATTGTTCCAGTCTTAAACATTTCTTTGTTTAAGTTTTTACAACTTGTAGCCTTTAAGAAAATTGAAGGTATGATAAAAATAAGTTCGCCGTTTTCTTTAAGGTGCTTTAAACACTTTTCCACAAAAACAGTGTATAAATTAGTTTTCCCACTCCATGTAGAAAAATTTTGAAGCTTTTCCCTGGTTGAAGGTAGAATTTTTGAATTGGCCACATAAGGGGGGTTTCCAATAATTGTAGAAAACTTATTGGAAACCTCATAATCAAAAAAGTCCATAACAATTGCGGCGGAAGGAGCGACACTATCGTCTAATTCAACGGCAGTTACATCACCAGTTAAGTGCCTCAAAAAAGCACCATCTCCGCATGAAGGTTCTAGAATATTTCCATCATTTGCGATAAGACTCAACATGAATTTAATTTCAGGATCTCTAGTAAAAAATTGACCAAGCGACAATCTTCGCTCTCTATCATTTTTTTCGTGCAAACTCACTGTCATTTACCTATCTTATCTTAAAAGTGATTCTAACAATTCTGGCCTGTCTTGCTGTCTTTTCTTGCAAATTGAACCAAGATACGCCTCTAATATAAACTTTGTGGCTTCTGCCCTAGTCCTTTCATTCGGCTGGCAACTTAAGTTGTTTCCCCAATGAATCTGAAATGGTAAATTATTTCCATTAACAGTTAGCTTATCTAGCTCACATAATTTCTTAAATTGAACAGCGCCATCGTTCTTATTTATAACTAAAATATTCATATCTCGCGGCTTATCTTTTTTAGAAATGCGAGAAACCAAAAGCTCTTGAATTGTTGAGTGCTTATTAGGGCACTGATCGATCTCGTCAATTGACATATCTGTTAAAGCATAAAGTAAAGATTTCTTACTATTCCAATTATCTGCTGCGTTACACGATGATGATTTAATCTGGATTGGATGATTATTCCACATTATATCATACCAATGTCGAGCAGGGGGTTCATAAACTGAAATATTATTTTCTTTTCCATATTCAAGCATGTGTTTGATTAGTGTTTTTTCATCACTAATGCTATTGACCCTTCCGTCACTATCATCGGTACAGATAGATAATTTAACTTTTTTTATAAAGTCTATTAATTTTTCCATAATTTACCCGTGAAGAATATTTTTTGCTTTCTTGCCAATCATTTCAGGGGTTCCAACAGCCACAATTTCTTTACCATTGGTAAAGGTAACCTTAGAAAATTGTTGTGCGTCGTGCAAACCTTCTGGCAAAAGACCTTTGGCATGAATTCCTGCGGTTTCTTGGTCTGATCTAATTGAAACAATGTGGGCAGAGTTTACAATTATCTCGTTTAAATGAAATTGATCGGAGTAGCGATTGTGTGCCACCTCGACTAATTTAATCATTTGTTTCTTCTGAGGGTTCAGCATTTTCGTTTCTCTCTTCTTGTGGATTGCTGGGATCAATTCCCATTTTTAAATCTGCGTTGGCTTTTACATAGCCTGCAAGAATAGACGTACAATCCATCAATCGGTCGTCCATCTTTTTAAGTTCTTGTCGGATTTCGTCTATCCCCCCCAAAGCTTGTGAGTGATTTTCCGCGCAATTCGAGATCGTGGTGACGAACATTGCACTAACATTCCCATGTGAACGTGTCCGTATATTATTGAGCAAATCTTCCACCATCTCGGGGATTTCTTCGAACTCGCAAGATAATTGTAGTGCTGCTTTCATTATGAATATTTTCCTTTTTTGTTTGGTTTCATCAGGTGTTTTTCGTCCAGGTCAACTGGCTCGCTTGCACCCATTGGTAAAACTTTATATCTCTTTGCGCCCGCTGTTGCGTTCACAATTGGTAAATTGTTGGCCAACACAAACGCTAGTCGAGAACGCAATGGTCGAAGATGCTTGTCCATCGTCGCGGTTCCTACCGTGGATCTCACTTGCACCTTCGCATTAATAGCAAACTTAGGTTCTGCTTTATTTGCTTCCAAAACCTTTGCGGCATAAGTATTCATCATCATTTTCTTCAGCTCTTGTTTAGAAGGAACAAACTTTTCGTCCTGAAGAATCTTGGTGGCAAGGATTGTAAAGTATCCTGTGCGTGAATAATACTCAGCGATAATCTTGGCTTTCTTGAGATAATGCTCTAAATATTCTTTTTTCCACAATTCAAGCTTTACTTTTTCATGCGGAGAAAACCGGCTTTCGATTTTTTGAAATGCCGTAACTTGATTGTCCGTCAGTCCGCCCTTTTTCTTAAAGAAATCCAGTAAAGAATCGATAAATTCTATGGTACTTTGATCAAGATTCTCTTTCTTAATCTTTTCAAGACGAGGACCAAGTTCAGGGTTTTCCTTAATTGTTTTGGGTTGGTAATTTTTGTTGTATCTTGGCCTGTAAAACATTGGATTCCCGACTTTCTATATTACCATAATATCATAAGGTCCGATGTATGTCAAGAAAAATAATTTATTAATGATTAATTTAAGTGCGAAATTATGGCTGCTCCAATCGAACCAATTCCCATTGACAATAAGACCCATAAGAATTTATTTTTGCTCTTTACGTCTTCTTCCAGTGTTCTTAATCTTGCATAAAGACCATTATCGGGATTATAAACTGCTTCTTTAATCTTTGCAATATCTGCGGACATTCGTTCTTGGTTTTCTTTAACGGACTCCAATGCGTCCATTATTCTTTCTTCCAAAAACTCGACTCTTGCTGATAATTCTGTTAGGTTTGGGGATTCTGAAGGTGCCACATATTAAATAGTGGAAGATGCTTTGTTATTCCTCAACAATCGCATGATCTGTAAGCAATAGCGTTGAAGCGGCAGACGCAGCATTTTCTAATGCACAGCGCACAACCTTAAAAGGATCAATGATTCCATAAGTAAACATATTAACAATCTCTCCAGTTGAAACATCTAAGCCAGATTCTTTGTTCAGATGACTTTCTATTTTTTCTAAATAAATATCTGGAGACAAACCAGCATTGCTAACCATTTTCTTAAAGGGTTCTTTAACTGCTTGTTTAACAATATCAACTCCAAGCTGTTGGTCAGCATTATCCGTTTCAACACTAATTTGTTTTGTTACCCGCAAAAGTGCAGACGAACCACCAGAAATAATTCCTTCTTGCTGTGCCGAACTAACTGCTTCAAGCGCATCTTCAACGCGATGTTTCTTTTCGATCATTTCAACTTCAGTTAAACCACCGACTTTAATAATTGCAATTGCGGAAGCCAAACGTGTTATTCTTTCTTGAATCTTTTCGCAAACATTTATGCTTTCTTCTTGTTCGATTTGTTGCTTAAGCGCTTCTAGTCTTTTTTCTACCGCATCATCATCCTGATTGCCACCAACAACTGTTGTAAAAGATTTATAAGACTCAACAGTTTGCGCTGTTCCAAAATGTTCAAGCTTTATTCCTCGAAATTGAATTCCACTTTCTCTGGATATAAATGTTGCACCTGTTGAAATGGCAAGATCAGAAAGAATATTACGCCGCTCTTCTCCATAACGCGGGGCTTTAAT
>Ga0098044_1002223_pt1 | contig 10036 bp, 14 predicted proteins | sample 10_taG_FD_75053 | JGI IMG/M metagenome (GOLD analysis project Ga0098044, IMG submission 75053) | Marine viral communities from the Subarctic Pacific Ocean - 10_ETSP_OMZ_AT15264 metaG | ecosystem: Environmental > Aquatic > Marine > Oceanic | place: Pacific Ocean | collected 2015-01-16 | reverse complement strand
TCATCAGTATCAATTGGCATCTATGTCATCCCTCAATTAACGTTGTTATAACGACTGCAAATATATTTTTTGCCACTTGGTTTTAAATAATATTGTTTAAACATTCTAAGGTTTACTTTGTGGGTTTGTAAACCCCTTGCTGATTTGCTTAATGAGTCAATAAGTGCTTTCGCACCATCAGCTATCACAACAGTTGATGGCACAGTTGGTGCCGCAAAAAACGGAGAGTGGTGCCAATGATTCATAAGTGAACTATTATAAGTCGTTTGAATCTCTAAAATCGTATTAACAATACCATTTAATTTTTCTACATGGTCTGTCAGGCGCAGCAGTGCTCGCGCCAAGTTATCTCCCTTTGGTATGGGCTGCAAATCAGTATCGTGAAGTTTGCTATTAGAATTTCCCGCAATAAGGTCTATACCGACTACTCCATGGAGGCACCCACCTTGGGAATTCTTCCTTGCTGCTGATGTAACCAGCTTAATTCCCTCTCTGGCTATAATACGAATCGCATCAGCTTTCATGGCAATGCCTGATTTTGCAGACGATGTCCCAACAAAGCCAGTTGTCAAATTAAAGTTTTCATCCACATCGGTCTTTTGACTTATATAAATTCGCGCCGAATCAACTTTAAAATCGGGGTCAGCCCAGAGCCTTTCTCCGGTTTCCCTATCATATCCCCTAACGTCGTGTCCCCCCATTCTTCCACAAATAATATCAATTGACGCGGCTTGGGTGTCGCCCTTGCCGCCATAGCCACTGTCCATCGCACCAGAACGATCCCTACCGAGCACAATCCAAGAATTATTTGAATTTGCAATTACATTCTCCGAGGGTGCTTCAATAAATTCCGGTATTGGCTCAAGAAGCGCATCACCATGTATACCCTGTAAAGATTGCGCGGCTTTACCACCTGAATCGTTTATCTGCCGAAAAGATTTCGTGTCTGCGCCGCGCTGTTGAACTGCTTTTTTTCTTATGTCACATTCTGCCATAATTTATGTTGTCCCCGTATTCGTGTCTTCAGGGGGGGTTGTTGTCCCCGTGCTAGCGAGCCATTTATCTCCATTAACCGCGATGGTTTCTTCCCACTTTGCTTTCCTCTTGGCTGTTGATCCAGCTGCCCCCCACCAATATGTTCGCCCATTAAACCAATCCGCTTTAAATAATGTCTTACCTACCGAAATATATTCCTTTGGATGTCCCGTATATACAAGACCACCGTGGGCGTCAGATTTAGTACCAGAAGCTAAAGCCCCCACCATCGCGTAATAAGCGTCTCTATGACTGAGTTTTTGGGCGCGACCCAAACAATAATATTCTAAACAAAGGCCATCAACGTGATGGTCAATTCTTGCATGAGCGTATATGCCAGCTGGCTTGTGCTTTTTAAACCACGCATTAGACGCATCCCGGCTGTCTGTTGGTGCGCCATTCCATTTTGTCCACCAAAACTTGTTGCTGTCTGGTACACAGGGAAACGCTATTTCAATATCAATCGTTGACGTAGCGCTCTCTGGAGGTTTTTCAGAAAGCCAAGTGATGAGTTTCCATAAAGATTTACACTGCGGGGGGGTAGGTAAGGCTTGAGCCAAAGTCTTCTTCCCTTTGTTTGCCGATGCAACCACCTTCCCTTCCAGGCAGGCGATATCTCCTTCGTTATTGTGACTCACTTGATGTATGCCACGCGCCACACGGGCATCCCATTTGAGGTATTCATTGGCGCGGAAGACACTAAAACCAGTCACCTCACATCCAACTGCAATATCGTTGACAACATTCGCGTGCGGCAATCTGCGTTCAACCGGAGTAGTCTGAATCACCTTCCCCTCACAGGTCGCCCAGAAGTGTACACCCTTATTTGAGGCCACCTCGGTTTGCAAACTCTTATTTAATGACGATTCAGACTTTGGATTACCACCGGTTTCATGAATGACAAACGCAGTTACTGTTTTATTAACCCTGTTTGGGTTACCAAAGGGCTTGTCTGGGCCGCTTATAAGATCGGCTCCAAGTTCTCCACCGCCAGTTATTTGATACGGTTCGCTGGGCGTATATGGGCCAGTCTGTACCATGGCCGCTCCGCGATTGGTCTTTACGCAGCGCTTTTTCTCGGCAGCAGCATCACCTCCAGTGGCAGGACCGCGAGCTAGCTGGCGTTTACCACAATCCCCACCTGGGCAATATGGGCCACCCATATCCGTTACTTTCACCGCATAGTCTTGAGTAAATTCCTGTCCACTAACCCATGCTTTATAGGGAAGTCGGACCTCCCAGTGCCACGGCTCAAATATTAATGGCGAGATTCCGAACTTATGACAATTTTCTTTTAGCCACTTATACACTTTCGTCTTTTTTTGTTGCTTGGCGGTCGTTGAACCGTTGTGGGGGGTAACTGCCTGCCACACAGTCGCGCCGTCCACTGTTTGCTTCTCCCGCTTCATGCTCTTGATATCTATTGCCAAGCCAGTTTCATGAGGTGAATCATAACCTATCCACTTTTTGCCATATTTGACACCATTCGCATCTCCAGGGGCTTTCACCCACGAATTCTTATTTTTCGGGTCTATCGCATCAAAGCCGGGGGCTGGTGCCCTCCCGTAATTATCCTTAAGATATGTTTCATAATGTTCTCTGCTGTCCCACCTGTGTTTTCTCCACCCGCTCTGGCATTTAAGTTCAAACCCTGCCGCAGCTGCGGCGGCTTTAAGTGCGAACCAGCGGTCAGCAGCCAACTTGTGAAGTTTTACAGGTGGTACGCCAGAACTTCCAGGCGTGACCTCAACCAACAACCTATCCGCGTCCTCTCCAGTCAAACCCTTTCCATAATCCGCAACCCTAACCCTGTTTTGTTCAAATTTCACAGCTTCAGTGAGTTTCCAATCTGGTGTATTTTGTGTCTCAGACGCCTTTGAAATTTCAGATGCCACAGCTGGAGGTCCCTGTGGTGGGGGAGATTTCGCTTCGTCTGCCTTCTCAGGCAACTTCTTGGCGGCTTCTGGCGCAGCTGCCCCCTCTGCTGGTGTTATTGGCTCTCCATCCTCAACGGCGAGGTCTTCCACAGCATCATTCTCTTCGGCCTCTGCATCGGTGGGCGCAGCGGTTGCATCAGCGGCGGCAATTTGTGCTTGTTGTTCTTCAAGCCATTTCTTTTGATGTTCGTCGGCAATAGTACGAATAGCATTATCCCCGATCCATTTGTGTCCCTTATCAGGCACTTGTATAGCATAAAGTGGTCGTTTTTTAATATCAACACCATCTGCTGCTAATTTGCTCCAAAAGGCTTCTGCCTTCTGCTTCGGATTCTCGCGCTTACCCGTCATCGTAGTAAACCACACGTTCTCTCTGTTTTTAACATATTTCTCCCAGACAGTCCCAACAACACCACCGTGTTCATAACCAAAACCAAAATCAGCATCGGCACAAAAAATCCTATCTGGCTGAACCTGATCTAATGCACCTTCCACAGCTGCCCTAGCTAGCGCGTCACCACCGGCACTATAAGCAAAGATAGAAATAAACGACGGTGGCGACTGAGTGCCATCTGCTTTCTGGAAGCGTTTCCAGCCCGAAGCCCACGCATGAAACGCTGCAAAATCTCCCCCCACGTTCTCTACATTGGATGTTCTCCAAGCGCTCCCTTGTCTATAATTCTTTCCCCCTTCATTATCCTTAGACCACTCGGAGCCTCGGGTTGACCACGTAAATTCGGGCAGAACAAAAACAAAGTTTCTTCCCTCTGCAACCATCTTTTTAAGATTCGGAGCTATCCTGTCTTCAAAGGTCTTCTTTGAAAACTCTCCTTGCCCGTGAAACCAATATATTAACTCCCAGTCTTGGTTGAAATCTATTGTGTTGGCCCACCACGCAAGGGTCATTCGGCTTCCGTGTTTGTGTCTTGTATCTGATTTTCCATTGTGCGGAACGTTCCCCATCCACGACGTCCCCGGTGGTAATTCCGACGCCTTAACGGCCTTCTTCCAACGGTTGTATGATACTTCATCCGCACCAGGAGGTTCAGAGAGAAATACAGAGTCGCCGCTCGGTGTGGGGACACGCTGCAATCTCGGCAATCCTTGAAACGGCTCTGTTGCAATATTGGCCCCTGGTAACGTATCACCTTCAGGCTGCTTTGCAGCATAAGAGCCACCGGAGCAGTCCTCACAAACAATTCGGGGCTTGGTACAATCACCGACACCAGCAAGTGGCCCAAGGCCGGATTCTCTCACAGGTCTGATATAAAACGGGTCGGACCAGTTTTGCCTGTTCCCCCAATCAACCCATACCAAATCCCCTGGATTTGGCACTTGGACAGCAGTGCTCATTGCAACAAATGTCGGGTACATATCAATAATTTGCTGATGTGGTCCCTGTTCGCTGCCCAATTGGTCTGGAACCGGAAGCATTGAATGAACCTCTGGGACTCTCGCTTTAATTTTCACCAGCACGGGGGGCTCAGTTGCTTGCCCGTTTGGGTCGTCCGCGCCATAATAATCTCCCACTGAGGAATCACCTGCTAGTATATTTGAGATCGGTGCAACGCGCAACACGATTGCTTTAAAATGACCGACGTTTGCTAATGAATTAGGCGTATAAGATTCTGCTGCGGCGACGGCTATGGCTTGCAAGGTTTGGCCAGCGGCCATGTTAAACCTTTTTCTAACTTTTGGCGGGCTTACATCATTAAGCACACCAAATCCATGGTTCTTCGCTGGATTTGGGCTAGGGTTATCAGCCATCAGGGTTACCCCCGTTGCCAATGATATCAAAGATGTCTTCTCTATCGCGCTCCGTCAATCCTTCGCGACTGTGACTTTCTCTTTTTTGCAGCAAACTGGAGATTTTAACAAGCTGTTCGTTTGAACGCTGCAAGGTCTCTACATATTTTGCTGCAACAGGACCAACCTCTTTATGGTTCTGCTCGTTCTTTTTTAAGAACACCATAATATCAGCCAATAACGCAGACGTAATCGCCCTGTCATCACGGATGTTTTTAACAGCTTCCTTTAAGAAAGACTCTAAGTTTTCTAAATCTCGCCCTCGTTCCATTTTGTTTTAAACTGCCTGTATTTTATTCTTAGCTTATTAAGGTTGTTGACCACCTGTTTCGTGTTCAATCCGGTCAACTCCCTAAGATATAAATAAATAGCCTTTTTATTAAAAATTTCTATATCATCACAGCTAGCCAACAACTCTTTTACGGCATTTAAAACTTTTTCTTCATTTGGTTTAAGGGCACCAGTATCCCAACCATCTATTTCCAGCCACAAAAAGTGCCAGAACTCCGCGAGTTCTCTTTTTTTATCATATGAATTGGTTGTTGATAAGTGCTCTTCTTCTAGAGCTTTCGCGACATCATCATACTGCACCTCGCGACGTAATCTGGAAGCATGCTTCTTTACCTTGTGAATGAACCAATTTTTAGTAATTACACTAAAATAAGAAAAAGCTTTAGACCCTTTATTCGGATCATATTTATCCAGTATGGTCGCCAACCATGCTTTACATTCATCTTTTAAAATGTCAACATTTGGCAGGTTCGTGAACTTGTATGTATATACAATCTTATCAACCATCTCATCAAAGACCGGACCAATATAAACACTATACAGTTCTTCTTTCTCTTTTCTATCGTTAGTTTGGGCGTAACGCACGATAGCATCTTCGTGCTCATGAGTAAAGTAGTAATTACTCTTCTTCTTCCGACGACCCTTCTTCTCTTTCGTTGTCAAACTCTTCCCCCTCGTCCCCGAATATAAATCCATTCCTATAATCCCCTATATCTTCCACAAGCTTTCTTGAGTGTTGTAGTAAGTCTTTAATTGTTTCGTCTCCATAAAAAAGAGGTAATTCGTGTACTTGATCTAAATGCTCTAGAAAATCCTTAAGGTCATTCAACATATTACTCGTAACATCGCGCATAAGCGACGACCGATTCATAACATGCCTGATATACCAAATCAACATTATATTTGCAAGTACGGCAACAATGGCCAAGAGGAATATAGCAATAAATAAAAAATTACTCATTAATTTAGCTGCTCCCCTTTAAGCTCATCAATCCTCTTAGAGACTGAATATAAAATCTCATTAAAAGTACGATTCCTCAATTGAGTTGATACCAACGTGGGATTCTCTTCTTTCTTGAGAATAGTAATTTTTTCAGAAATTAAATCCCCCACCTCTTCCAAAACATACATTCTCATTTTAAGCAACTCTCGCTCCCTCTCGGCACCACGAACAACGGCAGTGCTGCCAACAATTTTTTTTAGTTCTTCGTAGGTAGAAGAAGAATGGCCTACCATCTTCTTGATTTGCAGTTGCAGCACTACACTAATAACAATACTAGAAATGGCCACAACAACTGCACTAAACAATAAAAAATGTTCTAACATTCATCTGACCTTTCTTTAATCTCGCCTATTACTTGGCTAGCCACGTCCCAAGCTTTAATTAATTCTTTTGTTAGCTGGATGGCACTATCTATCGCCCTTTGTGCGAGTATGAGCTTAATCGCCAAATAGGCATTCAGGATAAGGCTTAGTGCTAGCAGTATCATAACCACCATTATTAATATTCCTTATTCTTGTTTTTTTCTTTTTCACTTTTCAATTCTTCTCTTGATTCCTCAATGAATTTCTTAACCAGCTCCCCCGTCTTTTCTTTTGTCCTCTCTGCCTTTTTTAGAATGGTAGGTACGGAGGGAATCCGCCTAAGTTTTTGCGATACCCCACAGGCCACACACTCATCTAAACGCTCTTTTATAGAATGTCTAGATTCAAACGCGCCTTTGCAAGCATCGCACTCATAGGCGTACAGCGGCACTACTTATAAACCTCTACGTCGGGAGTATCCATTTGCATAGAAAACTTCGGCGGATTCCTAATAACCAACTCACCCACACCGCCCCAACGCTTGGCGTCTGGTGATTTATCAAATTCAAAATCCTTAAGAATCGGAACAATATCACTTTGTTCCAGAATACATTTTTGCAACGCACCCATAATTGCGGCCATGGCCTGGTCAGATAACTTCATTTGTCTCCTCCTGTTGTAAACATATATTTATCTTTTTTAAAATCTTGTCTAGTTCGTCTAATGGGAATACCTCACCCCAGAAACTCCACTCTCTGGGCGAATGGCGATAATGCTTCAACCCCCTCACAAGATGATTTCTCAGTACAAGCAACTCTTCTTTTGTCAAATCAGGATACATTCTTATCTCCCCTTCGCTTTTTCTTTTAGCTGATGTCTTTTATACCATTCATAGGTCTTTCCCAAGCCATCCTCAATGGTTGTAAATTCAAGACCACCAATTAGATTTAATAATTTCTGGTTACTTCCATCTTTCCTGTGTTGTCCCTCTAATTTTCCGTTAAAAATATATTTTACATCCTTTCCAGATATTTTTAAACAAGTATCCACCATTTCTTTAATTGATAAATTTTGGCGGGGTGCTACAATAATCGGATCCGCGCTATTGTGCCGTTCCAAAAGAATAGGTATTAAATTAACCAAATCATCCACATAAAGCTGTTGACGCAAAGGACGTCCAGTCCCCCAAAATTCTATTGTATCTCCATTCTTTGCTTCGTGAAGTTTTCGTATCATAGCCGCTACGAAATGTGAAGTCTCAAAATCAAAATTATCGCCTGGTCCATATAGGTTTGACGGCGCAAAAGTAGAATAATTTAATCCGTGTTGTTCTCGCGAGGCCATACATTGAATATGCAACATTCTTTTTGAGTACCCATACGAAAAGTTTGTTTTTGCCGGTGGTCCAGAAAAAATATCTCTTTCCGCAAAGGGATAACGTTGTAAGGTATCTGGGAAAGCACAAGTGCTTAAAGCTGCTAATAGTCTAGGAACTTTTCCCTCAACAGCCTGCTTAACAACATTTGTATTTATCATAGTGTTCTTATAAAAAAACTCTTCTTGATTCTTTGCGTTAGCTTTGATCCCCCCAGTCTTTGCAGCTAGGTGTACAACGGCGTCTGGTCTTATTTCATAAAACATTCCGCGTGTATAGCATTCCCTTGTTAAATCATAATCCTTAGAAGAGACATAAACCCATTCAGGTTTTTTTTCTTTCAAGTGTTTCCCCACAAGCCCACTTCCACCCGTAACGAGAACTTTCATGATTTCTTTTCCATCATGTCTTTGCCAAACTCATTAAAAAATTTTTCAGAATTTATAGACTTATCACAAATATATAAATCAAAGGCAGGCTTACCAAGCAAAACTTTGTTAAACTCTGCGCCCCATTCTTTCAATTGCATCACAGTTAATTCAGTCCAATCAATTTCAGTTACCGTACCTCTTGCTGTCCAATAAACTATAGTATGACCATTATAATATAATTCATTAATTTTTTTAATATTTTTTTCTATTGGTCGCGCCTTAGAGTAATCTCTACTCTCAGGCGTTATACAAATTGTTTCATCTATGTCAACATATATAATCATGAATCACCTCTTAGCTTTTTTCTTATAGATACTTCACTTTCAGTAACCTGTTTGTCAGAGGACCCCATAATAAGATGTATATCGCTCACTCTCTTATATAACATATCCATAGCTAGGATTTCCAAGCTTGATTTTTGGTCCGTTCCCCACATATCGTGAGACAATGTAATGTGTCGTTCGACAACTTCGGCACCGAGCGCACAGGCAACAACTGTTGGTTCAAGGTCTTCTTCGTGTCCTGAGTAGCCTACAGTGCATCTATATCTCTCCTTTAAGAAAGGTATTAGCTTTAAGTTGACCTCCTCTTTTGGGGTAGGATAGCTTGAATTCGTGTGCATTAGAACAAAATTAGTCGTATGCTTCATTAAATTATTAACCGCCTCATCTACCTCCAGAAGAGAAGACATCCCCGTTGACATTATAACCGCCTTTCCGGTCTTTGCCGCCTCAATAATAAGATCCGTATTTGTCATCATAGCAGAAGGTATCTTTAAAAACGGAACATCATAGCCCATCATGAACTCCAAACTATCGTTATCCCACACAGAAGCGGACCAGTCTAAAGGTTTCTCATTACAATATTTTTGTATATAATTGTATTCCTCAAGTCCAAATTCAATTTTGTGCTTGTAATCAATGTATTTCATAGTACCCCAAGGAGTCTCTCTCAACACGTTCTTTTGATGTTCGGGAACACACTTGTCAGGGCTTCTTTTCTGAAATTTGGCACAATCCCAGCCGCATGCGTGGACTGCATCGATTAATTTTTTTGTTGTCAACATATCGCCGTTGTGGTTTATGCCAAGCTCGCCTATAAAATAGGTTTTATCTAAATTATTAAAGTCTACCATATTGTCCATCCTCCATCTACATTAAAAGTAGCTCCAGTAGCATATGAGGATTTGTCGGAACAAAGATATTCTACTATCCCATTTAGTTCACTTACATCCATCATTCTGCCCATAGGAGTTTTCTCTTTGTATAATTCAATAAATTTTTTTCCGTGATCACTTTTTGGTTGAAAAACCACGCCACCAGGAGCGACACAATTAACTCTAATATTTGGTGACAAATGAACGGCCAAGTATCTGGTTAATTGTGTGACTGCTGATTTAGAAACACAATATCCTACATGTTTTTCCTTTCCCTCCTCATACAAAGATGGATTCGGAGATACTATCCCATATGTTGAAGAAAAATTAATTATACTTCCATTATTATTATTTCTAGCAAATTCTCTACATACTGAAAACAAACTTAAAAGGTTTACTTGTAAGTATAGGTTTAAAGAATCTAGTGTTATATCAAACATGTTTGTAGAATTATCTTTGGAGTCTACATGCGGATTGACTGCATATAAATTAACCAAGCAATCTGCCTTGTTGTTTGCAAAAAAACTTCTTACAAAGCTTTCGTTTGTTAAATCATGTCCTAGTTGCAGATCACATCTGATTATTGTATTTCCTAAATCTTGCAGATGCTTAGTTATTTCTTTGCCCAACAGACCTTCAGAGCCGGTTATAATAATTTTCTTCATTTTTTACCTTCAGATCCAAGCATGGCACTTGAAAT
>Ga0098044_1002222_pt1 | contig 10039 bp, 12 predicted proteins | sample 10_taG_FD_75053 | JGI IMG/M metagenome (GOLD analysis project Ga0098044, IMG submission 75053) | Marine viral communities from the Subarctic Pacific Ocean - 10_ETSP_OMZ_AT15264 metaG | ecosystem: Environmental > Aquatic > Marine > Oceanic | place: Pacific Ocean | collected 2015-01-16 | reverse complement strand
TGTTGGAGTAGTCCTCGTTGAGGAATGCGTTTGTGGCTCTCTTCATTCTGCTAAGTAATTTTTTCATACAGCCTCCTTGTTATTGTTATACCACACCATAGCCGGTTAGAGATCACTTGTCAAGCATATTTGATGTTTAACTTAAGCACATCGCAGCGTCCGCCGCGCTTGATCTTGGTGCATCCCCACGAAGGAGACCGCCCTACTGATTCAACAGCCTCGGTCAGCGTGCTGAAGGTCTTCGGCTCTTCGCCGTCCCTATGAATAATGCAAGCCTTTGGTGTTGAGGTGCGAGACCGCCGGTTCTCTGGATTGGCCCAGTACCGCTTGCCAGCCTCGCTCATCTTGGCCCTGCATTCCGCAGAGCGTGATTCGCTCCCTCCGCCACTTACCGACTTTCTTATGTTCATGCACAGCCGGTCAGATGACGTGACGTCTAGGAGTAACTGTTCAAGCTCAAGCGCCTGTTCGTGCGTGTCGCACTCCTCAATTACCTCTACGTCAAACTTCCCGTATTTGTCCCACACCCGCTGAAGCCTGAAGTTCCTGTGAGTACCTAATCTGGCCTTGTTCACATGCTCCCTGCTTCGCTTCTCAAGGTTCACAGCACTACCGAAGTAGTACTGCTCCCCAGCGCTGATGCGGTACACTGCAATCATTATCTAAGTTCCGGAGAGACCATAGCTGGATACCCACAAAACTCGGCGATCTCGACACTACGGTCGCGACCCTGATAGCCTTTCCCGTCGAAAAACATTCTGCCGTTCTCAATCATAACAATGCTGTAGTGACAGTCACCCGTCTCGGCATCCAAGTACCCTACTGACACGGCCTGATTCCAATCGTTAGCGCGCTTGCTACCTGGCAAAACGCCCGGTGTAAGATTGCAGAGGCACCCTGGAGACATCGCGTGGATTGTCTCTGGACCGTTGTGACCGTGGATGGTCTTGGCAACGTGCTCGACTCGATGAATGTGGCCGTAGATTTGTGTGTAACGGCTTGACTTCAAGATAGCTGCTGCAGTTGAACCGCCACCAGCGCGAACAACGTCACCGTGTGTGAACCAGATCGGCGTCTTGGCTTGGTCCTTCCACATCCACATGCCTTCTCCGTAAGGTCCGATGTACTCGACATCAAGTTCGTCCAGAGCCAGAAGACGCTCAACGCTCATGGCTTCCTTCTTCTCGCCAACTCGCTTGATTCCCGGTGCTTCAGGCATAAGCTCGACCAGTGCGCGGTTGATGCGCTGCTCGTGGTTTCCTTCCAGGAAGTAGATCTTGCTGGTAGGTGACACTAAGCGAAGCTGAGCAATCTGCCAGTGCAACTCGTGGAGTGCTGCGTTTGTCGTTCCCATTAAGTCTTGAGGGCGCGCGAAGCGTGTTGACCACGGTGCGAGGTCAAGCATGTCGCCCAGAAGCACGATGTGGTCAGGCTTCATGTCAGCAGCCACTTGAACGATAGCGTCGAACGCTACCCGGTCGTGCAGTGGAATCATGTAGTCGTGATTGTCGGACCAACGGTACCCGTGCTGTGAGTCAGGAATGCAGAGAACAGACTCTGTGGCCTTGACTTCGTCGCTCTTCTTGCGGCGCAGGGGCTTCTTTACTTGCACTGGGCCATTGTGAGCAGGACCGAACCGGCGCTCTGCGTTGAAGCGGATACCGTGCATCTGTACAATTTCAGGGCCGTCAGCGGTCTTAGCGAACCCCTGCCATGCCTTGCTCGTCCAAGACTTGATGATCCACTCTTCTTCGTTAAGGCCAGCAGCTTTAACCGCTGAAGCCAAGTCATAAATTCCTTTCGATTGCACATAAACCTCCCGGTTGAGTTGTCCGCCGCTGTCTTCGACGAGTTCCTTTATTGTTGAGTACTCTGCAGGAGCGTCAGCTTTTGCAGAGTTTGATGGTGGGCCAGCCTTGTCGCTGTTGGGCCCGCTATATTCTAATTCTTCAGAGGAACCAGGGGCTCCATTCGACTCCACAAGGTCACGCAAGTAAACAGACTTACGCTCTGACAAGCCCGTGAGCTTAGCAACCTTGCGCCACCCTACACGCTTCTTAGAAGAGTTGTTAATGATCAGAGCGTGAACTTCTGATCCGTGTTTTGCGTATGCGGCTCTAAGCCACTTGGGTAAATTGTCACTCATTGGATTCCTCCGTTCATTGGTTTTTTGTTATACCCTAAAAGGGGTTATTCGCTACGTTCAAGGGTATAATAAACATTGAAGGAACCTAGTCAACAACTTTTTTAAAAGTGGAGGAAATATGAGTAAAGAAATCGATCCAATCCAGGTCACCTATCGAGAGAACGAAGGTTTGAAGGAAGTAGTTCTTCCTGACGAGCTAACAGCAATCGACGGACACCAGCACGCGATCATACGCGACAACCCACTACAGAGACCCGGAATGCCTGAGTTGCTCCAGGAGCAGATCATTGGCGGACCAGACAGTGGACGCGACGTTCGTCTCTCTATAGGGATAGAAGCACTTGAGATGATGCTTGACGCCGCTCGGCACTCTACATCGAACCGCTGCATCATACACACTGCTGGCCTTGAACTCCGAACCTGGAGAGACTCTAACACATCACATGTCTACCAAACGATGACACTGATCGGCAGGCAGCCACAGCCAGAGAAGAACCTTCTCGCGACCTCGTTCCTGTCGAACGTGAAAGAAACTGGCTGATGACCCTCGAACACCTCGAATATGTACTGGATGCCACGATAGCACTTGTTATCGTGGCTCTTTGTGCGTTTGTTGTCTTTGAACTCTGGGACACAAACTTCATGGCCTTAGGTATAGCGATGGACGTATTGCGAGCCCTAAGCTGAGGCTTACGAATGCCTAAGCAGAGACAATCCCTTCGTTGTAACGCTGAGCTTTCCAGAGCCTGAGAACTTAACCAGCCCTGACTCTACAGCGTCAATGAGCGCGCTGGGGAATTCATGTGCCTCCAAGCCCCTCAGTGGCCCCGTGCGTAGCTTCTTGGTCTTCAGGGCGTGCGCGGCACGTATCTGTGACTGTAATACCGCCAGTGGTGCTGTGAGTTCGTTTGGTGTCATATCATCCTCCATGTTTGTTCGATTAGTAATACCCACAGGATCCCCCATAGTCAACAGAATACTAATTATGACAGCACTGTCACTTTTGTGTTTTGGGCCTAATTATGACAGGGGTGTCATTTTCCTTAGCGTAGGTTCAGAGCAAAAAATGGATACCAGTACAGCGTTTGCTTACCGAAAGAGTAACTTACATATTCATAAGTAACAAGTTACTTACTCATACATCTTTTCAATTTTTCAAATTCTCACGTCTTCGAGTCGAACTAAAAAATTATCGTTTTAAACGACCTCTCACGGGAAAAGAGTGTTCGCTGACGCTCAAGGTTTTCCACCCGTCAGCCCCCATTTTCTACGGCCCTGGAGCCCTTACGTGTGTGCGGCACAAAACATCATTTCACTACGGCCAGACCTAATTGTTAGTCCTTTAGTGTTATTTGGGGTATAACGTCTTTGTTATCAAACCAAGTGGAGATCCGAAATGAAATTTTTCAAAAGAGGCCCGATGCCAGTAGCGAAGAGAACTGCACCTCCTGCCAAGTTAGGCGGATGGTTGGCTGCAGACACGCACGCACCAGTGGCTGAGCGAAAGGCCCAGGCAGTACATCCTGCGCACAGCACGCTTCTTAACTCATCCCTGAATTCAATGTCGGGAGTCGGAAATCTTGAGACTAACGCCCCTAACCGAAGCCTTACCACAGAGCAGCTTTGGTCTTGCTACTTTAAGGTTCCTGAAGTCAGAGCATGCGTTGACTCCATCGCTCGTCGCGTATCAACCTGGGACTGGTCAGTAAATGTATCGGACATGGTCGACACCGGAGACCAAGCACACTACGAAAAGATGGTCAAGCTGAGCCGCCAGATTCAGCGCTTCCTTAAGAATCCTGACCGCGACGGAAGAACATTCCAGCAATTCATCTTCATGATCATCGTTGACCTCCTGGTTTACGATGCTGCCGCAATCGAGCCCGTCAAGGACCGAAAGAAGCGTCTCCAAGAACTGCGCGCACGTAGGGGAGACGACTTCCGCGTTGTTACCGACAGATACGGACAGGTTGAGAAGTACGTACAGCATGCTGGCCTTGCTGGAGCCATTGAGTTCAAGCGGGACGAATTAGTTTACATGAACCTCTTTCCAAACACTAGCTACAGCGAAGGTATGCCCATCATCGAGACTATCTTGAACGAGATTGTCGCCGTTCTGCGGTACGGTGAGCGAGCCATGAAGACCGCTGACGCCAACGAAGTTCCTCCGGGACTGCTGGTCCTTAGCGGCGTTTCTGGAAGAGCGGCACAAGATGCCATGCAGGACTTCAGGAGCGAGGCCGGGAACGACCAGAAGCTACGAATGCTTCACTTCCCAAGCCCTCAGGCAGGTAACGCTGAATGGATCTCAATGCAGACTTCCGCCAAGGAACTTGAGTTGAGCGAAGTAATCGAACGAATCACACGAACCATCTGGCGCGCCTTTGGCGTTATGCCCGTAGAGATGGGTGCCGTGTCCGACGTCAACCGCTCAACAGCGCAGGCACAACTTGACGTTTCTTCATCACACCTGATTACTCCAATACTGGAGCTTATTGAGGGCATGTTGAACAAGCGCATTATTCCGGCCCTGGTTGCAGAGTACATCGGAGATGAGCACGCTGACCATGTTGAGTTTAAGTTCGACAGAGAAGCCAAGCTCACACAGAAGGACCAGGAAGCTAGAATCGACATGCTGGGCAGAGCAGTTGGAGCGGGCATGATGTCTCGCAACGAGGCTCGCGAAGCTCTGGGGATGCTTCCAATCGAAGACGGTGACACTTTCACTGTTGGGGAAGGGAATATGATTCTTCGTCTTGAGGATGTAGCCAGGGGCGAAACGCCCATACAGGCGTACGCAGACTCAGAAGTCGACGGGGAAGAAGAAAGCGATAGCCAACCAGAAGCGAATTAACGAAATTATGCCCACAGGGGTATAATCCCTTTAAGTATGGAGATTAACAGTGAAAACGATCAAATATGACAACCTCACGTTTAATGTAGAACACATCTCCGATAATGAATACAAACTCCTTGAAGTAATGGACGGCGAGAGATCGCTTCCAGGCATTCCTTTCAATAGAAAGTTTGGCATCAGCCAAGGTTCATGGAAGGATGATGAAGAGAAAGAGTACGACGCAGCAGACGCTGGTGCCGTAGTTGGAATCGCTTCAAGTACCAGTGTCGACTCGTACGGTACGGAAATGAGCCTGCGAGGGCTTGAGACCATGGCTGTACAGTTTGACACGGGCGTTCCACTTACTCCCCGTCACAATGGTGATCAGGGCGCTGTGGAATGGGACGAGGTTATCGGTGAGACATACAAGAGTACAGTTGAGCGAGTTGGCACGGTGGCGGAAGCCGCTGATTCTGATGAGCAGGGCTATGTTCTTCGAGTATGGTCTAAATTGTACGATACAGAGCCGAAGGCAAAAGCCCTTGCTCGCAGGCTTGATTCCAAGCAGCCAATCGGAATGTCCATCGGTGGATGGTTCGTGGATGCTCGCATGGTTACAGGCGACGATGAGGAAGTTGAAAGAATTATTATTGATAATGTTGTGCTCGACCACCTAGCTATCACAAGGCGACCAGCTAACCCCGATTCAGTCGGCTTAGATCTGGCTCGTTCTTTAGGAAATGCGATTTCGCGTTGTAAAGAAGTGGAAGTGGTGGGGGTACAACCAACTGAAACCCGATCCGAACTGGAGATTACTATGGAAAACACAGAAACAGAAGGAACAGTTGAAGAACTGTTGTCTGATGTTATCGAGCTTGCAAACGAAGCTGTCGCTGAAGAGCGCACAGAAGAAGTTGTAGAAGCTGCTGAAGAAGTTTCCGAGGAAGCCGAAGAAGAGATTGAAGAGATTGAAGAAGCAGACGAAGCTGACGAAGTCGAGGAAGAAGAGGAAATCGTTGAAGACGAAGAACCTGCTGCCGAGATTGAAGAGGCGCCTGAAGCAGAAGAAATCGACGAAACTCCTGAAGCCGACGAAGACACCGAAGAGCCTGCTGAAGAGCCTGCTGACGAAGACAATCGTTCTAACGAACTCCTTGACGTTATCATGGACCTCCGTAACACCATCGAGACCCTTAACGAGCGCGTTGCTGCTCTTGAGACTCCTGTTGTTGCCGAAGAGCCTGTAGTCGAAGAAGTCGAGCGTTCCGAGCCTAACATTAATTCACAGGTTGAAGAGTTGAAAGCCAAAGTTGAAGAACTTGAAGCACAACCTTTGCCGAAAGCAGAACTTCCAACCGTTGGACGCAGTGAAGCAGACGACAAGAAAGAAGAGAAGCAAAACTTAACCGCTGAAGTGAACTTCACTGAAGCACACTACAACGACCTTACGAACGCATTGTCCAGCTTATTGGGCGAAGGTGTCGAGTCTGGTCTTATTACAGATAACTTTACTGCCCGCAAATAACGGGATTTTTAGGAGATTCTTATGGAATTCGTAACTACAGACCCTGAGCGGTCAGAAATGGTTGAAAGAGCACTTAGCGTCGGAAGCGTCGGAAGCGTGCTTCTTCAAAAGAACATTAACAAGGTTGTTGAGCAACTTACACTTCGCGAAATGGGCGCACAAGCCGTTCTGGATCGCAAAGCTGGAAGCGGCGATGCAGTTTACATCAACAAGCGTTCTGCTGGTGCTGCCGGTGGCGCATGGGTTGCTGACACTGATTCAGCCACAGAAGAAAGCGGAACTTACGCTCAAGAGTCTTTCCCTTTCAAGACCCTTTTGACGAAAGTCAAGGTTACTCGTAAAGCTGCTGCTCGCGCTGCTTCTTACGGTGACGCACTTGCAATCGAATTGCAGGGCAAAGCTGAAGACTACGCAAACGCTCTTGAGAACGCTATCTTCTTAGGTAACTCTACTGTTGACCCTAACAGCATCGACGGATTGTTCAAACAAGTTGCTTCTGGTCAGACTGTTGCTAACTCAACTGCTGCTGCTGGCGACGACTTGGTTCTTTCCAAGTTGGACGAAGCCATTGACAAAGTCAAGGGCTCTGGCAACCGCAACGACATCGTTATCTTCGGTTCCTTCGCTGGTATCCGCAAGGTCAACGCTGCTCTTCAAGCTCAGCAGGCTTTCAACGACATGGTCGAAATCAAAGCTGGTTTCCGCGTTCGTTCATACGATGGCATCCCCCTCGTAACCTCCACAGGCATGACTGACGTCATCGACATGGACGGTGCCGGTGCTATCTCCGCTATGACCGGTGGTACTACTACCGCTCTCTGCGTTGTGAACAAGCGTCACTGCTACATCGCAGAACTTTCTCCTTTAACTGTTATGCCTGTTGCTCAAAGCACCAGCCAATTCAGCGAAGTTGAAATGTACTGCGACTTGGCCTTGGTTCTGGCTAACGACTTGGGTCTTTGCATCCTTCTCGGCATCAGCGCATAATTGCACTGAAGCAACCGCTTAAAGATTCCCTCTGTCTCCGGACAGGGGGTTTTTTTTGATCTGGCCGTATCGCGTTGGCTCACTTATGGGGTATAATACAGTTGCAAGTGTCAAGTCTTGCAATTCTCATTTTGTTGTCTCTTGAGCGGGTAGTCACGGTGGCTGCCCGTTCTTTTTTGATTCATTAGTGTGCTAACGAGGGTATAACCAGACAGAACTAATGACGGAGTTGATATGATTAATTACAAATACAAGTACGAGCCAGAGCTTGAAAGCCCTGATCACCCAATGAAAGACATCCAGTGCAAGGCGATCATGATTCGTCGTGACCGAGATCCTAGTTTAGTGTACAAGGTACAGAATTACTCTGAAGTACAGAACAGCAGCAAGCTGCGGTACGACGGAGAGGTTGTTGTTGCCATCTACCCACGAACAAAGTACCTCGCTGAGCGCGCATGGCGTTTAGGTTGGATTGACATCTCTGAAGACATCCGAAGCCGCGAAACATACTGGCAGAAAAAGCCAGAAGTTGTTGAAGCTCCTGTAGTTGAAGAGACTGTGGAAGTTGCAGAAGAGCAGCCAGAATTTGACGCTGCTGCATACTTGGCTTCAAAGAACGCTTCTCGCATGAGAACAGCGCTGGGTCTCGGAGAGCTTGATAAGCATTTGGCCGATTTAGTGGTACAAGAGAAGAGAGAAGGCAACCGCAAGAGCGTAATTGCCGCAATCACTAAGCGTATGAACCAGATCAAGTAGGGGTACAGTATGGCAAGGGTAGACGACATTAAAAGTTACTTGGGGCTGAATGCGAGCGATACGTCGCAAGACGGGATCATCTTGGCAGCCTCATTGTCCGCAGAAGCAGAGATTGCTGAAGCACTTGATTTAGACAGTCTATCCGAAGCCACGTATACAGAGAAGTACGACGTTGAGGAGTCAGGGCAAGATACGCTCAGGCTTCGACGTTGGGCTAACTCTATCACATCCGTGACAAACGGAGATTCAGCCCTAGCATCGGACGACCACTACACCAGGGCCGACCGATGGTTGTGCCTTACAGGCAGGGCTGCAGAATTCGCTTATGGGCGACAGACTGTAACAGTTGAGTACCTTTCAGGGTTCCCAGCTATTCCAGCAGACCTCGACCAAGCGATCACATTACTGGCCGTGGACATCATGAAGAAGACTGACGATAAGCAGTCCGAGACAATCGGAGCGTACTCTTATAAGAAGTTCGAGCGTGGTGATCAGGGCGATTTTGGAGGATGGCCACCCATCGTGTACCGTATCGTGTCTCGATACATGGCCGTTATTCCTGGGAGAACATACTAATGTTAATGAGAAAGAAGCTACAGGGGCGCCCGTGCCCAAAGAAGATCCACTCGCCGGGTGAGGTCATCCGAGTCCGCAAGGGTGACGATGGTTACGCATACGCAGAGCCAAAGACTAGCGGAGGAAAGCGAACGCTTATGATCCGACGTTGGAAAGAGGCCCCAGAAGAGCCAGCGGTAATGGACAGCGGTCCAGTGTACCCTGAAGAGATCAAGAACGAAGATTCAGGAGATTACTACGGGCTAGACATTCCTGCCAGCTTGGTAGACAACTGGCTGCGAGAGCACGAGCCAGACCTGGAATACGCCAACAAGATGCTTGACGCAGAGAATGCTGGAGACAACAAGTACGGCAAGCCAAGAAAAACAGTCATCAAGCACATTAAGTCGTACATTAAACGTATCTCTTAGGGTATAACTACAGTGAGAGGTGATCCAGCGCGCACATTAAGCCGCGTACAGGATACTCAAGGGGCTTCGGCCCCTTTTGTGTCTCTCAAGGAGGAACCGTGAAGAAGTGGACACCGTGGGAAGATGCAGAGTGCCTTTCAGTAATCGCTGGAACGCACTCCGTTTCGGACAGACCTTCAATACCGGACTACCCGACAGTAAGGGGATGCTCCGCCAAGATGAAGATGTCCGCAGAAGAGTGCTCAAATGCGCTTGAATCAGGAGACGTCGCGGAGTTATCTTTAGCGCTGTCCGAGAACATGCTCAACACGATCATGTGTGCCCAGGAGAGCGGTATTCCGCTCGGGATAGTGTGGGACGCGCTACTTGAAGCCATTGTTGCGCACAGTGCAACAGGAATTCCACTTGACAGGGAGACTATAGTGTCTATAATGATTGAACTTTATGGAGGATAACATGAAAGTTTTAATTTTTGGTGGCATGGGATTCATCGGTTCCAGTCTAACAGAAGAGATGTATAGCGTGGGAATGGAGGTGCTAGTGTGTGACCGTGGGTCCGCACAGGCGACCTACAACCTAAACAGGCTTCAGATGAACTCTGTCCCGTTTAGACTCGGACCGCCAGAGCATGGAAAGGTTGGGGTTCTTGCGGGAGAAGGTAACGACATCCAGGACTTCGAGAATGTGCGGACGAGAGTGCTGTCATTCAACCCTGACGTTATCATCAACTGCGCTGGCGACCTTGAGTCGGAGGACCGTGTGGACGTGCTCAAGAGCCTGTCTGAGGGACTCGACAACATCGT
>Ga0098044_1002215_pt1 | contig 10052 bp, 16 predicted proteins | sample 10_taG_FD_75053 | JGI IMG/M metagenome (GOLD analysis project Ga0098044, IMG submission 75053) | Marine viral communities from the Subarctic Pacific Ocean - 10_ETSP_OMZ_AT15264 metaG | ecosystem: Environmental > Aquatic > Marine > Oceanic | place: Pacific Ocean | collected 2015-01-16 | reverse complement strand
TCAACGTACGTCTCAGACGACAGCGTGCCGTTCTAGGGGCCAGCATGATTGAGTACCACGACATCGAGGAAGTCAAAGAGAAGATTGGTGACCGACGTGTGGTGGTCTCAGTCAGTGGCGGCAAGGACTCTACAGCTGCGTGCTTGTACATGAAGGAGCTTGGCCTCGACTATGAGGCCATCTTCTTCGATACAGGGTGGGAGCATGCCTCTACCTACGAGTACATCTTGGAGTACCTGCCAGAGAAGATTGGACCAATCAAGCATCTGCGAAGAGAACGCAAGATGCGTGACGAGGAAACGGAAGCACTGGCTCAGAAGTATGAAGAGCGTCTTGGCTGGTACTCAGCGATGGTTCGGACGATTATTTTTAAGGGAAGCTTTTCGTCACGTATCCGCAGATTCTGTACTCAGGAGTTGAAGGTCTACCCTGCCAGAGACTACCTGAAAGCCATGGATGATGAGCCTATAAACGTGGTTGGCATCCGTGGCCAGGAGTCGGCATCACGCGCCAACATGCCTGAGTGGGAGTGGTCGGACACGTTTGACTGCGAAGTATGGAGACCACTACACAAGTGGAAGGTCGAGGACGTGATTGAGCTTCACCAGAAGTTCGGCATCCGCCCCAACCCGTTGTACCTTGGCAAGAATCCATCAGAACGTGTTGGTTGTTGGCCGTGTATCTACAGCCGCAAAAGCGAGATTCGAACGATGGCTGCCACCGATCCAGATCGGATTGCACTAATCGCAGACCTTGAGAAAGACGTGGCTGAGATTGCAAAGAAGCGGTGCGCAGCTAAGGGCAAAACCTTAAAACAAAACCCAGCTTGGTTTCAAAACCCCATGAGTCGCGCAGACTCGGTGACCGGAAAGAGGGCTGGAGACACTTGGTCAATCGACCGCGTGGTTCAGTGGTCACGAACCAAGTGGGGAGGCAAGCAGTTTGAACTCTTCGCGGCTGCTCCAGGTGAGCAGGGTTGTGTTCGCTGGGGCATGTGCGACACTCACGGCGAGAGTGCAGAATGATGGGGTGTAGCGCAACTGGCAGCGCATCGGGTTGTTACCCCGAAGGTTGGTGGTTCGATTCCACCCGCCCCAGCCCTAAGGATAAACATGGCTAAATTAATGCTACTGGTCAGCCTTGCAATGGCCCAGGACTACGACGGTGAGTTCTACAACTACAGGGTCTTTGATGAGTTGGTAGACCACAAGGAATGGGTGATTGAAGCCAGCAATGGGTTTTACTTATGTAAGGCAACCATCATGTGCGTTGGGCTTAACAAGCCAGCTGCAATCAAAGCGTACAGACCAGCATGGCACGACCCAATGACCATCTACTACTGGGACGAAACTGTGCTCAAGAGTTGTGTGCTCAAGAGTTGCGAGCCAGCCAAAGAACTTACCTACCAAGACTTATAGGAGAAACACCATGTCATTGTCTGGAATAATCCGTCAAAACTCTCTACGTGGCGTAGTCCTTTCATACGTGCTTACAGAGCCTGGACTCGAGACGGTCAACACGATTTCCGAAGACTTAACTACTGATTGTGACGGCTCACGCAACACTTACCGAGCGGTATTTGGCGCAGTACAGAACCTTGAACAACGAGGCTTCATCAAGCTTGGCAATGGTCCCAACAAGTCCAACAAAAAATTGTGGCCAAATGGGACCATTGTGCAGGAATCAGGTGTCTTTGAGCGCCATTCGAACAGTGACCTTTGAGGTTGGGCTGTTCAGGGTGATAGCCCCACCACCAAGCCCTTTTTCAGTCGAACACCATACTCGAAGACCAGCTTCAATTGCATAGCCAGTACCAATCACATAGTAGCAACTACTTGTGCCAGGACAGTAAAAAATGTTGTCGTTTTGCGTAGACGTTGCAGTTCCAGACGCTGCCCAGTTGATACGAACCCACACAGATGAACTGTTGGGATTAACGATTTCAATCTGATAAACGGTTGTATTTGCGTCGTTGAAAGTCTCTAGCGTTGTATTAGCATCAGTATCGATGACAACTGTTGTATACAGCGGATCCGAAACAGCACTTGTGTTGACAGCCATGTTGAACCCCTATCCGCAAACAGCAGTGAGAAGGACGGTCCCGCCAGGAGCCGAATTAGATGTTGTTCCAGGTGCGTCATTAGCCCAGAACGTTAGTTGAGAAAAAGGTAGTCCACCTGGCATACTGATTAGTTTTTGTGTGCTAGCTGGGATTCTGAACATCAAATCAGGCTCATTAGTAGCGGTTACATACTCATCCGAAGACAAATAAACTTTGAAATAGATCGTACCGCTGTGGTTGTTATCGATATCCAACGAATAAAGCGTGCCAGATGAACCAAGTACATCGACATCAACCGTTTGCGTGACGGTGCTTTGGTACACAATTTTGTGTTGAAGCGCCGTTGAATTGTATGAAGAAACCTTTAGAGCCATAGCGTGTCCCTACGAAAGAGAGTGATGCATCCTTGGTATCATATCAAAATCAGCAACATTGCGCCCATAAAAGAGCATACACAAAATGTAGTGTATCCAATCTCTTGACAATGTCATACCTGTGGCCTACGGTGACAACACCAAAAGGGAGACAACATGAACAGCAATGGTGTGCCATTGGTGATTGATACAACAAAGGCTCTACAGGCATTGGTGGATGCGATTGGCGGAAGTTATCGGGAGTGTGCAAGAGTCATGGGGTGTGGCCATACTCACCTATGGGGTGTGTTGAATGGGAAACGCCCGCCAGCAACTCTTGACACTATTGTTCGGTACGCTGCTAGAACTCAAATTGAGGCTGGCATTTCAATGTCGGTGTTGGTCACTCACGACCAGCAGGTGAGGTACCAAATAAAGGCAGCGTGATCATCAATACACCACGGAGAAACAACAGTGTGGCTGAAGCAGGTAGAGTCTATTGCGGTATCAGAAACTGCACGTAATTTAGGATTGAAACCAGGAAGAAGCGGTTCATTCGGTCCATGCCCGTATTGCAACAGCGAGCAACGGGGCAGTACGGACAAGCGTGGTCCGATAGGTCTGCGCAATGACAAGCTTGGATGGCGTTGTCATAGGTGTGGAAATGGCGGGTCAGGCGTAGACCTTGTGAGCTATTGCTTATGCGGACAGAAGTTCAAGGATGCTATCGACAATGATCGGGATCGCGTAAGACAGTGGTTCGAAACCAAAGTCGACCTTGAGTCAATGAAAACCGAAAAACCTAAAATACCTAAAAAAACAGAAAGCAAACGACCACCAATAAATGAGGTTCATTCACTTTGGAAGAAGTCTTTCAAGCTAAATCAATTAGCTCAAGACGATGACGTATTGTCTTTTTTGAAAAGCAGGGGACTAAATCTAGACGCACTTGCTCGAACGGGTGTAGCTCGCGTTACTCCAAATAGACGTGACTACGAATGGCCAAGGTGGTGGCCAGGAGGGAGGAGCATGATGTGGAGGCTGATTGTGCCTGCGTTCGATACGAATGGAACGTTCTGCAGCCTTCATGGTCGAGCTGTGATTAGCACCAATGGGGCACCGAAGACACTGTGGCCCAGTGGCTTTCAAGCTGGTGGCCTGTTTATGCCGAACCGACATGCGGTAAAAATGCTGAAGGGTGATGCAAAGGACATTGATTCAGTTTTGTTTGTCGAGGGTCTCACTGACTTCTTGAAGGTTGTCTCCGAAGCAGAGCGGGAATCGTTGCGAGTAGCTGTGTTCGGTGGAACATCTGGTTCATTTGGAAGTGTAAGCAAAATAAGCATTCCAGATGACGTCGAAGTTTATGTTGGCACTGATCCAGATGCCAAGGGTGACGAGTACGCGCAAACGATTCAAATGCAGTTGAGTTCAAGAACTTGCTATCGCCTTCCTCTCGCAGACGTAGATGGAGGCGATGGTGCCCGACCTTGATCAAGTATTGACTGGGCCTGGTGCCCCAACGTTATGTGAGTTGTTTGCTTCAGCAAAAGACGCTTACGAAAAAGGTAAGCAAGACGGACCACAATCAAGAGTCATCTCACGATTAGAAACCAGTACAAACAGAGATGGTTGTGAGAAGATTCTTGGAACAGTTCCAAACCTGACCACTATTTTTATGTACGACAGGAGGTGGAACAAGCGCCTCTGGATGGACACGTTTAGAAACGCCATCAAGATAGACGACAAGGATTTCTCAGACACGGACGCTACAAGAATCAAGCGATGGATGTACAAGCACTACAGCGCACACTTTAGTACCGATTGCATTGTCGAGTCTGTTGGCTTCGTTGCCGAAGAAAACGGAAAGAATCCGCTGACAGATTGGTTGAAGGATTTGGTTTGGGACGGAACTCCGAGATTAGATGAATGGTTGATACGTGCAGTCGGAGCCGAAGATACGAAACTGAACCGGGAGATGGGCCGCAGGTGGCTCATTCAATGCATTGCAAGAGCCTACAAACCTGGCGTAAAGGCCGACTGTGTCTTGATCTTAGTTGGACCACAGGGAGCGCGTAAAAGTACGACATTCAGGCTTCTGGCGTCCGATGAGTATTTCTGCGATACGCCAATGGATATTGGTTCGTCCAATGCCTACATGCAAATCAGCAAAGCGTGGTTGTACGAGGTTGCAGAGCTGGACTCTATTAGAAGAGCGCACAACTCAAGTACCAAGGCGTTTTTGTCGGCTCAAGAAGACACGTTTAGATTGCCTTATGCCAGGATGACAATCACGCTCAAAAGGCACACAGTGTTTTGTGGGACGACAAACAAAGCTGCATTCATCACAGACATGACTGGTTCGCGCAGGTATTGGCCAATCCAAATTGGTAAAATCGACACTGATTGGACAATCAACAATCGTTCGCAACTGTGGGCAGAAGCAGTGGTTGCATTCAACAATGGTGAAAAGTGGTACCTGGAAAATGAAGCAGAGCAACAACTGGAAGAACAATCATCTGATTTCCGCCAGTACGACCCATGGCATGAGGTCATAGAGCAATGGCTGAACATCAGCATGGGAAGCCTTAGTACCAGCGAAATCATGACCAAGGCGCTTGGACTCGAGAAGTATCAAATGACCCGCAGTAACGAGATGCGCGTTGGCGATATCATGCGGCAGTTGGGGTATGATCGACAACGTAGAAGGCTACTGAACAAACGCGTGTATGTATGGGTCAAAAACAAAGAAGACAACGTTCTTCCGATGTCAAAACCTGAACTTGTAGAAACTGTTGAAGGTGGAGAACACTGATGTCGGCTGAAGTATTTGCGTGTGAAACTAACGACATGCAAGAAGTGATAGACCAATACCTTACTGAAGATGACAAAGAGCTGATTCATTCAAACATGAAAGGGTCTAAGGTTCGGTCACTAAGCAAAGAAAACAAGTTTCTACTGTATTCGATTGCTAAGAACGTCAAAGGCTTTATCGAAGATGGGCACTACGTGACGTTCATTGCGTTTGGCTTGGACTACATGATTAGTGGAAAGTCAGGTAGATTTACCAACAGTGGAATCTTGCACGCAGATAGGCTTGCAGATGCCGTTTATGAATACTGCTTTGAAGTTCATCAAGAAAATGGCGGCATGGATGAAGAGCTGCTCGACCATGTCTATGCATGGCTTTTAGTGACACCCTATGCGGCGATGTCGATGACAGAGAAAACACGCAACACGCTTCACGGGATTGTTCGTTTTCTGTGGTTGTGCCCTATCACAGGTGACAAATCACTCAGCACTCAATGTTACGATCATGGGCGCTTGTCAATCATTGAGGCCATACAGCATTGGACTGACAATGTGCCTATAATGTACAAAGGATGTGGATACGCCAACATTATCGAGCCACAGGAATGCTGATGCCTGACATCGATGAAATTAAAAAGACCTGGACCATGCCCGATGAATGGACCATTTGCATGAAAGAAAAGTCGATGGAAGTCTTTGACTCAAGCGACGATATGGTTGCAAAGGCACTGAATCAGATATCAGTCATCGAAGCTCTACAACAGCACATTGAGGCAAAAGAGTCCGCAGTTGCCTATCAATTGCTAATGGCAACACTCAAGAAACCAGTCGACGCCTAGCTACTTTTTCGATGTCTTCTTAGCAGGTGCCTTCTTAGCAGGTGCCTTCTTAGCAGGTGCCTTCTTGGCGGTCGCCTTCTTGGCGGGTGCTGGGGCAGTTGCTTTAGCTTCCAGTTCTGCAATGTATGCGTAGAGCGTACCAATCACATTTGAAAGGTCATACCCGTGACGACATGCCTTTGTATGCATGACCACTTTCATTGCTTCAACTTTTTCTTTCAGGCTCATTGTCTTCTCCATTAAGAACGAAGACCCGGACTAAGACCAGGCCATTCTCTGACAGATACTACACCACCGGTTGACTTTTCAATACCAATGGCAAGCGGTAACGAAGGTGTTTTTCGACCATACTCCAAGTCACGGAGATAGCCGATGCTTAAAGTTAAATTGAATCTCTGAAGTTCTTCATTCAACCATTTTGTGAATGCGACACGCGTGCTTCGATTCGGCAGGCTTTTTCGATAGTCTTCGATGACCATTAGACACACCTTATAAATCGAAAGTAGCGTAGTGAACACGTTTTGTCCACATCGGGGTGTGGCTCCTTGACACACCTGCCATACAATACTACGATTGAGTTCGGAGAAAACAACCATGAACCAAGAAGAACGAGCGGCATGGCTTGCTGAACGCAAAAAGGGCCTGGGCGGCACTGACGTGGCTGCCATACTTGTTGCGTCAGCAGACACGAAAGACAAAGTTGGTTGTTTCGAAAGAAGCTTATTTAAGTTGTGGTCTGAAAAAACTGGAATTTTTGAATCGGAAGATTCAGACAATTCAATCCTGATGCGTGGTCGGGTCATGGAGAAATACGTATGCGAGTTGTACGAACTCCATCTTGGGGAGGGATGTCGCCTTTGGGAGAAGGGTTTAACTTGGCATCCGACTCGACCGCGCATCTTTGGAACGCCGGATCGAATGGTTGAGCTAAATGGCATCACTTTTGGTATGGACGCTAAGACACGCCGAAGAAGAAATGGGTGGGGTAAAACTCGGTCAACTGACGTGCCACTAGATGTAGAGGTGCAGATGCGCACCTACATGGAGATATTCGACGCTCCTTACTGGGACATAGCGACACTTTTTAGCCTTGATGATTTTCGCGTCTACCGTCTTGAACGCGACAAAGAACTTGGTAAGCAGATTCTCGATGTCGCTGAAGATTGGTGGCAGAAGTATGTAGTAGAGGAAACTCCACCGCCAGCAGATGGCACACCTATGTGTCGCAACGTGCTTGGTAAGATTCACCCGCGAGTCGAAGATGAGAAACTACGAGCAGCTACGGTTGCTGAAAGAGATTTGTACGAACGGCTGTTGAAAGTAAGAAGCGAATACAAAGAACTGACGGAAAAGAAAACTGAACTTGAAAACCAGCTGCGCCAATGCATTGGTGAATCGCTTGGAATAGCACAACTCGCCACATGGAAACAAACATCGAATCGTCGGGTTTTTGATAAAAAGACTTTCATGACAGATGAACCCAACCTCTATAAAAAGTACACTACCGAGCAACCTGGAAACAGAATGCTTAGAATCATGGAGCCAAGAGATGACGACAGCAATTAGCCGAAGAGACCAACTTACGTCGCTCAACGAATTTTTAGGAACAAAGCGGAATAGTCTCGTAAAGATTGCTCCTAAAGGGACGGATGTTGATCGGATCATTCGTGTTGCCATGTTCGAAGCAGCCAAGAATGAACGCCTTGTTCAATGTTCACCAACGTCTGTGTATCTGGCGTTGGCCAAAGCGTGTGAGTTGAACCTTGTGGCTGGCGGTGTTCTGCATCGCGCATCACTGGTTCCGATGTGGAACAAGAAAGCAAAGTCCTACGATGCTGAACTTTGGATTGAGTACACGGGATTGATGGATCTTGTAAAACGGTCCGGTGAAGTTGCTCACTTTGTGGCTCGCGTGGTTCACGAAAATGACGAGTTCGATCATCACTTCGATCTTGATGGTGGCGAGACTCTAAGGCACAAGGTCAACTATGATGATCCTGGTGGATTGAAGATTGCTTATGCTGTTTGCTACTACAAGGATGGACAGCGCCAAGTCGAGGTCATGCGAAAGGACCAAATCAATAAGATACGGTCCAATTCACGCAGTCCAGATAATGGTCCTTGGGCTCAACACACCGAAGAAATGTGGCGTAAGACAGTCATTCGGCGGATCTGCAAGTACCTTCCACTCACGCCATCAACCACAGCTGTTCTCGAGCATGACATTAAGAGCGACTTTGATGATGACGCTTGGGTCGACACTGCCAACAATGGGCATGACGAGTCAATTAAGGATAGTGGTACAATCAAAGACAATGTTATTGATGTCCAAGCAGATGAATCACCAAAGAAACGACGGAAGACAAAGGTTAAAGACTTGGTTGAAAAGGCCAAGCAAAACGATCTTCCAGATCCAGAACTAGACTTCACTGAGTAGGAGAACCAATGTCCTTGATTGATCAAGCCACGGCAAGAAACCCACACAAAATGCGCATGTCCGAAACGGCAGGCACTAAAAAGGGTCCATCCAAGATTATCCAAACGACAGAGTTCATGTCTCAATTGCGTGACGTGCTCGATGGGCATCTCATCGACAAGAAGACTAGGAAGGAATGGAAGAACTATCGTACCCGTCTAAAGAAAGCGCATTGGCCCCTCGCTGGATTGACGAACAAGATCGATGCTGAGATTTGGAAAAATATGTGTAACGGCGTTCTCAAGGCCATGGTCAAGAACATCAGAAACTCACAGCCGAATGGTGAGTGGAAGCTTGGTGAGTATGAAGCCGATATCCGACCGAATCCAAATGGTGACGAGTCCATCATTATTGCGTGCAAGTGGATCGACGCGAACAACGCTATGGATCTTCGGTATCAAAACGGCGTGCCAGCACTCGATGTCAACATCAACATGGCTGATGCAAACAAGGACTTGATCGAAGTTCTGAGCAAGAAGCAGTCAAAATCAAACGACGATGAACTGAAAGACCTGATGAAGCAGTTCATTTCGGCTGTTGCTGGAAATACAACCACTGAAAAGAAAGCCCCAGAACCAGAAACATCTGTTGATGAACTTGCTGATGGATTCGAAGGTTGACCACCCCCCTGGCTCTTCTGACACGCTACAGCATTCTCTAGGATGGAGAACAGATGATGTATGTAGTCCCTGCCGTCAGGAGAGTTCAGGGTCTTTTCCAGAGAAAGAAGCCCTCAGTGTAGTGGCTGCAGCTCAACAGTTGGTTTTCAATGGAGCGAACGGTTCGCGTCATGCAAAGGCAAGTCTGGTAAGGCTGAAGTCTGCTTTACATGACTTTTCGAAAGCGTCTGGTTAGAAAGTAAATGATCGCTAATTTTTGCGGTCAACTGACCAACGTTCGTAAAGAACATTTTGGGTTGTGTGAAAAGCCCCGCCATTGGGATTGGCTCAGTGGTGGGGTTAATTTGTACAACCATTCCCGCAGATTTGAGCCCCGTCCAGGTGTCACGGCCAGGACGGGGTTATTTCTTATGTATGGCACGATGCGGACGATGCGGTCTTTGGGCTAAGTACCCGCCCAACTGGAAGGAGCGGAAGTACGCTGGTGTGTGCATGTGGTATCGCTTTCGTCTTCCTGAAGATCAAGTGTATGACGAGCGGAAGTGTCCTGAGTTTTTTGAGGCAATGCCTCAGTGGAACCAACAGCAGCACTGGAACTACGCGACTCGACACGATGACTTGGGGCGCAGTTGGCATGCCAGTAGACGAGCCTTGACCTTCTCGTTGATTTCACTTGTGCTCTCCGCAGTTGGGATCGCTTTCAAGTTTATCTAAGTGTCCTTGTTCTCAATCATCTTGGCGATGTCTTTCTTGAGCTTGTCTTCTTCCTTGCTCTTGATGATCGCGTCGAGCTTAGAAGTCTGCTCCGTCAACTGGGTCGCAATAGTGCCCGTCATGCGGTCAATGCGCTTCTGGGCAAACCAGTTGGTGACGATCAAGTAGATGGCAAAG
>Ga0098044_1002213_pt1 | contig 10054 bp, 24 predicted proteins | sample 10_taG_FD_75053 | JGI IMG/M metagenome (GOLD analysis project Ga0098044, IMG submission 75053) | Marine viral communities from the Subarctic Pacific Ocean - 10_ETSP_OMZ_AT15264 metaG | ecosystem: Environmental > Aquatic > Marine > Oceanic | place: Pacific Ocean | collected 2015-01-16 | reverse complement strand
CACTGCTTGGTCAATGCTGTATTCAAATGCCCATTTGGGTTGCTGTGCCATGCGCACTTCTACGTCATCTCCGCCATTTCTAGAAATGGCATACTCTAACTCTTCCATTAATTGTGTTGCTGTCATATCTTTATTTTCTATACATATATTATCGGATCTTCTCGAGGGAACCTCAAGCTTTTTCAATAACATCAGACCATATCCACAACACTATGCCAAGACATAACACTGCTGTGGACCATCCATATTCATATCCTAAGATTGTCGGCCAACATGCCGTATTGATCGCTACAAATCCTGCCCCATGTAGCGCTAATGATATTTTCTTTCTCGTATTCATTTCAACTATAATAGATTAATTCATGAGGAACTTCAAGCTAAAACCCACTGCGTAGACCATTTATTGCAGTGAATTCTCTACGTTCAATCCATCCGATCCAAGCTTCTTTGCCTTTTGGAGGATTTGCTTCCCGTAAGAGCCATTCACTCCACACGCCGTGCTTATGTTTCTCCACATTAAAGAATGGACCGTGTTGCTTGATGCGCTCTTTAGTGCGTTTGGTTGCAAGATGATTCGGTTCTATCTTAATTATCATACATGTATTATGGCTCCTGATCAGAGGAACCACAAGCTTTATCCAGCATGTACTTTTGACATCCAATTCCATACTTTTGTCGGAATTACGTCCCGGACTGCAGTATCCAGTCTGGATGCCTTTTCAAATGCGCGTGGGATTTCGTTTTTGTCAATTGCGTAATGGATATCTCTCAGGTCTTCTGAATCGCTGATGATCACATCCCACATTTTCAAATTTGGTTCTTTACCGTTCAGCCAATGTCGTGCACCATTATTGATGTACAGCACCACCTGATCTCTAATTAGCTGAGCCATCTCATTTCTCTTTAACTTATCAGTTCTTACGTTTTTCATTTATTCTATCCTTCATCTAATTCCGGGTGATCGTTCCAGTCATCAACGTAGTAGTCATCCGCTTTATGATCTGCGATCAACTCTTCCCAGATTGGGCTAAGGTGATTGTCAAAAGCATCAGCGCTCCAACAACACTCACCAGTCGCGATAATACCGCTAATAGCATCCTTCTTACCGTCTTTGGTAAAGAATACATCTTTACAAACCTCATAATAGCAACCGTCATATTCAGTGCGATTGATCTCTAAAGTAAGCATCGTCCAACTATCACCGCGGTTCATCGCCTTCCGATATCCGCGTTGGTCTCTAACCTCTCTTAGATGTTCTTTATTTATCATACATATATTATCGGATTTATTTGGAGGAACTACAAGCTAAAAGCAACAGAGGATTATTACAATTATAATGGTCGCGATTTGTATGCCGACGCAAACGTACATTCCGATTTGTTCTGGAGTCATTGGTGTTTTTATCATTTTTGATGTTTATCGTTAATTTCTTTGATAACGTTGCTATAAAATAATACTAGCCCGCCAATCTCTTGTTGATGGTCATGGTTCTGATGAATGACATTTGCCATATGTCTCATTCTTTGCTCTTCCATTCTTTTCAAATGAGCCATGCTGGTCACTTGAAGCTGTCTGTTATGTACTTGCTGTCCATGTTCAATCAATGCTTCTTGATTCTTAAACTCGGAATATGTACCCAGTAGTAATGCTACTAATGGTACAAAAGTACCCCAATAATATAACCTCGCGTTTTTCATAAATCGTATTTACCTCCATGCCAATTACATCCAGGTATAACTACACCTTTATTGTTTGCTGGCTCCATTTTTTCTCTAATCTCAAAATCGTCTTTAGTATATCTACCGGGATCTGTAGTTCGTGTACGTGCTTGATGCTTTGCGACGTACTCGTCAATATATTTGTCAGCAGCCTCCCAACTACCAAAGTAGTCTAGATTGATACCGTTCTTAAACCAAACTTCGTAAATCATGCGAATTCTGGATCCTTACTTAGTTTATATTCGTCGTCGCTAGCTCCAAAGGTTCTTGTCTTCATCATGGAATCTTTCAAACAGTCAACAAACCCGTTGCCAAAGATACCGCTGTCGTAATACTCTAGCAAAGTCTCAGCATGATCCTCATCCTCACAACCGCTCGGACTATTCCACATTTCCCAATTGACATGATTCATATCCATGACATCGTCTTTATAGTGACGCAAATTCAGCACACTAAGATGTTTATTTGTTCGGTCATACAGCTTGTAGAAACGGTTACCGTTCTCGTCTGTGTACTCATACGTCCAATTGCCTTTATTTTGTAAGCTCATATCTTTATTTTCTATACATATATTATAAGGTCTGAATCAAGGAACTTCAATGAAAATGTGAGAGTCTTGTTGCTACGCCACGGCTTCCTCTCTTGCCGACTGGAGGGTTACTTACCAGAACCGGTTGAGGCGTAGGTCTATCGAAAATTGTTGGACGGGTTCAAACCATCTTAGTCTGCAGACCCTACTTTAGCCGTTCACGTTGTTGGCTGTCTTCAGGCTGAGAGTGCTGTCTTCTGATCCTTCAGCTGTTCAGGTTCATACCCTTGTTTGAACTCTCTCATTCGAGCTCCAGGCGTTATACCTTACTTCCTACTCTCTACTAGGTTTGTCTTAAACACGGGACCATCACGATGGAGTGAGTTCGAAGTCACTATCCGCTCGCCAGCTTGACCGGAATATATCTCCAGCAGCCTACTTAGCGCCCGTCCTAACAAATTTTCAAAGATCTAAAAGTGATTTCTCAATCACTGTATATATTATGTACTAACTCCTAAGGAACGTCAAGTTCTTTCTTCCTCTCTCGCCACAGGTAACACAGGCTGATTTTTCTTCTTCAACCTCGATCGGTTGAGGGGTGTCAGCGGATTGCACTTTGCTGATAGTATACCCAGCCAGTAGAAGATTGGCGGCTAGGAGGAGCAGCGCGATTCGCGCGTAAGTTACGTTTACTGTTATTAATTTTTCTTTCATTTTCTTCGTATATTATAATATCTTTACGAGGAACATCAACTGTTATCTATATGTATAAATCTGTACCGTCCGGTTGACCTACAAACGACTGCTCGGTGGCATCTAGTTCCTTTTCTATATCAGTCCTGGATGAATACTCAACAATTGCTTCATGGCATTTGCGGGCTAGCATGTCACATGCACTTTTACTATATAAATTATAGCTCTGGCCATCGGGCATTGTTTGTTGAGCTTCATGCAGTGCATTGGAGATAACACTCTCTATGTCAATTTTCATACTATTATTATAGAGATAATAATAGGAACATCAAGCAATATTTGCCTAACAATATTATATCACCGGGTTTATTATTTGCCCGGGAATAATAAGTCAGGAGTGGACAATCCGGTGCTTGATTATTTTTCCATTATGTAAGGTGAGCATTACATGCTGATACTCTCCGGCAGCAGCATTCCAAAATCTCACTCTCTCATACTTATAAGGAGATTTACGATACTTCATATAACTATTTAGCCCGGTACTGACTAAAATGCTCTAGAATTTCTTCCGGGGTTGAGTATACTTCTCTCTTACTCTTTGCTAGGAGCCATTCCCACAGAGAATAGTTAAAAGCTTTAAGAGTAGGGTAATGTTTCTTGCGTTGAAGTTCGCAAGCTGTCCAGACAACTTCTGTTAGTATATCTTGCCGGGTTGCTTCATCGAGCACTAGTTCTAAGCTGGCTAATTGCTTATGAACCTTGGTCTCATTCACATAATTATTTAGTCTAGAAGAGAGTAATTAAACTGCTCAAAGTCGATTTGATAGAGATCTTCTACCATTCGTCTAGTGTCGCTATTTGTGTAGTATTCGGTCCATGATTCTCTAGCGCTAGCGCGGCTATGAGGTAGCTCAGACTTAGCTCCGACCAGCCCTGAGATATAATTCCAATCTTCTAGAAGATTTTCAAACCGCCCGGTGAAATCTGTTGCTAATTCACCATCAACAGACAAGCAAGGATGAGCTGGGCAGTAATGTATTAATTTACCTAGCCCTTCGCATGAAGGAAACCCACCGGCTTTCCATTCAAGCTCTTTATAAGAATGAATGCTGTCTTTTATGCTATATAGCTTCTTAATAAATTCATCGAACTGCAGGCTATGTTGGTATTGATTAGTACTGCCAGGCTTCGTGCAACTATTAGCCCATGCTGATACTATTCGATCATATGGATTGCGCACAAATCCGAACTTAAAATAACCATGGTAATCAAACGGCTCGGCTCCTCTGCGGAACCGGTTATAATAGGTATATAGGGTGGCATGGCCAGAGCCACCAATTAATGTGCTGATTGAACTACCAGCTGTTTTAGCTACATGTACGAATATGAACCGGTCGATATGATTTAACTGACTCATCTAGAATTAATTATCTAGATATCTAATTTCATCCACAGATACATTTCCAGTAGGAAATTCCAGTTCAACTGGAGCGTTGGTTTTTGGGTCGGTCCCGTAGAGGAACTTACCGTCATACTCTAACTCGATAAGTTCTAACTGGTCCGGGCCGAGTTCGTCTGCCCGGTTAGAGGCTCCAGTTAAAGTTACTTCAACATGTTTACCGTTCTTGAGCGCAGCGATTAGCTCGTTGTTTTTATTCGCTGGTCTGCCCAAGCTAAATCCATCCGCGCCGGCGTTGAACAGCTGTGAAGGTCCGGGGTTACCAGGAGTACCTTGCATAAGAGATCCTGGCTCACCTGAGTAGCCTTGTGAGCTCCATGCTTCCCAAATTAAATTTTGATCTTTATCTTTCATTGTTGATTATTGTTTTTGGCCGCTGTAAAACCATATGAATTTCACAATTGGCCTCAGGTGCTCTAGTTTATCTTCTTGCGCTAGATCAGAAGGTAAACCAAACTCCTGATCCCAGTGCAGGTTGCTTTTGGTATTAGTAACTATTACTCCTAGTGAACTAGCAATAACGTCTAGCGAGACTCGAAAATTATCTTTTTCCCACAACTTTAAATCCTCTAAAAAAATCCAGCCGTTCTCGTTCAACCATTTCTTAGTTGCAGTTACTAATATATGTTCGGTTGATTCATTAGGTCTTTGACCGGCAAAAAGACCATTACCATATCTCTCCCAAATTAAATTTTGATCTTTATCTTTCACGGTCAGTTAGATAGATCGACGTCATCTGGGAATTCGTTTCGCTGATCCGGCCACCTCGTCTCTTCTGAACCGTCGCGATATTGTTTCAGGTACTTATCATCGATGTTTTGTACGTCTTTGATAGGATAGTCTTGTTTGTGCTCTTGACCAGCATGATCTGTGTATGCAACGTTTATGTGGAGACCATCTTCTCGCACATTATAGCCATAAACGTTAACTGGTCCTAAGCCGCTAATCTGTACATGTAGAGGTAATGATCTCTTCTTAAACCATCTGATAATATCACTGAAATGCTCCTCTCTAGTTAGTCCAGCTGAGGACTGGTTTGGATACTGCTGTTCGAACTTCACCATCCGATCATGAAGCATGTCAAAGCTCTCAGGTATTAGATGGTCAAATCTACTCATCTTCTTTGTCCAATCCAAATTTCTTTCTGACTAACCTTTTGGCGAAGTCCACTTTGTCACCTCCGGCATCAGTTTCGTAGAACCAGTCAACACGATACGTACCACCTGGGCTGTGATAGATTACCTCATACCCTCTTCGGTTACCGACATGATCCCAGACGACTGTCATTGGCCCGTGGAGCTCCATGGTCATTTCACGTTCACCGGCTCCTAGATTAAACCGGGAATGATCGTCTCTTACCGAATAAGGTTCATCAGGATTTCTTGTGATGACGTCCCCTCCAGTGCCGGTCTCGCCGCGGTGCCTCAGGTCGCGAGAGTCTCTCGCATTTCCATCCGGGCCAGCCACTGCATGATCGGTTGGCGCCTGCTCCTCCCTCTCATGGAAGATGGGCTTGGCTTGAATCATTCCACCGCCCATTATATGATTTTCTTCTAGTAGCTTATTACGCTTCTCTTCGTAATCGTCCCAAATTTTATTTACGTCGTCTAGCATAGATGTAAATACTTAATCATTCCGCTGTTCTAGAAATAAAAAAACCCGGGAAGTCAAACCTCCCGGGTCGAGCTGCGCCCTGAATCCACGACAGATCAAGTACCAACGCAACTCATAATTATTTAAGCCTCGCTTACTTCCTTTTCCTGAACTGTTTTCACTAACAGCTCAATTTCAGGAGAGATAGTTTTAGTCTCAGTAGAGGTAGCTGGCCTAGGACGGTGAGGACCAGATGGACCGTTCTTACCGTTCATGATGATTGATTTCTTGACCCAATCGGTGTCAAGAACATTAGTTGGAGCGTCTGTCGCTTCGGCGCGAATTGCTTCAACAGAAGCCCCGGCTTTGAGTTGACGGAGAGCATCCTTACTGACATAGTAAGAAAGGAATTCATCGACCGGAACACCCTTCTTATCAGCCTTTTGAGCTAGATATTTTTGATTGGTGATTCGCTGTTTGCCGGTTACCTGGCACTTGAGTTTTGGTGTAGTTTGCTTAGTAGCATTTTCAGTATTCATAACGTGTTGCATAATTAATTTGTTAATATAATTATAGATTCAGATCGAGGAACTTCAACTAAAATATTCGATTTATTTCAAATCTTTTACGAAGTCGAATTCTAACTGAGGGTTGTTTGGTAAGAACCATTTTTGGCCGTCCCAATCCAGTAATTTGTAGATGTACTTACCTTCATACTCTTGCTGGTCGACATGGACACCACGTGAGGGTAATTTACCTGTATCTACATACTCGTCTAACAGAGGTGAAGGGAGGGTTTGAGCATAAGCTATACATTCATCGATACTAATAAATCCAACGCGCGGCTGATCTTTGAATGAGACTGCTCTAAGTTGATTACACCGGCCAACTACATTACCATCATTTGATATGAGGCAAAAAATCTTATATTTGTTCTTCTTCGTCGTCCCAATTGAGAGAGTAGCAAATTTCATCTATAGTTATTTAATTCCGGAAATAGATTTTTTTAGTCAGTCAGTACAAAAAAAAGCGACAATTGTCGCTTTTCTGACAGTATCTATATATTGCGCTAGGAAGCCTCCTTTGGTTTATCGTTACATGCTTGTAACTGTGACATCGCGGCAGGTGTAAGACTATACTTGGTTTCCGCGTCGCCGGTTTCAAACTCCACTTCTGTTTTAGTAACGATACCTAAGGATATCATGCTTTCTAGAAGATCCTCCAACTCATGAAGGTCTTCCCCAACTACTATATCATCTTTATTAGACATAAATTACTCCGAGTCGTATGTATCTGGTTCGTATTTGTCAGCAGGTTTTGGAAACATGCTAATAATTTCATTTATAAGCACTAATGCACGTTGCTCGTAGTCATACGGTACGTACGTTTCAGAATGGTACTTGTTAGGATTTTTTAGCATTTCATATGTCTCTATGATTTTTTTAGCTCGGTCAAACATAGTAATATATTCTGCCGGGCCTCGGACATACGCATAAGCAAAGTCGCGGGACCATGCTTGTATATCTATATGATCTTTAGGAAAGTCATCTATAATATTAGCTAGTTTGAGTATTTGCTCTTGAAGCTTCTTGTGATTATCCTCACCGAGAAGTTCTATTATCTCTGGAGGGACCGGGAATAGCTGCCACTCCGGAACTTCAATTGATTCCTCGTGGGGCTCTGTCGGTATATTTTCTTCCTCAGCTGGCATTTGCCTTTGACAGTATCTCGTCCGGTGCTTGCTTTACTAGGACGTTGTAGTGGTCAAACTCGAGTTTCGTGCACAGTCCATCGTCATTAGACATTTCATACATCCAATTCACATTGTCTAAGTTAACATCTAGTTGATTATTGGACGGTGTCTCTGTTAGTGTTACAAATTTCATTTTTTTCTTTTATATGTCGCGGTTGTACCTCGACCAGACTTGTTAAATTTACCTCGTAAAGTTAATTCTCTAAGTATATAACTTGCTCTTTGTCTAGTAGATTTAAGCAGATCTTGAGCCTTTGCAACATCCAACTGCTTGTGCTCAAGTAATCTTTTCATCTCTTGATCTTTTCTGACTGACTTAGGCGCTACTTGACCCTCAGGCTTTGGCAGTTGAGCAGTCCAATCAAACCCTCTTGATGTTAGTAGCAATTGCTCTTCGCATGTTGGGCCGAACCGATTCTTATTAACAATCATTGAGACGTAATTGTCAGGCTGACCTTCAATCATGTCACGATGGAGATGTAATACTGTGTCAACAGAGTGTGGGATTAATGTTGATCCTTTATACTGACCAGACTTGCTTATATGTAGAATAATACCTACAGCACATTCATTAGCTTTAGCAGCTTTGCATAGCTCTTGAATGCAGTACCTCTCATGTTGACGTGATGATTTGAATTTACTAGTTAATGTTGCAAAAGAGTCAATAACCAGAGCATCGAAATCGACAGTCAGCTTAATGAGCTCGTCGATGTTTGTAATGTTAGCGACTCCAACATGCTTTACACCTATACGTTTGCATGTATTGCCTAGCATTGCCACGCACTCTTCACCGGAAGCGTAACCGACTTTGTAGCCGTTTCGAGCTAAGCGATCCAGCGTCTGCAATAAGAACGTTGTCTTACCAGATCCAGGTGAACCAGTGAGAGTGAAAGCACTTCCAGGTAGAATACCTGATCCAAATGCCCGATCAACTCTCTCAATATTTGTCTTTAGCCGCCGATTGTAAATGTCTGGAATGACGATATCAGCCGCTCTGACAAAATCTGTTGTATTAAGGTTTAAGTTCATATAATCTTTTTAGTTTGTATAATCATTATACGGGTTTTGCGCGGAACCTCAAGTGAATAAGAGGTAAAACACGATTATCAGAAATACTACGTCAACCGCGATGGCGACCCAGAACCACTTACCTAGCACACTATGTATCCACATCAATCTTTCTTTAATTATCATACATCTAGTTTAATGGATTTTCAGAGGAACTGCAACCAAAATATCTAGGCCCTTCGTCTTTAGCCTCGAGTAAAACGTCCTTAGCAAATCTTAACCCGGCTACTTTACCTCCATCATAGTCGTCCATGATAATAATACTCTCGATTTCCTGATCTATTCTAGTGATAATGTCATTCATTGTCTTCATTAGTATCATCCTGTAATGTGGTTACCTTGCTCATGTCTCCGGTTTGTTCGTTAACAGCTGACCATAATACGTTCAACAGATCTATCTGTAATTGAAGGTGAACCTTATGATCTGTTAAGCTGTAGTGATGCATGAGCAATTGATAAATCGTATCCTCATTCTCTTTGAGAATCTCAAGTAGTTCCGGATTTGGATCATCTACTTTAACAGGTGTACCTTCAGGTGTATCTACTATCTCCATTATTCATCAATTATATGAACATAATAAACGAAATGCAAGCTTAGATTAGCTGTTTGTGTGACAACTTGTAACATTTCCTAGATTTATGCGATGTGATGAAGCGACCAATCTGTGTAGTGGTTTGTTAGAGCCCAATCCTGCGCTGTCGATGAGGCGATGTTTTTAGTAACTTCGCGTATAATAGTTGAGTCTACCTTTTCAGCATCTCTGTATGCAACTACAACATAGTCACTTACCTCTTCTACTTTTCCACCCTCATCTGGCATGGTCGTAAAATTATTTATATCAAAAGTATGCAGCATCCAATACTATGTGATTAAAAGTGTACCTATTATACATCCAATTATAAAAGGGGCAGTGAGTGTAAAAATTATAACGCCTAGAGAGGCTGTTAATATGAGTTCTATTGTATCTTTCATTTTCTACGTATATTATACTATATATGAGAGGAACTTCAATATAATATCACCACAAAAATAATATCACCACAAAAATAATAAGTGGATGTTCCTCAAATGTAATCTATAATATTTAAAATGATTAAGAAATTTGTAATTTTATCAGTAGTGAGTTTACTACTAGTTGGCTGCTTCGCACCGGCGAATAATACAGAACGTGGAGCAGCGCAAGGTGCAGTACTTGGGGGCATCCTAGGAGGCGTTATTGGTCACCAATCAGGCCGCGGTG
>Ga0098044_1002207_pt1 | contig 10080 bp, 24 predicted proteins | sample 10_taG_FD_75053 | JGI IMG/M metagenome (GOLD analysis project Ga0098044, IMG submission 75053) | Marine viral communities from the Subarctic Pacific Ocean - 10_ETSP_OMZ_AT15264 metaG | ecosystem: Environmental > Aquatic > Marine > Oceanic | place: Pacific Ocean | collected 2015-01-16 | reverse complement strand
TATTATGAAAGCGACATTTCCAGCAACGAATCCACCCTTCCCTATTGAATGGTTAGCTAAACCATGGGATAAAGTCCATGATCCTAAGCTTGTAAAGGCAGTATTTAAGTGGAATGAAGACAGAGGTTTCCCTGTATCCACAAAAGAAATGATAGATTTAATTGAAAAACACAAACACATAAACGTAATGGAAGAAGTATTCAGCGGTATCGTTAAGAACAAGGCTGTGCTTAATGTTATGTTTGAAAGAGAGGTAGCAAAATGAATCCAATATTGCTAAGATTACTGCAAGCAGGTAAAGTGGCTGGTAGTAAAGCTGTAGACGTAGGTCGTGTGGCTAAAGAAATGGCAACACCTGCGGCTAAAAAAATAGGAGCTGGTGCTAAAAATATAGGTAAGCAAGCTGGGAATGCAGCTCATTACGCTGGTACAAAAGCAAAACAATCCTATCAAAGAAACCCATCAGTATATCAAGCAGGTGGAGCAGGAGCTTTAGGTGGTCTTGCTATAGGCGCAGGTATTAATGATAATCAAAATATGTTAGAAGCTATGTTTGAAAACTTTGATACAAGCGGGGTTATGGCTATGTCAGAACAAAATATATCAAAATGGACTAAAGCAGGTGTAGATGAAGATTCTGCACGATGGCTTGGTATGATTGATACAGTACATGAAAGACGTGCAGAGCTTGAGGGAGATGAACAATTGGCTAATCAATTTGGTACAATGTTATCAGCTATGAATGTTAATTACCTTGATATGGACTTAGATCATCATAACCAAAAAAGAGAAAAAGCTGGGTTTGATCCAATTCAAGCTCCGTAAGAAGATATGCGAGAAGGATCAGTAAGGTACTAACCCTTACCTAATTACCAAAAAGGAATAAAACGTCCATATACGAGCTGTTTTTGCTAAAAAAGGGTGCCATAATGGACATTTAAACTATACCTGTGGTCTAATTTCATATTTTGTATTAAAGGTGGCAAATAAGTGCCAATATTTTTTATATTTCAGCCCACTTAATTCAACTTTATATATAAGCAAGGAGTGGTATCAGGGGTGGTACACCGAGTATAAAACTTCTTAAAGCGTCGTTCGGGACGACGAGGTCGGAGGTTCAAATCCTCTCACCCCGACTGACGATAAACGCTTTTTTCTCCTTGCTTGAATATATAAGGGTGGCAAATAGGAGGCGAAAATGAGTTCACTTTATCGTAAAAATGGTATTTATTACCTTGATTTAATGTATAATGGCAAACGCTATAGACGTTCCTTGAAGACATATAATAAAAATACTGCTAAAAAGCAGTCTAAACTTGCAATTGACACTATTATACATGATATTAGTAACGAATATGTTACTCGCAGCATACCTTTTAATAAATTAGTGCATATATATCTCTCAAAGGATCACGATTGGAGTCCATATTCACGTGATATGACCGAAAGAATACTAAAACGATACTTGGTTAAGGGATTTCCTGAGAATCACAACAGTAAAGCTATATATAAAAATCGAATTAATACGTGTGTGAATTGGGGTATTAAAAATAGGTACAAAACAAATCAAGTTAAGTATTCTAAAAAAGAACAAACTGGAATACCGAGAAGTAGAGTATTCAATTCAGAAGAAATATCTAAATTAATAAACAATATACGTCCCAATTCTTTTAAAGAATTTGTACGTTTTAGTTATTATACTGGTATGAGAAGGGGAGAGTTATGTAACATGAATAAAGAAAATCTATATATAGATCATATTATATGTAAAGGTAAAAGTGGTGTTCGTTTAGTTAAACTTAATAACCAAGCGAAATCTATATTAATGAATATAAATCAACTATGGAATTATAAACCTGATTATATCACACATAAGTTCAAAAAAGAACTACGTAGACTTGAAATTCACAATGGAAGATTCCATGATCTGCGTAGAACTTTTGGCTTTAATCTTATAATGAACGGTATACCTATATATAAGGTGAGTAAATTATTAGGGCATGCATCGGTTATTACTACCGAAACACATTATGCACCTTTGTTGACTACTCAGATAGAAGATTTCACTCTTTAATCTTATTCATTTCTGTTCTTATCAATAAAATACCATAGTCCAAATGATGCCCAAAATGAAAAAGCAATAAGAGATAGCGTTCCCCACGGTATTACATTAATAATTATACTCATGCCTATACATCCAAACAATATCAGTGGGATAGCCATGAAAATATTCGTTGCTCTTTTATTTATCATATATTAATAATCTTTACTAAACAACTTTTCCGTATCTGTATGAATTATATATTGAATAGCAGAAACAATAGCATCATTTAACATTGTTTTGAGTCTCTCGTTCTCTACCGTTGTTTCCAAGTATTCTTCTATTACTTTCAAACGTTCTATTGTTTGATTTGGTGTCATTTCCATATAATACTGCCTCACATATTTTGTGAATACCCTTGAGGGCTATCTTTAAATTATTCAGTTCAATTTCATTTTGTATTATTTTATCAATTCCATTCTTCATTAATACTCCTTTATCTGATTAGGGATGTCCACATACCAGTAAACATCCCGTCACAGAGCCAATGTTGACTATTAATCAACCGATAGCATGTCCAAGAAATCCTGCAATACCATTACTATATATGGTGGCATACGGTCTTCCTTGAGAATTTGTGCATTTACTATTTCAATGTCAGGTTTTAGATAATCAGCTATTGCTTTTCGTCCTTTTACCTGTATCTTAAACTTTTTGTTATTAATTATTGCTTTGACATCAACTTCTTCATGTTCTCCCATGGCTTGTCCATTAGAACCCCATGCTCGTTGACATTCGTATCCATTTTCTTTAAATATATTAACAATCTCTCGTTCGATTCGATTACCCTTAGCTTTTGATTTACTTGGCATTTTTTTCCCATATTGAAAATCCGAAAAACACTTCCCATCTTAATAGACCAAATGCAAAGTGTAAATGATCTCCTGCAGTAGTTCCAAATGTCATTGTTAAATTCAACACACTCAGAACTACTGCTTTAAATCCGTTTACATTGTCAGACTTGATCCATTTTAATAGGAAAATCGGAATCCCCATCAAACTTAGATTCACGTATTACCTTTCTTGATGTATAATCCATCATCGTTACAGTACACTTCTTATTTTTATGTATATCATTTCCATTATCATAGTCAACTACCATCACAGTAACATCGTTTCCTTCAATATTTGTAATCGTATCATTCTCAATCTCTATTTTTACTATTGACATTGATCTAATCCTTTTATTAATTGTTAGATGTGTAACAATAAATTAATGTATATGATATATGATAACAAGTTCCGTTTATCATTTTTATATTATTTTTACTCATTTATAGTTCTTAAACCATTTTATTCATGGTTAAATCTCTTAATCTATCCATAAGCCTTGTAGCATCTTTACCTAATTTATGGTATTTAACTATTAGACTTCTGTAAATGCCAAGTATGACACTTCTTTGACTTACTTTACCCATTTTCTACAAACCTAAACGTTTCATGATTAAACCAGCATCGAAGTTTGAAATTGTTCTCATCTCTCGCTACAATACTTTCTATGACTCTGGCTTTAGAGTTCACATCGTATTGCGAGATACCCATAAGTTTATCAGATTTCTGTTCAATGGCTGAATTGCCTTTAGCAGAATGTCTGTCCAATCTTCCAACACTACTGGCACTCTTTGAAATATGACTTATTGCAATAATAATTACGTTTAGATTTTGCGCTATATCTTTCAATGCGTTAACAACGGCTTGATCCCTTGCAAAGGCATCGTTCATGTAATTAACTCTAATAGCATCTATAGTATCTATCACTACAATCTGTGGTTGATGTTCTGCAATTATATGCTTAAGACTTTTAATTTCTGGGGATGTGGTTGTTACATGAATGTTGCCAACCGAATCCTCAGCATCTTGAATCTCATCATCTGTACCATATTCAATTATTGCATTTATTTCTGATTTAGTCTTTCCTAAAGCTATCTGCATATTTCTTCTATGTATTAATGACGCATGTACCTCTAAAGACAAGAACAAAACCTTCATCTGTCTTAGCTTTACACATATATTTTGTATAAAAGCAGTTTTACCAATTTTAGTATCTCCGATCATAGTAACCAGCTCACCTACATGAATTGTATACGAGGTAGGCAAATTATACAAATCCTTCAAATCAAAGCTTGAACCTTCACGTTCACGTCTTAAGGATTCTTTTAATACCTTTGTTAAATCGCTCGGAGACATAATCTTTAATCCGTAATCTTTATGGTTATAGAATTTGCATGATGTATCACAGAACTTTTCCATAATAACATCTGAACATCCATACCCATTATGATTCCACTTGTAAACATCTTTAACCATACGGTTAGTTTCTTCTTTTGGAAGAGAAGTTGTCCATGATTCCGACAAGGCAAAAGCACCGTCTTGAGGTATGCCCATTCTACGCCATGCAGAAATCATCCTAAGCAAAGTTTGGTGTCTTCTACCCTTAATTTCACCCCTTAAATGCATCTTCTGAACGCAAGTAACGTGTGAATTAAGCTTAACTTTCTTAGTCTCTTTCATTACCACTACTTGAGCTTTCTTTTCAGTCTCTACTAATTCATCAGCCCATATATAGTCTGATTGAGGTAGTGGTTCTGGTCTATAATCTTCACGTAAGAAGTTTGAAGATATTTCTTTTATCTTTTCATAATTATAATTGAATATTTCATCTACAGTTAGTGGAGTTTTATACAATCCACTCTTTTTATTGTAAGAATATCCCAATCTTATTAAGCGACCTCTATCATATATATTATCAGTAAGACCATTAAACATTTTCTTAATAGTTCTTGATAATATTTGTGGAGTATCCCTTGAAGGGGAAAGCCCATAAAGGTTGGGAACATCTACATGAAATCCTCTACCCGAAAACCAAGGCTGGATGCAGCTCTTTTCTACGTGCATATCAGTAAGGGTTTCTATAAAGTATTTCATTAAATCTGATATTTGATGTTCGGTTTTTTGACCTTTATCAATATCAAATGTTATTTTATCTATACTATACAATCCTTTGTATTCTTTTATGGTGCCATTTGTTTCAAAGCACTCTTTTGCAGTTTCATCTAAAACAAACATACTTCTATATATTTCTGTTTTAGGTTTGATTAAACTCTTTATAGAATCTAAAGGAATTACATTACCACGGTTTGATACATCTCCTACAGCAACCTCAATTAAACCACCGTTTTTAATATCCATGTCACCTCTGGCTTGGTGTTTATTATTTTTATATCGATTACATCTATTTCTGGTATTTTACCTTTTTCTTTTACCTTTCTCCATGCGCGGCTATACGTACTGGGGTTATGAACAACCCCCCAGTACGCTTTGCCATACCAAACCAAATCCCTCTCTATCATATGAGACTTCAATTCATTACGTCCCAACTGAATTTGGCTATGCAAAAAGTCTAAAAGAATGCTTTTTACAGTAGGTTTCATAAGGCAAGTTCTTCGTCCTCTATAGGTTTGAAATTTCTCACCCATTGATTATCTACTGCCGTCATGAAATCCTTGGTAAAGTCATTGTAATCAATACCCGATCTTCGTGTTTCTTGCCAATCACTCCATTTGGCTCTACCGTCATCACGTTCTCCAGAAACATAAGACAATCTTAAGAATTCTCGTCCTATACAATCATTTAATACATCCTCTGGAACTTTATTGTCTTTCGTTAATGATGTATCTACGCCAAGACTGTCCAACAATATATCTACTTTTTTGACAGTTCCCATATTAACTATGTCTCCAAACTCATCTCGTTTAAACGCACCACCCACATAGAATGTTGGTTCAAAATCACGCCCTATATCCAGCGTCATTTCAAGACCAATATCATCTGGTTTTCGTTGCCATTTTTGTTGTGTATTATAATGTGGTATAATGCTTGTAATTATAGCCTTACCTACATACACACCCTGTGTTTTTTTCACACCATTTCCACCAATGGATGAAGAACTTTTTAATCCTGCTATACTAAGACCCATATTATTTACTCTTTCTTTTCTTAATTAAGGTTTCTATCTTTTTAATTTGATCCTCAGCTTCTTCCTCGGAAGGGTGCTTACGCATCCATTCACGTATTTTATCGGTTTCAGCAGACTTTAACATTCTATTCCTTGATAACCGATCAATCTTTATATTTTGATTTACAGTTAATTCACCATTTTTAGGTACTGTCCCATCGATGCGTTTCTCTCCTGCATCTGGAAGGTCTTCACCTCTATATATATATAATCCTAAACCGTGATTTGCACATGCCTTTGCCAATGATCTTTTCAAGCTTGTATTCACTTGAAACGAATCAGGGTTCTGTACAGGTTTATTACGATAATCCAAAACTGGATAATCTTCGGTTTGGACTTCGTCATCTATTTCTACGGTAGTCTGAACGTAAGCATACCCATTGTGATCTATACAATAGGGCAGTTGAAGGGTGTTCCCATCTATGGTTACTTCAAACATTTTATTTTCATATCTGGCATCTGGAAAACTGCTTTTAACATAATTCCAAGCATCAGCCCAAGGTAGATAACTAAATCCACCTTTAGATTCCACATGCTTTGATACATCAATTGAACTTAAAACTTCAAATACTGTTTCGTTCATATTTGTTCCTTTATCTTTCACTAATATAAGCATATATAGGGAATAATCAAAGATTATACTTTAAATATATCCCCTATATTATACAATATCAGTATTATGCACAGAATTTAATCATTTCTTTATGCAAGTTAATATGATTCTCCATAATACGATTTGGCGGCGTACTCTTTAATGCACTTGTAACAGAGTTATATAAAGACCATGCGTTTCTATCTATAAACTCTTCATAAGGAGGTTTTCTCCAATGCTTAAGCGTATGACTTACTTGTCTTGGTTTTAGTGTTCCATGACCCAGCAATAACCCAATAAATTTATATGCTTCATCGTTTTTCACATGAACATTTTTAAAGGTTACTGCATCTCGTGCTATATCCATGAAGTTATTCTGAGAACGATATATATTCGTAATCAGCATCTCTTCCAAGTCTTGCATCACATTTTGTGTGTGTTTTCGCATTATAGCTATTTCACCTGTTAACGCAAGATTATCACATACAAATACAGTAGCACCCATTGCTACACCTACAGACATAGACTTATCATAACTGTTGCGTATAGCAATATTATATTTTAATGGTTCTGCATTCCAATCATCAGCATTACGACTATTATATGTAAACACGGCAAAGTATCTTTTACCGTCTTTTGTAACTGCATGATTTGATAGATTAAATGAATATTCTTTTAGTAAATCACTACCTATTTTTATCACATTATCTGCTAAGTCATAGTGAGCTACTGGTTTATATGTATCTGTTTCTTCTGGTAGTGGTATATCAAGCAAATCAGCATATTCTACGGATTTGCCACCACAATGCAACATCATCATTGGTTATAATTCCTTCCTAATGCTACCCATATTAAATCTGGGGTAAGCCTTTTTACATTTCCCGTTTGACATCTTTCTGCCCATGATCCAATCATACGATTTATATGATCATCAAGCACATTTAAGGCATCCACGTTTACTTGTATCCCGTAATCGTGAAACACCTTCTTTACTTTCGTTTTTTGAATCATTTTTTGATTCCTTGTTTATTTCATAATAAAACATTTCTCCACAGTCACCATCACAAAAGTTTCCTATGGTCACCTCGACAGGCAGGGTTGCAATGCAATGCAATGTTCTACCATCTAATTGTTTCCAATAATCTACCTCAAATGAGTTGTCGCTTTTCCATGTCACTCTATATTCTGCAGTTTTAAGCATATTATCTATACTCGTCTTAATCCACTCAATCATTTTGTCTCCTTGTAAAGCTTATCCAACCACATAAGCCACTCATCTATGTTCCATAGTTTTGCAACTTCTTTTTTTGGTGGATTTCTAAATTTGAAATCATCATTTGACTTCTCCATTAAATATTTAATTAGTTTTAATTCTTTTAGATGTGTTTCTGTTATATCTTTGCTAAACCAACTCATTTTTTAGTCACGAGTCTTCCGCATTCTCTGCATTTTCCTCCTCTGAATACACCAAGCACACCAGAATAATAGTTAGTTATATCTTCGTTCAGTGTACGAACATGGTCTACTTCTTTTACCCATTCAACTTGTTCAACAAATAACTTTTCAAGTAACCATTTTATTTCACCCTTAACATCATAACAATCATTTACTATCCAATCAGTAACTGTTATAATATTATCTTCAAGTGCTGAATTATTAATTACACCCATCGAATTACTTCTCCTTCTTTGATTGGGACAATTGTTAAAAGGGCTTGGAAGTCGAACCTTTGGCAAAGGATTAACATATTTAACCTCGCTAAATGAGATTAAACGTCCTATTCGCCCATCTTCATAGGATTTATACCAAAGCATCCAAGCCCCTTATTCTTTACATTAACACTAATCTGTTCTGAGCATATACTACCTTAGATGCAATAAATGCATCATCAGGGGAGTATTTTCTTTTCCTTACTCTATCACACTCTGTTTGATGTTCGTGAATAAATCTTCTCAATTCATGGCGATGCATTGCACGTATATCGTTAAAGTTCTTTTCAATACGTTTAGGCATATATCGAAGACCTTGAACGGCTATTCGAGCATAGATCAGCCATCTTAGTTGATCGTCTATACGTTTAGTTCTTAAACACATTCGTCATTCGCTAACTTTACATTGATTTCAACTTCGTTTATCACACGTAACGCATCAACCAGCTTATTTACTTCAGAAGAGTATATTGATCTCTTTACAGACAATTCTACGCCTTGAACATGAACTGTTACATCGTATTTAGGTTTATCTGTCGCCTTGTCATACATTGTTCTTCCAAATCTCCCTGCTAATGTAAATGTCGAATTAATCGCCCACATTACATAGCCAAGGCTTTTACCTATTTTACCTGCAACATTAAATCCGCTGATTACACTCATATTATAGGTTCCTCTATTTTTGAGATTGTTATGTCAATTTTAGCCAATACAGAATCAATCTCTGCTACTGCATATTCGGCTTGATTAAATAAATTATCTATAAGTTCTAAACTATTTCTACCTCTTTTTAAAGACAAGGTTAACTCATGACGTATATTATTTAAGTCATAAGCTAAATCTATATCTTTAGTGATTTCATCGTTCATCTATTATTCCTTCGATTGCACTATCAATATCAAATTCATAGCGTATTATTTCAGATTCCATCCTTGCATTTTGTTCAAAACAATCTACACAGTATGGAATATCTTCATATTTCTCATATTCTCCGTCAAATCTGTAGTCTACAGACTTAACTTCTACAAAATCGATATTTGTTGAATTACATTTGTCACATTTAACCATAATCACCTCTATAGTTATTATAAAAAGGGAATCAGAGTACTCTTAACCACTTACCTAAACGATACCACCAATGACGCTTATGCTCTTCGTAATTGTGAACAATACGTAAAAGAACAATATTTTCTTGGTGTATATCGTTTTTTTGTACAAATCCTTGAGTTGCATATTTATTAACTTCTTTCAATGTTGTGAATAACATATTCCTCCACTTTCTGATTTTCTGGATATATAGATCTATCTGTTTCTTCGATACCGATTTTTTCCCGACCCCTACTCAAATATTTAATGCCCAATTGTCGTATTAATTTGGATTCTATTTTAGAGACAATAAACCTTGCAGCTTGGATAGTAGGGTAAATACCAATCATAGTTTTAAACATATTCATTTTTCCATTTTTACTTTTGTATCCATATTCCACATACACAAGCCAATTCATTTATTACTCTCTTTTCTTGTTAGGCGTATATAAAGCTCATTTATAAACACCACAGTTATCATTAACCCAAAGGCGAATAATATCATACCTACACCAAAACAAAGCACTGCACCTGCAATTTCAACTATTGTTTGTAACATCAACCTTCCTCACTTTCT
>Ga0098044_1002205_pt1 | contig 10086 bp, 5 predicted proteins | sample 10_taG_FD_75053 | JGI IMG/M metagenome (GOLD analysis project Ga0098044, IMG submission 75053) | Marine viral communities from the Subarctic Pacific Ocean - 10_ETSP_OMZ_AT15264 metaG | ecosystem: Environmental > Aquatic > Marine > Oceanic | place: Pacific Ocean | collected 2015-01-16 | reverse complement strand
GTAGCCATACCTACAGCAATACCAGAAGCCCCGTTTACCAAAAGGTTTGGAATACGGGTAGGCAATACAGTAGGCTCCTCTAATGTATCATCGAAATTAAGTTGATGATCAACGGTATCCTTATCGATATCGGCCAACATTTCTTCCGCAATCTTGCGCATCTTGGCCTCCGTATATCTCATGGCTGCCGGGCTGTCCCCATCTATGGAACCAAAGTTACCCTGACCGTTGACAAGCATATACCTTAAACTCCACTCTTGTGCCATACGCACCATGGTATCGTAAACCGAAGAATCACCGTGTGGGTGATATTTACCCAAAACCTCCCCTACAATACGGGCAGACTTTTTATGGGAACTAGAAGACCTTACTCCTAAATCGTGCATTCCATAGAGCACTCTTCTATGAACAGGCTTTAAACCATCACGAACATCTGGCAGGGCACGTGACACAATGACCGACATTGAATAATCAATGTAGGCAGATTTCATCTCATCCTCTATATTAATAGGAATTAACTTTTCTCCTTCCGCCATGCTTATTTATTATTGTTTTTTTGTGGTTAAATTATCATGGCAATATACAGAAAATAGCAGCTTTTATAACGCTTTGCGAATACTTTATTAAAAAAATTATCAACATTGCGCGTATTATCAAAAATGTGATAATAAAGCTTTGTTAAATCACCATAAAACCGCAATTATTCCGACATTTACCACTACTTTATCGAATAAGGGTACGGTATTTGACCACCGTAACGATACTTTTACTAATTTTAATTGCTGAAAAAGAAACGTATGGACGATAATTTTTCCCCCCGCGTAAAAGACGTTATAGCATACAGCAAGGAAGAAGCCCTGAGACTGGGCCATGATTTTATTGGCACGGAACACCTTATGCTAGGTCTTTTAAGAGACGGTAATGGCAAGGCCATAAATATATTGGATGCACTCGATGTGGACTTGGACCACCTTCGTAGAAAGGTGGAAATACTGAGTCCCGCAAATCCTAATACAGGTACAATACAGAAGGACAAGAAGAATCTTCATTTGACCCGACAAGCAGAACGGGCATTGAAGACCACTTTTTTGGAAGCTAAGCTGTTTCAAAGTTCTTCCATTAACACAGCACACTTACTGTTATGTATCCTTAGGAACGAGAATGATCCTACAACCAAGTTGTTGCACAAACTGAAAGTGGATTACGACAATGTCAAGGAACAGTTCAAATCCATGATCACCAGTGACGATGACTACATAGACACACCCCAAGCGGAATCTTTCCCAGGGGACACAGACGATATGGGAGATAGCAAAGAAAGTTCATTCGGCTCAGGAAGTGCTTCACAAAAAGGAAGCAAAAAGTCCAAAACCCCTGTTCTGGACAATTTTGGACGGGACCTTACCCGTTTGGCCGAAGAAAACAAATTAGACCCTGTAGTGGGCAGAGAAAAGGAAATTGAGCGTGTTTCCCAAATATTAAGTAGAAGAAAAAAGAACAACCCGTTGTTGATTGGCGAACCTGGTGTTGGTAAAAGTGCCATTGCCGAAGGTTTGGCATTACGCATCATCAATAAAAAGGTGTCAAGAATTCTTTACAACAAGCGCGTAGTAACCTTGGATTTAGCTTCGTTAGTGGCAGGTACAAAATACCGCGGGCAGTTCGAGGAGCGAATGAAAGCCGTAATGAACGAGCTGGAGAAGAACGATGATATCATTTTGTTCATTGATGAGATACACACCATTGTTGGTGCTGGTGGAGCTACCGGAAGCTTAGATGCTTCCAACATGTTCAAACCTGCATTGGCAAGAGGTGAGATTCAATGTATTGGAGCAACCACGCTAGATGAATATAGACAATACATAGAAAAAGATGGTGCCTTGGAACGTCGATTCCAAAAGGTGATGGTAGAACCAACCACTGTGGAAGAGACCATCGAGATTTTGATGAACATCAAAGGTAAATACGAAGAGCATCACAATGTCAATTATACAGACGAAGCCATTTTGGCCTGCGTAAAATTGACCAACCGCTACATGACCGACCGTTTTCTTCCGGACAAGGCCATTGATGCCTTGGATGAAGCAGGGTCTAGAGTTCATATTGTGAACATGGATGTTCCGAAACAAATTCTGGAGTTGGAAAACCAGTTGGAAGATGTTCGCGAATTGAAGAATAGCGTAGTCAAAAAACAGAAATACGAAGAAGCGGCCAAGCTTAGGGACGACGAAAAACGACTCGAAAAAGAATTGGCCTCCGCACAAGAACGCTGGGAAGAAGAAAGCAAACTACACAGAGAGACCGTTACCGAAGATAACGTGGCCGATGTAGTTTCGATGATGAGCGGTATTCCTGTAAATAGAATAGCTCAGACGGAAAGTAATAAATTGGCCGAATTGCCAAACCTTATCAAAGGGTTTGTCATCGGTCAGGATGAAGCCGTGTCCAAAGTGGCAAGGGCCATCCAACGTAACCGCGCAGGACTTAAGGATCCAAATAAACCTATTGGTTCGTTCATATTTCTTGGTCAAACAGGTGTTGGTAAAACCCAATTGGCCAAAATATTGGCAAAGGAGCTTTTTGATTCCGAAGATGCCCTTATTCGAATCGATATGAGTGAATACATGGAAAAATTCGCCATTTCCCGATTGGTAGGAGCACCTCCAGGATATGTTGGATATGAAGAAGGTGGACAGTTGACGGAGAAAGTACGTCGAAAGCCATACTCCGTAGTACTATTGGACGAGGTAGAAAAGGCACACCCGGATGTGTTCAACATGATGTTACAAGTATTGGATGATGGATTCCTTACCGATAGCTTGGGGCGCAAAATCGATTTCAGGAATACCATAATCATTATGACATCCAATATTGGCGCCAGACAATTAAAGGATTTTGGACAAGGTGTAGGTTTTGGTACCGCTGCCAAAAAAGCTCAGGCGGATACACATCAAAAAAGTGTAATCGAAAACGCATTGAAAAAGGCATTTGCCCCAGAATTCTTGAACAGGATAGACGATGTTGTGGTATTTAATTCTTTGGAAAGAGAAGATATCCACAAAATCATCGATATCGAATTGAACAAGTTGTACGAGAGAATCATGGAAATTGGTTACCACTTGAATCTTTCCGACAAAGCGAAGGATTACATTGCAGACAAAGGCTTTGACAAACAATACGGAGCCAGACCTCTTAAAAGAGCTATTCAAAAATATATTGAGGACGCACTTGCGGAGGAAATTGTAAACTCGAAATTGGAAGAAGGTGACAGTATTTTTATGGACCTGGATGAGAAGAAAGAAGAACTCACCATTAAAATAAAAAAGGCGGAAAAATCACCCGAAGCAGAAAAATAAATTCCATAAACATTTTAAAAGCTGACTTAAGGTCAGCTTTTTTTATGCCAAAGACTTACCATACACACGATATTTAAGCGTTTAATCTATTATTTTTTCGCACCCTACCCTTCCCCATTAATTTTATACACGAGACACTATAATTACACTTGGGGATGAAAATAACTTCTAAAAAGAAGACCGTAGTGGTACGCGAGTATCAACTAGAAATCGGAACCGTACAGGTTTTTGATAACTACATGGTCGCTTCTTTTGATGAAGGTGCTACAATAACTTTGGAGAGGGCCTATCAAATCATTGGAATTTCGGAAATACACTTTAGGGACAAAGATTTTGGTTATATCAGCTTAAGACAAAATTCCTATGCCGTAGATCCTACCGTATATAATTACCTTAGAGGAGTGGACAACCTCATAGCCTTTGCCATTGTTTCCAAAAAGGAAATTGACATGCACAATTTCAACATAGAAAAAATGTTTTACAAAAAGCCTATGGAGTTTTTTATAGAATTTGACAATGCTTTGGCTTGGGTACAGAAAAAATTAAAGTCTAAAAAAGCAAGGAACAGTGCCTAACCATTAGGCTTTTCTTTCTGCTCAATTTCAGGTTGACGAAAAAGTTCCGAATAAGCATTCCCAATATTTTCTATAATCAATGAGGCCTTCAATGCTTCATAACCTATTGAGGACACCCCTAAATCTCCTGCCAAACCATGCAGATAAACTCCAAAAATTGCCGATTTTACGGACGAATACCCCTGTGCCATCAGGCCAGTGATCATTCCCGTTAAAACATCTCCACTACCTGCTGTGGCCATACCTGGATTACCCGTGGTGTTCACATATCCTTTTCCATTATATATAGTAATGGTATGAGCTCCCTTAATTACCACCACCAAATTATGTTTGGCAGCAAAAGCCTTGGCTTTTTCCAACTTTTCAAAATCCGAGGTCCAGTATCCAATCAAGCGTTCCAATTCTTTTGGGTGAGGGGTCAGGACGGATAGTTCTGGCACATCATTCAACATTTGAGGGTTTTGGGATAAAATATTCAACCCATCCGCATCAATCACCATCGGTTTTGTACATTCCTTCAAAAAAGAGCCAAAGGCCGAAACCGTATCATCCTCCATTCCCATACCCATTCCAATACCAACGACAGAAGCCTTAAAAGGAATCGCTATTTCTGAAATACTCCTTTCTCTTGAACCCGTTAACACCATTACTTCAGGAACCGCAGTTTGTAACGAATCATAACCACATTTGGGCACAAAAGCAGTCACAAGACCGCTTCCTACGCTTAAACAGGCATTACTAGCCAATTGCACAGCACCTATTTTACCATAACTGCCACCAATGATTACGGCATGACCATAGGTCCCTTTATGTGAAAACTTAAGTCGTGGTCTATACAATGGCAAGACCTCCGGCCGCCCAATCAATTCATAATCGGTCTCGGTTTTGGCAATAAACTCTTGGTCCAATCCAATATCCAATATTTCCCATTGATTAACATACACTCCCGTTTCGGGTAAAAAGAAAACCAATTTAGGCAGCTGAAAACTCAACACATAACTGGCTCGTATCACATATGATGGTTTCCAATGACAGCTATCTACGGGCAATCCCGAAGGCACATCCACAGATAAGGTAAAAGCCCTTGAATCGTTGATGTGCTCAATCAAATTCCCTACCCAATCATCCGGAGCCCTATTCAATCCAATACCAAAAATAGCGTCCACTATTATGTCATTGGGTGAAATCTCGGGCAAGTCACTTTCTTCATTGATAAAATCAGGCCAAACTTTGCTATCCTTTAACCGCTCCAAGTTCAACAGAAAATCCTCTGAGCGTTTTTCGCTATAATTCACCACATACACCTTAATGGAGTAATCATGCTTATGCAACTTTCTGGCCAGCACCATGCCATCTCCTCCATTGTTTCCGATACCGCAGAATAATTTTACATTGACCTGGGTACCACGCAAACGGGAATGCATCCACTCAAACAACTGCGTAGCTGCCCTTTCCATAAGTTCCTCGCTCTTAATCTGTTCTTTTTGGATTGTGGATTTGTCAGCTTGATAGATTTGATGTGCAGAAAAAATTTTCATTCAGCAATAAAAATTGGTTATTCGTATCGATTTCGCAAAAACAACACCAATGATTTGATGAAGTATTCAAAAGTACTACATTTATCACCTCATTACAGAGCAATGGAGTTAAAACAAACGGATATTAACCTAACTACGATGAAAACTTATTCATCTATTTTCACGATTACTACTACAACCCCTTTGGGGTAATTCTGCTATATATTTTTCCGTCCGTTTTATTCATTTATTTTCAATTTTCACAATAATATTTCATCATGAAAGTCTTAAAATTTGGAGGCACTTCCGTTGCCAATCCAGAAAATATAAATAAGGTCAAATCCATTCTAGCCAATCAGAACAATGAGCAAATAGCTGTTGTAGTATCGGCATTTGGAGGTGTAACAGATCTATTGTTCAACGCTTCCAACCTGGCATCTGAACAAGATGTAAAATATAAAGAAAGTCTCAAGAAAATTGAGGACAGGCATATTTCAGCCATCAGGGAACTGATACCAGTAAAATTGCAAAGTGCAGCACTCAGTAAAGTAAAGAGCGAGCTCAACATTCTGGAGACCTTGCTGGAAGGTGCTTTTTTAATTGGTGAACTAACGCCTAAACTTTCCGATAAGATTGTAAGCTATGGTGAATTGTTATCATCATTTATCATCAGCGAATTCCTAAAATCCGAAGGATTGGATGTTGTTTTTAAAGACAGCAGGGAACTCATCATCACCGATAACAATTTTGGCAAGGCCAATGTGGATTTTAAAAAGACCAATGCAAACTGCGGGGCATACTTTTCATCCAACCAACACCAAATAACAATCTTACCAGGATTCGTGGCATCCAGTAAAAGTGGAGACCTTACGACTTTGGGTAGAGGTGGCTCCGACTACACGGCTGCCATTATTGCTGCTGCAGTAAATGCCGATATATTGGAAATCTGGACTGATGTCAGTGGTATGTACACTGCCAATCCAAAGTTGGTGAAGCAGGCAAAATGTGTTTCCAATATCAGCTACCAAGAGGCTATGGAACTTTCCCACTTTGGGGCCAAAGTATTATACCCACCAACCATTCAACCCATTTTGGGCAAAGAAATTCCTATTGCCATAAAAAATACGTTCGACCCCGAAAGCCCAGGTACCTTGATTGCCAAAAACAACAATGGAAAAGGCAAAACAGTTCGTGGTATCAGTCATGTGGGCAATATTAGCTTACTTTCCTTGGAAGGACCCGGGATGATAGGAATTCCAGGGATATCAAAACGCTTTTTTGAAACGCTTTCGGTCAAAAGCATCAGTATTGTGTTGATTACCCAAGCATCATCCGAACACTCTATTTGTGTAGGTATAGCTGATGAAGACGTAGACCTTGCTGCAGAAGCGGTCAATGAAACTTTTGAATATGAGATTTCTACCAAAAAGATAAAACCCGTTATAGTAGAAAAAGACCTGACCATTGTAGCGTTGGTAGGTGATAATATGAAAAGCCACCAAGGGTTGAGCGGTAAAATGTTCAGTACCCTTGGGAAAAACAACGTAAATATCAGAGCGATTGCCCAAGGAGCTTCCGAGCGAAATATCTCTGCGGTCATCAAAAAGGAAGATGTAAAAAAAGCACTCAACTCACTACACGAAACTTTCTTCGAAGAAAACATCAAACAATTGAACTTGTTCGTCATGGGAGTTGGGAATGTAGGTTCCAAATTCTTAGCACAAATCCGTCAACAGAAAAAATATTTAAAAGAAGAGCTAAAGCTCAATGTAAGGGTCATTGGAATCAGTAATTCCAGGAAAATGGCTTTTGATGAAAGTGGAATTTCTTTGAAAGACTGGGAAAATGTTTTAGACCAAGGGGAGGTAGCAGATAAGGAAGCATTTTATGAACGTATAAAATCGTTGAACTATCGAAATAGTATTTTTGTGGACAATACAGCCAGTGCCGAGGTATCCAATAGTTACTCAAGCTACCTTAAAAACAGTATTTCGGTGGTCACTTGCAATAAAATTGCCTCTTCTTCGGATTATGGGTATTACAAAGAATTAAAGCAATTGGCCAAGCAATACAATGCTCCTTATCTATTTGAGACCAATGTGGGTGCAGGTTTACCAATTATCGATACCCTAAAGCATTTGATTGCTTCAGGAGACCGAATCAGAAAAATACAGGCCGTATTATCAGGTAGTTTGAATTTTGTCTTCAACACTTTTAATGACACCACCACCTTCCACGATGTGGTGAAACAGGCACAACAGCAAGGATATACAGAACCTGACCCGACCATTGATTTAAGTGGGGTCGACGTTATGCGTAAAATTCTCATTTTGGCTAGGGAAAGTGGTTACCAATTGGATATTGATGAAATTGAAAATGAAGCATTTTTACCCAAGGAAAGTTTGGAAACTGATTCCAACGAGGCATTTTTTGAAAGTTTGAAGAAATATGAAGTGGACTTTCAAAAATTATATAAGGATGCTGCTGATGCCGATTGTAAGCTCAAATATGTGGCCCAGTTTGAAGACGGAAAAGCCAAAGTGGGCTTACAACAGATTCCAAAAGGACATGATTTTTATAATCTGGAGGGAAGCGACAATATCGTATTGTTCTTCACCGACCGCTATGTGGACCAACCCTTGATCATAAAAGGTGCGGGAGCAGGTGCAGATGTAACTGCATCGGGTATCTTTGCGGATATTGTTAGAATCGGAAATTTTTAAGGGATGGAAGAGATTAAAGTATTTTGCCCGGCAACCATAGCCAATGTATCCTGTGGGTTTGACGTGCTGGGTTTGGCATTGGACTCCGTTGGAGATGAAATGACCATTCGAAAAACTTCTGAAAAAGGTATTCGAATCACTAAAATAATCGGGCAGGACCTTCCACTGGAAACTGAAAATAATGTAGCAGGTGTAGCTGGTTTGGCCTTTTTGGAAAAGAGCAATTACGATGGAGGTTTTGAAATCGAAATTGACAAACGCATAAAACCGGGAAGTGGTATTGGTAGCAGTGCAGCAAGTTCCACAGGGGCCGTTTGGGCCATGAACGAATTGTTGGGCAGACCTTTTTCCAAACTCGAACTGGTTCAATTTGCCATGCAAGGTGAAAAATTGGCCAGCGATGTGGCTCACGCCGATAATGTGGCCCCTGCCATATTCGGCGGATTTACTTTGGTTCGCAGTTATGACCCGCTTGATATCATTCCAATCCCGACACCATCCGAATTGTTTGCCACAGTGATTCATCCACAAATTGAAATCAAAACTTCGGATTCCCGTAAAATTTTAAAGACCACAATTTCCATGCAACAGGGAATCCAACAATGGGGCAATTTAGGCGGACTGGTCGCAGGATTATTTCAAAACGATTATGACCTTATTGGTCGTTCCCTGCACGATCATATCGTGGAACCCATCCGCTCCATTTTAATTCCCGCTTTTGATGACATCAAAGCAAATGCCTTAAAATCAGGAGCTCTCGGAAGCGGAATCTCAGGCTCTGGCCCATCTATTTTCGCTCTGAGTAAGGGAGAAAAAATTGCCCAACAAGTGGCCGATTCCATGAAAGAAACCTACCAAAATATTGGGGTGGATTTTGATATTCACGTTTCCAAAGTAAACAGCCAAGGCGTAAAGAAAATTGCTTAATTCCATGAAATTCTACAGTCTAAACAACCAAAATATAAGAGTCTCTTTCAAAGATGCGGTCATTGCAGGTATTGCTCCAGATAAGGGACTTTATTTTCCAGAAAGCATCACTCCGCTTCCATCAGCTTTTTTTGAGAACATTGAGGAGCTTTCCAACCACGAGATAGCGTTCAAGGCTATTCACCAATTTGTAAGTGATGATATCCCTGATGAAGATTTGAAAGAAATCATTGCGAACACCTTGGATTTTGATTTTCCCGTGGTCGACATCGAAGAAAATATAGCCACTTTGGAACTTTTTCACGGTCCCACCATGGCTTTTAAAGATGTAGGAGCACGCTTTATGGCCAACTGTCTTGGGTACTTTTCCCAAGGCGAAAGACAGGATGTCACCGTTTTAGTGGCCACTTCGGGTGATACAGGAGGTGCCGTTGCCAATGGCTTTTTGGGGGTTGATGGCGTGAAAGTCGTGATTCTCTACCCCAGTGGAAAGGTTAGCGAAATTCAAGAAAAACAATTGACCACTTTAGGACAAAACATTGAGGCCATGGAGGTTGATGGTGTTTTTGATGATTGTCAACGGATGGTGAAGACCGCTTTTCTGGATTCTGAAATTACAGATCATAAAAAACTGACCTCCGCAAACAGTATCAACGTAGCCAGATGGTTGCCCCAGTTATTCTACTTTTTGTTTGCCTACAAACAGGCAAAGTCAAAAGGAAAAGAGCTTGTGTTCTCCGTACCATCGGGGAATTTTGGGAATATCTGTGCAGGTATGATGGCTCAAAAATTGGGAATGCCCGTCAAACATTTTGTGGCCTCCACCAATGTAAACGATGTGGTTCCAAAATTCATGGAAAATGGAATTTATGAACCAATGGCATCTATAGCTACCATTTCCAATGCCATGGATGTAGGTGACCCAAGTAATTTTATCCGAATCCGACATTTGCATAAAGATGATTTAGAGACGCTTCAACAGCACCTT
>Ga0098044_1002202_pt1 | contig 10098 bp, 1 predicted proteins | sample 10_taG_FD_75053 | JGI IMG/M metagenome (GOLD analysis project Ga0098044, IMG submission 75053) | Marine viral communities from the Subarctic Pacific Ocean - 10_ETSP_OMZ_AT15264 metaG | ecosystem: Environmental > Aquatic > Marine > Oceanic | place: Pacific Ocean | collected 2015-01-16 | reverse complement strand
TGTTATTCCGTTCGGTCAAGGCGCTGTTTGTATTGGTAGTGTTGCTGATGAAAAAAATGATGCATTTTATTATTTAGTACATGAACCTTTTTTAGAAGCACCAAATACCTTTACTGATGGAATAGCCACGCGTAGAGATGTTATCCTTGAACATAAAAATAAATTAATAACGCCTGTTTTTGTTGACAATCAAAATTTTCTAGTACAAGCCAACCTTATGGGGACTACTGCTCTCTTAGGAGATATAAGTATAGTAACTTTAGCTGGATTTAATAGTATTAATGTTGGAGATGTATTAACTGATTTTTATGACTTAGGTGTTCTTATTTTTTCTGGTCCTTTAATAGTATTAAGTGTAGATTCAGTAAATCAAACTATTAATGTAGGACCTTCATCGGGTCTTTCTCTAGGACTGCAAAGCAATATTCCTAATTCTTTATCTTTCTCTGTAAACGCTGACACCGTGCCATTGAAATTTACAACTAGTATGGTGACAGGTATCAATATTATTGATGACTTGTTATTTTGGACTGACGGAATAACAGAACCTAAAAAAATAAATATACCATTAAGCATAGCGGGTACAAATTCAAATGGAGTTCAACATACGCTGTTAATAAATCCTGCAGTTGGTATTAACGTTGGTTCTAATATTAAAGCAAAAGAAGAGCATGTTACTGTTATTAGAAGAGCACCTCGTATGGCACCTTGTCTTAAAATGCTTGGGGAAAGACCTGGTAATTCTTACGGAACCTTTTCATTTGATTTTTCCTTCGCGAGTATTGGTGAGAAAGTATTATTAGTTATAACAGGATTTAATAGCCCTGCTTTAAATTATCAAGTAGGAGATATTTTACTTATAGCACAAGATACTGGCAATAACAGTCAATATCCTATTACAACTAGTGATATTAGAGTTGTTATTAATAGTATAAGCGGAAATAATTATACTTGTTCTATACTAGGTATCAAACCTAATATTCCTGTTAATCTTTTAAACTACGCTGTTGATTTAGATAAATCATACGAAAAATTATATCAATTAAAATTTCCAAGATTTGCTTTTAGATGGAAATACAAAGATAATGAGTACTCTTCATTTGGTCCTTTTTCTGAACCTGCTTTTATACCTGGTGATTGGGACGAAGATCCTCTAAAAGTATCATATCTTCCAAATTCTGGATATAATCTAGGTATGCAGAACAGACTTAGAGAACTAACAATATTAGAATTAGTCCCAGCTGATATTCCATTAGACGTAAAACAAGTAGATATATTATACAAAGAATCTAATTCTCCAAATGTATATATTATTGATGAGATAAAAGCTAATGATTCATACTGGATTAATAATTCTTATCTTATACAGCAAGACGTTATAAAAGCGGTATTACCATCGAATCAATTACTAAGACCATGGGATAACGTTCCTAAAAAAGCTTTAGCTCAAGAACTAGTTGGAAATAGAATTGTTTATGGAAACTACGAACAAAATTATAATTTAGCTCCTTCTAACCAATTTCCGTTTAATAGTTATAGAGCTGATTTTGATGTTAATCTAAAAAACAGAAACTCTGCGAATTTAAAATCTATTAAGTCAATAAGAAATTATCAATTTGGCGTTGTTTATACTGACACTTATAATAGACAAACACCTGTTCTAACTGATTTAAGTGGATCTTTAGCTGTTAGTAAATTAGATGCTGCTAAAACTACAAATGTAGAGATTAAATCAAATACACCTCCACCTACTTGGGCTACACACCAAAAATTTTACGTAAAAGAAACTTCTACAGAATATTACAATTTATCTTTAGATAGACATTTTGATGCTGAAGATGGTAATATTTGGCTTACATTTGCTTCTAATGATAGAGATAAAGTAGATTTAGATACAACTTTATATTTAAAAAAGAGATATAATTCAACAGACCCAGAAACATCCACAATAGAATACAAGGTTATAGATGTTAAAAATGAAGCTCCAGAATATGTAAAAACTAGAAGAGTTTTACTAGGATCTGCAAATAATGAAGTCCTTGGAGTTCAACAATTATTTACTGGTGGCACTCTTGGATCAGGTAATTTACCAGTAATTGGAGAAAACGAGTTTCATATAGAGGTTGTTCCATTAAACAACACTTTATTAGAAAATTTCCATAAAAAACATAATTCACCTGACTCCGCTGATTTTACCAATACAACCGGGGGCTATGATGGTGGGGGTGGTGGTGGGCCTTCTGTTGAAAATCCTTTATTTATAAGAATAAGAGGTGTAGATGCAGCAAACGAAACTTTACAACAAACAAATTACTATGAGGTAGATAATGTAGTAAGAACCGGTGCGGAAGATAAGAAGTATATAATAAAACTAAAAAAGCCATTTGGAAACGATGCTGAATTTACTAATGTAGCGGGCGGATCCAATATCCCGGCTGATATGACTACCTTAGCTCAAAGCCACCCAAGTTTAGGTGCTATGATGTTAGTTTTAGATGTAGCGCAAGATATAGTTCAAAATAAATCTGTTTTTCAAGGTAGATTTTTTGTTAAAATACTTATGGACTCATATATTGAAGACGCTATTGTTAATCAAAGCACATATCGCGATATTCAAGTTCTTAAAACCGCTAATTTTGGCTACATAAAAGATTTTGCTCAAGAAGATCCAGCAGCCCCTAATGCATCAGACCCTGCTCATCAAGCCGCTATAGATACTCTTATTGCGAGTGGTTTTGGATATCCACAGCCTTATGATGGGCCTGCGGGAGGTAATTTTATAAATGGTACAAATCCAAATGTAAATAGAGCTTATTGGAGCCATGCTGTCTGGCAAAGAATACAACAAAAATTAGACAATTTACCAATACCGTCAAGGTGGGTTATAGATGAAGCATTTGCCAAGGGAGAAGAACCTCTTTGGGGCGTATATCAGCATAGCATGTCAATGGAAAAATATGGTGGTTATGCTCCTCATCAAGAAACTGATCTAGGTTCTACTAATTATGCTGGTTATAATTCTTTAAACCCTTCAAATCCATCATCTAATCCATCTTCTATAAGTCATAATGCGGATGCGATGTGGTATTCTTTTCTTGGTGCACCTCCTCTTACAGCATATAGTGGTGGTTTAAGCCACGGTAGTGCTTCAAATCCAGCCAATGCTGTTAATTACGAATATTTCACAACAGGTAAAGGTGTGGATAACTCTGGTGTTAATAAAACTATTGATCTTTCATATATTGGTCCCGGAAGAAATATGCATCCTACTAGTTATGGTGCTGGGCCTAAGATATTTAATCAGTACATGCAGACTAACTTTGTTCAAGCGGATTGGGATCTAATTATCATGCACTTAGGTTTAGATAATTCTACAGGCCAAGGAAATTTGAATCCCGAACCTTGGCTAAGTAATTGGCGTCATAAATGGTTAATTTCCGGTAATATTAATAGTGGAGATGGTCTTATTGGAGATAGTGATGATGATTTAGCGGATGAGTTTGCTCAAGAATTAATTCCAGGTAACTATTTAAGATTTCCAAAAGATCCAAATCAAATAGTATATGAAATAAAAAATGTACAAGTATTTCATAAATTAAACTACGCTGAAGATGATTATTCTGCCACATACCCTTTAGTTCAGCATGGCCCATCTTCATCAGTTGGCTTGGTTCCCGATGCAGAGCTTTACGATCCTACACTTCGAGTATGGCAAAATCATGCTCATTTTAATCAAAGAATAACTTATAGATTAACTTTAGAAGCGCCAAACCCAGGTGACAATATAGGTACTGATGGCAGCAGTGGAGCTATTGCTTATGTTCCTACCCAGGTGGAAGATCCAGTTACAGGTGTAATAAATGACGTGCCAATCGCCAGCTCTACATTAAATTGCCCTATAGAAATAATTGCATTAAGAATAGATGCGGAAAATGATAACGATATACCTTTTCCAGAAAATCCAGCTGTATTCGAAACCGAACCTAAAGATAATGTTGATTTAGATATTTTTCACGAGGTTAGTGATACCTTACCTCTTCAACTTATTGGAGACATGGGTTATTCATTCGCTCCAGTAGGAACTACAGTTACAACACCCGAACCATTAGATGGAGCCCTATATGGGTCTACAAGCCCGTTTACTCAGCAGTTTAATAATGGTAATTATAAAGTTGTGGGTTGGAATAATGATATTGTTGAGCTAAGTGGCCCAATACCAAGTCCTGGAACGTGGATGACTACTCTTCAATCAGTTAGCACTACTTTTGTATTTACTAGATGTGACGGAAGTTACACAACAGCTACGTTTGTTGCAGCTGTTCCTCCGTTTTTACCACCACCACAGCTGCCAGGACGATCTGCATTTATGCAGGTAGTACCTAACGTTTCAAATAATACTGTTGGATTAGGTTGGCATAATTGCTACGCTTTTGGAAATGGTGTTGAATCAAATAGAATAAGAGATACGTTTAACTCTGTATTTATAGACAAAGGTCCAAAAGTTTCTACTACACTTGAAGAAGGTTACGAGCAAGAACAAAGAAAACATGGTTTAATATATTCTGGACTATATAACTCTATTTCTGGCGTAAATAATTTAAACCAATTTATACAAGCTGAAAAAATTACAAAAGAAGTAAACCCTACTTATGGTAGTATTCAAAAATTGCATACTAGAGATTCTGACTTAATCGCTTTATGTGAAGATAAGATTTTAAGAATACTAGCTAATAAAGACGCTGTGTACAACGCGGATGGAAACCAACAACTTACTGCTACAAATAGAGTTTTAGGGCAAACGGTACCATTTTCTGGGGAATTTGGTATATCTACAGACCCAGAATCTTTTGCATCAGAATCTTATAGAGCGTATTTTTCTGACAAAGTTAGAGGTAGGATAATAAGATTATCGAAAGATGGTTTAACACCTATTTCTGATTATGGAATGAGAGATTGGTTTAAAGATAATTTAAAAATCGCAACATCTGTTTTTGGTAGTTATGATGATAATAAAGATGAATATAATATAACATTAAGGTATGACCAAGCCGCAGATCCACAGGTTTTATCACCTACTGGAGGTGGTGGAGGTACAGGTGGTGGTGGCGGTGGAAGTATAGGTAGTGGAAGTACAGGTAGTGGAAGTACAGGTGGTGGTGGTGGAACTGGTGATGATGACGATAATGATCCTAGTCCACTTAGAACAATGACGATACCGTTGTCAACTACCCCACAACCCGATAATACAGAATCCTGTTGTAAATGTATAAACGGTGTTGGAAATTACTACAATCCAGATCTTAATAGTGATCCAACTGATTGTAATGAAAACGGTGGTCCAGATGGGCTTGGTGGATGGCTTAGTTTCTCTGATGGGTTTTGTAATGAAGCTTGGGCTGAAGATATAACAGAAAATGGTTGTGAAGAAGTGCCTGTTGTCAATACTAGTTATTCTGATTTATCAGGAAAAACGTTAACGTTTAGAGAAGATGTAAAAGGATGGGTTAGTTTTAAATCTTTTGTACCAGAAAACGCTATTAGCTGTGCTAGCGAGTATTATACTTTACAAAATGGTGAATTATATTTACACCACGACGAAACAGTTAATAGAAATACATTTTATAATAATTATACTAACTCTACTTTTAATCCTATTTTTAACCAAGCTCCTGAAATTGTTAAATCTTTTAATACATTAAACTACGAGGGTACTAGATCAAGAGTTATACCAGTTTTAAATGACGGGGAATATTATAATTTAGCAGCTAAAACAGGTTGGTATGTAGATAATATATTTACAAATAAAGAAACTGGCAAGGTAGATGAATTTATAGAAAAAGAAGGCAAGTGGTTTAACTATATAAAAGGAGATCCTGCTTTACACGGTGTAAACGGTCAAGAGTGGGATGTTACAAGCGATGCTAATATAATGATAGACGCAGATGGATTTTCATCTTGGGATCAAGCTAGTTTCGCGGTACAAGGTCTTGGAATGTATATGATTTCTGGTTGTACGGATCCATTGGCGGACAACTATATAGGAGCTGAAACGACGGGTAGTTGTGATAACGCTACATTTCTTCCTAGTACTAATGGGATTGTGGCATTAGATAACTCAGGTCAACTTTCTTATATGAGTCAAAATGCACCAAGTGAATTATTTACGGATTATTACGTTGAACACCCAACCACTACTCCTGTAGAAGGTCAATGTACAAGTTCAAATGGATTAGCGTTGGTACAACTTTTATATGTGCATATAAATTGGACGCCGTCCGATGGAGATGGATCAGTAGCTCAAAGTCCTAATTTTTATGACTATAATACAATGGTAAGTTGGGCAAATACTAATGGTTGTCCTGCGATTACCGCGGGTATGCCAACTTATGGGCCACTAAGCGCACCAGGTAGTTTAGTTTCCGAGCTTGCTAATTGTAGTATGGAATTTATGTCAAACGGACAACCATGTACTGGTTGTAATCCACCTATTGACATGAACTACGTAATTGATGATGGATCTTGTACTTATCCTGGTTACGGGTGTATGGATCCAATAGCAAATAACTATGATGATACCGCTACCGAAGATGATGGTAGTTGTGACTACACTTATGGTTGTATGGATCCTAACTCTATAAACTATAATCCAAGCGCCACCGTTAATAGCGCATGTGAATATTTAGGTTGTTTAGATCCTGCTGCAACTAACTATGGTATGTTTGATGTTAACGATAGTCTTACTTATACTTGGGTGGATGGTAGTGGCACAAACTACACTCAAGTATTTGCTGATATAACTCAAGATTGCGCGCTTGAGTGCTGTGAAATTGAAATAGATGGCTGTACTGATCCTTTGGCATCTAATTATAACTCTCTCGCTACTAATGATGATGGTTCATGCGCGTTCTTAGGTTGCACGGATTCACTAGCAAATAATTATGATCCTAATGCAATTACTGACGATGGTTCTTGTTTATATGATCCAACTTGGAATTGTATAAGCGGGGCTTGTTTTGATCCAGGTGATCAAAGTGGTACTTTTAGTTCACTTAGTGATTGTTTAAATAGTTTGAGAAATAGTTGTGATGTAAATGCAATAACTGGCTTTCCAGTAATACATGGAGGACCTCAAGCGCCAGGAGTAAATACCTCCATAAACAATAGTGGTATTGTAGATGATGGTGGTAATCAATATGTGGACTGGCTAATGGCAAATCATCCTGGAACTAATATAAAGCATTTCTACTATGAGTGCGTAACTGTATCTTGCTTGAATCAAGTTAATAATGTTATGCCCGCTAATAACTGCCATTATAACGCTCCAAATGGTGGTATGTGGACGACATCAAATGAATATAGTATAACGTTTGTTGGAAATCCTGGACCAAATTCAGTTACTGCGAATCCTCCACCCCCATACCCAAACCAAACTTTTTTAACGTGGAATAATACTGTATCTTGGTTAAATAATAATGGGTGTCCCTCGATTAACGTTTCAATGAATTCTAGCCAAGTAGACGCCGAACTTTTAACTTGTTATGGTATGACAAATGTTAATAATGATCCTAACTCCAACCACCAAGTTTCTAGATTTAATTGGTCCAACACCGCTCAAGGTTGTCAATGTCACTGTAATACTGGATATACTATAGATGGACAGCCTAATAACATGCCAGGTTGTACAGACCCAACGCAAATAGCATTTTGGACATTCGCATCGGTTGATGATGGAACATGTGGAAGTATATCACAAGCAAACTTTATATTACTAGCCAACCCAAGTTGGAATGTTGGTGGATGTACAGATAATGTAACGCCTGCTTTAAACTACAATCCAAATGCCACTGTAAACGATGGAACTTGTAACTATTAAATAACTAAAATAAAATAAGATGCCAATAGTAACTATATCATTCACATTTCCAACAGTAAACATATCCGCACAAGTAGGTGATATTGCTTACTATTCGCATAGTGGTACTAATACTGGAGGTTTTGATAATACAGCATTACCAAACACGGTTATGTTGGGTCCTATATTAAGTATAGTAGGTAATGTTGTAACCGTTCAATATGATAATGCGTTATCAAATCCACAGTTAGGTGATTACATATCATTTGTAAAAGATCAAAAAGCAAATACATCAAGTCTATTAGGTTACTTTGCTAGTGTAAATTTTGTTAATAATGCAACGGACAGGGCCGAGTTGTTTAGTATTGGCTCTGAGGTCTCGGAAAGTAGTAAATAAATAAATAAATAAATATACAATGCCTCATAATTACTTACATCCCGAACCGTGTCAGCCAGCAGACTTTAAGACTGCGGTTAATCAATTAATGCTACCTATTTGGCAATCTACTAACGCGTCGATTTATAATCTCTATAATGTTTTCCTTGTTAATATGATAGATGGTTACGAGAACTTTGGATGCCAGTGGTTTGCAGGTAGAATAAATGCTTGGCAAGATGATTATAATGCGCTTACACCTCAACAACAAGCTAGTAGCTGGGGGCAAAGATTGCACGCTAAAATTGTATGGGCTCAAGAAATGCAAGTAGTTTGCGCTTGTTCAGGAGTAATACCTATAGCTAAACAATCTAGTGATGACTATACAGATACTTTTATATCAAGTTTTAATATAGATTATTCTGATTTACCAGCCGCTACAAGTACTAGATCTTTTGAGGTTCGTGGTACTAGTGGAGCTCAATTTTTATTAGAAATAAAAAATGAAGATGGATGGTATTATAGTTTTGCATCAAAACGTTTTTCTGCTTCTAAATGCTCGTTGAAAAAAACTATTAGAAATGGTATTTACAGAGATTCAATAAAATTTCCAACAGTTACAGATAATGATCATTACGATATTTCTATTCTAGCACTAGGACAAACAAAACATGCGCAATTTGTTGAGTCAAGATTTAGAGATGGAAGTATAGACATAAATATGTCTACAGGTTCCAACTCTTTATTGATGAATAAAATTATATATCAATACACAAATTTAACCCTAACACTAACACCAACTGTTCCAACTAGTGATTTCACAATAGGATCTGTAGTTAGTGATACCTTTAGTGTTCCTAGATTAGGAAAATTAGCTAAAACCGATTTTACAATTTCTTGCACATCAGCATCAACTGAATCATTTGTAATTGTAAAACAACCTACGGCAAACGATGTATTATCAACTTCAACACTAACTGTTGGGGCTGCGCCAGAAACATTACCAGGGGAAAATATATATCCAGCTGTGTCTAATACTGACACTGTAAATGGTGCTGTGACTAGTGGTACTACAGTTACAATGGATACCGCGGTGGCATCTAAAGTAACAGTTGGTGACAGAGTGACTGGTAATGACGATCTTAATTCTCGTATAGTAACAGCTACAGCATTAACTGGTACTTATACGTTTACGTTATCAGAAGCTATAGCTATAGCAGATGGAATAACACTTAGTTTTAGTAATCAAAAAAATTATCAATGGCCTTTAAATAATGTGGAGCGTGTTCAATCGGGAATGATTGTTGTAGATACTACTAATGTTGCCACTAACACTACTGTAAGCACCTACGAAGATAAAGTGGAAATTTTTAAAGAAAATTGTAAACAAGAAACATTAATAAATCATGAGGCAAAAGCTATAGATTTTAAAAATCAAACGCCAACTATGGTTAATGGAAAGGTGACAGTTCAACCTGGAAATGTTGTTTTTGACAAACAACAAGTGTTGGTTTTAGCTGGGGATGCTATTGAGATAGGTGGTTATGGGACGAAACGTATTAACGATGTCTTTGGATATGGAGTAAAGTTTACTGATCTTAAAATAACATTAACACCAATAACAACAAGAACTACAGCAGCTGTACAAAATAATAATAGCGTGGTATTGGCAGCTAGGGACGGTATATTAAATAGTACTAGTACTGTAAGTGGAATAGGTATAGATCCAACAGTTGCTGCTCCAACTGTAAACAGTGGTGCTAACGCAACAGGTGCTGGAACAGTAGTATTAAGTGCGAGTCAAACAATAGAAAATGGAGCAACATTAACTTTTGCTGGTGCTGGTAAGGTTGCTACTATAACTGGAAAT
>Ga0098044_1002200_pt1 | contig 10102 bp, 6 predicted proteins | sample 10_taG_FD_75053 | JGI IMG/M metagenome (GOLD analysis project Ga0098044, IMG submission 75053) | Marine viral communities from the Subarctic Pacific Ocean - 10_ETSP_OMZ_AT15264 metaG | ecosystem: Environmental > Aquatic > Marine > Oceanic | place: Pacific Ocean | collected 2015-01-16 | reverse complement strand
TCTCCACGCAATAATCTTTGTAATTTAAGATTTACCATTATATAAGGTGAATCACCTTGTGAGGTTTGTTGTGTTGTGGTTGCTTCTGTTATCCCACCTGTTGTTGAACCATAAGTTGCCATTTTATTCTCCTATTAATTACCACCTATCATAAGACCTGGGGTAAAATGCTCCTTAGTAGGGCTACTACCGTCTTCCCGTAATGCGGTATTTCCAGAATTACTTGGTTCTTCTATGTATCCATCCCAATACGATTGTATTTCATCCTCATCTCTCATTTCTTTAATTTCTACAACAACGGTTTCAAACTCATCACTATTTGAGTCTCCCATAAAAAAGTCATAGGTTATGTTGTTAATAATCTTATGGCTCTTCCAAGATCTGCTTCCATCGGGATATTTATAGCTTGGTCTCCAGTTCGCATGATGTCTAGAAGCATATATATATTTATCATATAGATAACCGTCACGAGCAAACCAGCCGGGAAAAGTTGATATTCGTTTACGACCTTTATGACTTTTTTTAGTTGTTTCATCCTTTTTTTCTACCTCCGCTATTAATTCACTAGTAGTGGTTCTTTTAATAAATCCTAAAGCTGGAGATAACCATTCTGCAAAATCATCAAAGTCAAGATCATCTAGAGTAACATCATCCGCAATATCTTCATCATCTGTTGGTACAGGGATTGAAGGTCTGACTGGACCCTTTTCATAAGCTTCTATATTTAGTTTGAATCCTTGATCTCCTAATTGTAGATTACTATATGTACTTCCCTCTTGTATAAAATTACGACCATATGAAACTCCATCTATCTTACTCATTTTGGGCAATAGAATTTGGTTAGATGTATTTTTTCTTAAATTTTCTGTAGCAATAAATTCTTCTAAAGTTCCAGTGCTACCCTTACCAAATGTTTGACCTTTAGTTGCAATCACAGTTTTACCAGGAGCATCCCAATTTTCGAAATCATCAAAGTCAAGATCATCTAGAGTAACATCATCCGCAATATCTTCGTCATCTGTTGGAACTGGGATAGAGGGTCTTGGTACATCAGGTAATGGATCCTCATCAATTCTTTCTACTTCAGCGTCTTCTATCTGTAAATCTTGTATATCTGGAATATGATTTATTCTCATTTTAGTTGTAAGCTCAGTAAACCATCCTGCGGAATCAACTTTTTGTGATATTCCCACTATTTGAAAATAAGTGAAAGGACCATATGGTACATCATCTTTATAAAAATTAACATTATACTTTGGTTGAATATATTCTGTTTGGCAAATATCTCCTGGCACTAAACCACCTATACCATCTATTTCTAAAGATAGCTCTGCTGGTATTATAGTATCCACCTTTATAGAATCTTCTGTTCCAATTCTTACACCACCATGTAATCTATTTCTTAATAGCTTTTCTACATTACCTTTAATTTGATAAAAATTATCTTTAGTAAATTTATATAAATTTGGCATCTTATTTGCATCTGTCACTATATTCCATTTAGCATCCTTAGCCCTTCTCCATATTCTTTGAGTATCCTGAAAATCCATATCATCTTCAAGCTCAACATCTTCATTTCGTTCCGAGTCCTCATACATATAAACTAAATTATCATTAACTATCTCGAATTTTGTTCTGGCTTTCGCATATCCGTCTTTATCAATATCGGGTGGTTCTACCTCATTATCACCTGTCCATTTGTTCCACCAGTCTTTTGGTTGAATTGTTAAACCTTGATCTTCAACTATTTTAGAGTTGTGATTTACATTTTCACTCCCCACATTAACAAAAGAAACTTTACTGCTATTAGATATATTTGACGATTTAATTCCTTTCAGATAGTTATCTTCATATTCACTACTACCATCAGAGTTAAACATTTTCATTATTTGAGGATTGTTATGTTCATTACCTTCAGATTCATTCTTTTTATCTTTTTTATTAGAACCATACATTATAGTTATTGCCATAGAATCAGGTATCTTAAAAGACAAACTTTGATTCTTAACTATACTACCAATTTTAAAAGATGGAAATTTGTATATTCCTGCTTTAGAAACTTTATGACTATTAGTTTTCCATTTAGTATAAGCTATACTATCTCCCGTTATATCAACAGCTTTCTTATCAATAACTTTAATATTTGTTGAATCATAAGTATCTACTGTCAATTCAAAATCCCAAAAATCATAAAAGTTTCTGTTTAATCGTGTTAATAAAGCTTTTATTCCGTTTTCTAAAGTACCTGGAGGACTAATAGTAATAGGTTTTTTACTGTTTTTTGAATCAAAGGTTATACCAAATGCGGCTTGTATTTCTTTTATATTAACCCACATATATCTTAACCTACCCAAATCCTCTTTTCCAGGTTTAGTAAATTTACTATTATCTAAACTGCGTAAAGCATCCCAAAATGCTTTGAAATGCTTTGGATCTCGTTCCTTCGCTGTATGATAAGTCTCTTTATATGTCGGTAACAACTCAGTTGAGAAAAATTTTAAAGGATCTCTTGGCTTTAAAAACTTTTTAACATTTTTTATAAGAGTTGGCGTCTTTAGATAATTACCTCTATTATTTAAATTTTGTAATCCTCTAAAGCTTGTCATTTCATCTATAAATTCAACCTTATTTCTTTCTGCGACAACAGTATTATTTTTATCATTTTTATTTAATGTTTCTGTATCGTTTTTTCTAGCAGCTTCCCATGGTGTATATATTAATACTTGACCTGGCTGTAAGTTTAGATAACCATATTCTGATCTTGGTATATATGTGCCACCACCATATTCAGGACTTGGATACTCATAAACAGTTCCATCCAAATCCGCCTCGTCAACAACATCTTCTGGAAAAGGGCGAAAAAGATTATCTGCATTTGTATCAGCTTGATTAGTTCCTGACAATACATCTGGCAAAAGTGTTTCTAAATTAACTGAAACTAATATATTTATATCAGCTCCCACTTCTCTTGCAATTTCTGACAAAGTATCACCACTTTTTACTTTATATGTATTTGTACCTACTTCTCCAGTAACAACATCTTCATATAAACCACCAGTATAGGAAATAGTATCATCCCCTCTACCCAACTCGTTGGCTTTATCATCTGTTAACTCTATTGGTAAATTATTAACATCTAGTACAGTATCGATACTCCTAACAGTCATTTTTATTTCATTATCTTTTCCACCCTTTACTGATACATATCTATTTAATATCCAATCTTCAAACCATCCCCATTTAACAAAAATTTCTTCTAATTCACCAGTCCAATAACCAAACGAATTTAAATTTGTACTTCTATTCATCCAAATTACATTAGGATTATTTACACTATCTACAGCAAATCCGTAGTTATCTCCAAAGTGTAAATGACCATCGAGTCCTTTAATTTTTATATCTCTTAATTTTTTGTACGCAGAGCTACTATTTTTTTCAACTTTAAATATATCAGATAATATAATACCTTTTAAATTAATAAGAGCATTTATAATATTATCAGAATCGTGTGCTAGTTTTTTTTCAGTCTCTTCACCATCATCATTACTGCTTTCCGGAGTTACATATTCTATTTGATTAGCAGGTTTATCTATTGGCTTTTGAAATAATGCCGAACCAATAGCTGTTATTTTAGTTATACAATCAAAACCACCATCTTCTCTTAATGTAGTTTCAAAATTAGAAATTTTACCTGCTAATGCATCATAATCACCACCACTATTCTGAATTTTAAATTGGGGATTATTAAATATATCCGGATCTACCCTAAAATCTCCATCTTTAAAATATATAAAAGGAGTTTCATTATTAAACATTTCAGCGTATGTCTTAACATTAGGATTTACCCAACCCCAGTCCAAAGCTACAGTTTTTCCAACTGTTAAAAAATATGGAGTTAATCTTTCTAAATCTGGTATACCACCAACTACCCAAGTAACCGTAGCTTCACGAATAGCTTTCCAAGATCCTTTATAAGCAACCTCTATATTTTTTATACCAGAAATTGGTCTAGTACCATAATTCTTTCCAGTTAGATCTTGTTCATCAGTATAAGAACCTTGACCAGTAAATTGTTGTAAACCAAATTTCATATCTCCTTCAAAATCTAGTTCTCCTCCTGAAATAACAATATTTGGTACATTTGATTTATTAGAACACATTCTAACAAAAGTAGATCTACTTTGAATATCTTTTGGCTTTAAAGCGTCTTCTCCACTTTCTCCAAAAGAACGTGCTCTATGAGATAAAGCCCTTTCTTTGCTTTTCAATTTTTCTTGAATTATTGTTGATATTAACTTTATATACATTTTAACTATTACTTAAAGTGATTGACTCTAATATATCATCTATCTCCGTAGGTATTCTCAATTTAAATTCTGGATCAGGAGAAAGTTTTCCTTTACTCAACTCATTTGCTTTTGCGATTATCCACCATAAATTAGAATCCCCATAATATCGATTAGCAATCGTATCAAATCTATCACCATATACTGGATAAGCAAATATATCTGAATCTTTTATTGGGATATTAGGCACTATAGTTGGTTTATAGTATCTTTTACCATTTTTATCTTTTTTTATTATAGAATTTTTGTATCTCATTATGATTGTCCTGCTAGAGTATCATCTTGAACTGTCGTTCCTTGTTTATTAGATGAAAATTTTTGTGCATTTTCTCCACGATAATCATTAGGCAAATCGTAATGTATTCCATCTGTACGAAGTTCATGCATTCCTATATGTTTAAACTCACAAGCTGCTTTTATATAATGTGGGAATTGTAAACCAGGATCTATTTCCCAAGTTGAAGTATCTTCTACTGTAATTGATAGTCCTGTTAATATACCAGGAGTTTCATTAAACATATCACCCATAGTTAATTGTATAAATGGAGTTTTCATAAAATTTTGTTCTGTATACGATGGGTAGCACAAACTAATCAAATATTCCATTTTTTCTATTAATATTGGAAATTCTTGTTTTGTTTTTGGATAAATACTAAAATTAAAACTTATCAATCTATCTGCGCCTTTATACACATAAACTTTATCTGGTCTACCTATATATCTTTCTTCCCCATAATCAGGAGTTATTGCATCTGTTATACCATCTAAAATAGCTCTAAAGATTATATAATTTTCATTAACCATATCATAAAATCTAAATTTAATAAAATCATCAGCACTGTTAATTCTATCATCCATAACATCAATAACTGGTATGGCATTTATCTTATCTATATTATCTGATTTATAATCTCCTTTGATAACACCAATATCGTCAGGGCCTATCTTTGGTTTTTCACTAAGTATTCCCTGTTGTCCTATATTATCATTTATTGCTTTATTCTCATGTCTTTTCATCATTAAATCTGCTTCGTAATCTGCATAAGATTGATCAGCTCTTCTGTTGTATTCACCTGCGCTTGAAAGTCCTTGACCATAAGCCATTTCTGAATCGGCTTTTAACATTCCATAAGATAAAGTAGAGTGTCGTTTTATTAAATCACCTTCAGTATTTTTAGAAGTTCTTTTATTAAAAGTTCCACCTGGTTTAAATTGAGCTAATAAAGTATCAACAGCTACCTGTACGGTAGGGATTCCAAATGAAACATAACCCAAATGAGTTGATATAGGGGCAGCTGATTGAAATGGTGCATATTTATTAGGATTAGATAACCCTATTGATATTGTAGCAGCTGCTTGGTCTACTATACCGTTGAAAGCACCTATTGCCAAGTTTGCAAGAGATGCAAGAAAACCTCCACCTCTTATTCTTGAAACTGGAGGAATATTTATCGTAAAGGCTGCTGCTTGATAAGCTAATCTACTTCCACCCAGTAATTGCATACCTTCTTCAGGATTCCATCCTGTTAAATGTAGTACATTTTCATATCTACTAAGTAATCCACCAACATGCCTTTCAGGATGATATATAGGTAAAACAGATTTGTCTAAACCACCAGCAACACCAAGAATAGAATCCCGATTAAATTGTTTAGTTTCTATTGTTGGATTCATTCTTTGTAATGAATGTTGTTTTATAATAAAGCTCGCGCCATCTGGTGTTATAGCCCATCTCTCTATTCTATTATAATCAGCAATATTTCTAGAACCCATATTTCCAAAACTTACTCCTTCTACACCTAACGATTGTCCAAATTTTAATTCCGGAGACTTAAATGTCATATTAGGTACTTGTAAGTCTTCATATGCACTTTTCCAATTAGAACCAAATGGTCTTAAAATAATAGGATGTGTCAAACCAACAGGATCAGCCGCTTTTCTAAAACTACCACCTAAACCCAAAGAACGATTAAAAAATTTGTTATCTGTACCCATTCCAGGAAGATTTGTAAACTCTGAACTTTCATATCTATGAAATAAGTCAATTTGATCTGTAAACTCAGAACTACCAAGTCCTAAAGAAGAAAAGGTAGGTTGAAATGTATCATTAGTTGTAGAATATCTCCAACTTTCTCTTGGTAAATCAAATGTAGTCTGTAAACCTAAGAATCCTTCAGGATTTACACTAATATTATTTTGTCTATCAACTTCAGGAAATGAAAATTGTGAAGTTCTTTCAGTTAACGGTAATAAACTAGCAAATTGAGTAACATTATCTCCAATCGGTGAAAAAGTCATCCAAGAAGAAAAATCTGGCTTTTGTAGATCTGGAGGCGATAATGTAAATGTTTGTGATAATATACTTGGTGGTGAATATCCACTTATATGATTTGCAATAGGTGTTGTCATAAAATCACTTTGAAATTGTGGAAAATCTGAAGACCAAGGAGTACCAAAACTATCACCACTAAATATAAACTGTGGAACTGCTCTTCCAATCATTCCCCCAACTTTATATTCTCCCTGTTGACCATACGCTTGTCTTGTTTTTTCATTTTTAGGAGCAGCACCAGGCCATTCTTTAGCAAAAGTACCTTCTTTAACTTTATGATAAAGAGACTCTAAATCTGTTTTAGGTGTAAATCCAGAAGCATCATCATTTGGAAAAAAGTCTACACCATTTTCTACCTGATTATCTAATTTATCAGGTGAAGACATACCATATTTAAAATTGGCTAAATCTGATGCTAGTTTTTCTAAAGACACTTTTTATCTCCTATACAGCTTTTGATAATGCTATATCACCTATTCTATTTGTTAATCTATTATGTAAAAATATCTGTTGTTCAATCAATTCTCTTAGTAACTTATTTGTTTGTCCACTACCCATTCCCATCTCGTTTCTGGTGCCTGAGAATACCTCACCTTTGTGAACTACAGCCATACCAGTTTCTTTTACAACTCCACCTTTTTCTAATCCTGATGCTTTTGATACCGCAGCATACATACCAGCTATAGCTGCTGGAGCTGCAAGTAATGCTAAAGGACCTAATGGTGACATCGCTGTCCATATAGAACCAACCGCTCCTGCAATTTGAGCTATGGAAGCAGCTTTTTGTAAATTTAAAAATTGCCTTTGTTTTTCAGCTTTCTCTTCTGCTAACGCGGCTGATGTTTTTTCACCAGCTACCATCTTACCTAAATCAGCAACAGTAACTCCTATAGCAGTTGCTAAAGATTTTCTTTGAACTACATTCATAGCTTCAAACTCTGCTTGACTGCCTACCTGATTCTTAACCTCTTCAGCTAAGCCAGCCAAATCACCTGTAAGTGCTAATTCTCTAGCTTTATTTAAATTTAAATTTCTACCCAATAATATTGAAGCTTCCATTTCTGCACCAATAGAACTTTCAAACTCTAATAAACTTTCAGCTATACTAGCAACTGTTCCTAACTCTAATCCTAACTTTCTAGCTTCTATAGCAGCCATAGCTATATTCTTTCCACCATCTTTTGCAAATTTAGCAAAATTTTCTGTGTCTTGAGCTATATCATTTAATACTTGTGCTGGAGCAACTCCTTCAGCTCTAGCCAATTCACCGACAGCAGAAATTAAACTTATATTTGACTCTATTGAAGCACCACTAATAGCTTCCATAGATTTAAGTAATTTGGCAGCATTGGCACCACTTATACCAAATCGTCCTGTCATAATACCTAAGTCTACCGCTACACCAGCAGATACAACTGATAAAGAACCAAACTCTTCTACTAAACCTGTTATTGCGGCTTCAGCTTCTTGTGAACTACCACCAACAAGCTTTGCAGATATTGCAGCTAATTTCATATTACCAGCTAATCTAACAGATTCTCCAGCCGATGTTCCTAAAGATTGTCCTACTTCAAGAATTTTTTGAGTAAATGAAGTTAAAACTGCCAATATTGCACCAAATGAAAATGTCTTTTTTAAATCTACTAAACCAAGTGTATCTTTTACTTGGTCAATCATATCTGCGAACTTTCTTTCTTTACCAAGTTCTTCCATTATATCTTTATCTGTTAGTAACACTTCTGCTAAATCTTCAGCTTGAGTATTTAAAGAACCAAAGTCCTCTTTAGCTATTGTGCTGAGAATATCAGACATAGATTTATTACCACTATTTATATCTTCTAAAAGACTCGCATATTTCTTTGCTTGTTTTATTTCTTCTGCACTACCGCTTTTAGCTTTTTCTTGTAACAGAAGTATCTGTTTGTCAAGTCTTAACTCTTTATTCATAGCCTCAAGACCTGATTTTTGTAACTTTTCGATTTGTTTTTCTAAACTTAACTTTTCACTTGTTTTATCTAAACTTTTTAATTTTGCGAGTTTCTCTTCATTTTGTAAAATCTGACCACTTAACTTTGCCATCGCTTCCATAGTGGGCTTCCCATACCTTTTATCAGACTCAAGCAGATTTTTTTTGATTTCTGCTTGCATTTGTAACTCAGCGGTTTCTCTTTTTAATTCGTCTATCTTATTGAACATTATTTTTACTCTTCTTTAATTGTTTTAAAGCTTCTGCCGCGTTAGCATCCAACTTTCTTAAAGCTGCTTCAAGTTCTGGATTATCTTTTAATCTTTTTTTAGCAAACTTATTTAAACGTTTTTGTTTCCATTTCTCAAAAAAATTAAATAACATACCTTCTCTACTAGCCATTACTACTCTCCATAATATTATTTTGTGTGGAATTATTCAATAATAAATATCAAAGTTCTTACTTTTTGAATGAGGGATGTGAACTTTTGTTTTTCTGTTGAGCTTTCTTAATCTGATCAGCTTCTTCCTTAAAATGTTTTTGTAACCTTTTAAAGTAAAACTTCCTAAGATAAATAGGCATGTTATACACCTCAGAGAAAGAGAACATTCCCTGTGAATTAAAACTTATTTGAAATAGTTGTTCGTGTAGTTCTGTTTTATATTCCAACGGAAGGCCAAAGAAACGTAACGGTCATAGGGACCGTAAACTCCTTTTCATTTCCGTCAGCATCTGTATATGTAGATGTCATATCAACATCTGGCATTATTTCATTTACATGAGCTCTGAAAGCCATCGAATCTCTTGATAGAAATTCGTTATCTACAAATGAATTGATACTAGCTCGTTTGGTATCACCATCGATAGAAATTATTTGATATTTTAAACGTGTAGTTAAATCGTAACCAATACCATCACCAACTTTTTCAAATCCTTTTACTTCTTTAGCAATCTCTTTTTCATCACCTGAAGTAAGTAATTTAAATGTTAGTTTTCTTTTAGTGGCGGGCAAATCAAACTCAAATTCATTAACTCCATCAGATATTATACTTTCATCTAACTTTTTATCTTTTAATGAGGTTAAATCTACCTCTAATTTCTGACCATCGTATTCTAATTCATAAATCTTACCATAAGCAAGAATACGAGCAGCTATAAGAACTGCATTTTTATCACCAATTAGCAACTCATCTGAGGTAATTGATTTATCTACTATTAGAGATTCTAATAATTTTTCAACAACTATACCTTTTTTTATAAGGTTAGCTGATGTGAGGATATCCTCTTCTCTTGCCGTCATATATTTAATTTCTATTGTACCAGAAGATAGCGGGCTATCCTTTGGATACAATAATCCTTTTGACGGCAGATCCACTACTTCCGTAGGGAACTTGACTTCTGCCATAATTGACTCCTATAATTTAACTTAGAATTATAACTATTTTTTACCGAATTTT
>Ga0098044_1002199_pt1 | contig 10103 bp, 17 predicted proteins | sample 10_taG_FD_75053 | JGI IMG/M metagenome (GOLD analysis project Ga0098044, IMG submission 75053) | Marine viral communities from the Subarctic Pacific Ocean - 10_ETSP_OMZ_AT15264 metaG | ecosystem: Environmental > Aquatic > Marine > Oceanic | place: Pacific Ocean | collected 2015-01-16 | reverse complement strand
TTATATTCATATTATCACTTTCTCCTCACTATTAAGGGTGTCGACTATTCTTTGTGCTATGGTTAAGCCTATACCATCTATATTACATAATTCTTCTGCACTAGTTTCTCCTATTTCCATAATAGAACCATATTGTTTTATTAACTTTTTAGCCTTAGATTCACTAACTCCTTTTATTGTAGTTAGGATATTCAATCGTAAGTCATCTGTTGTTATTCTTTTTAGAAGGGTAGGACTTATTACCTTTCTATTTATTGGTCTCATTTTACAAATAGTAGTAATTACTTGAGCCGCCTTTTTAGGATTTTCAAACCACATAACTTTACAATCTGTGTCTAAGACTATTTTGCCTATTGCACCAAAGAATTTATTTCTTAACATTTGTTCTGGAATATCCATTTTAGTATACTTAGGATAATCCATAGCCTCATGCAATGAACCATGTATAATTACAAATGTATGTTCAAAATGCCTATCCATATTATCTATTTGATTCCATAGTCTTTTGTTTATCACAGATTGTAAAAAATCAAAAGAAGACTTTGCCTCAAAACAAACATCTCCATATACATAATCTCCTATTTCTATCCACTGTTTTTCAGTAGGTATCATTAGACGATGTGATTCTAATTCTACATAGTCATATAATTGAGAATTCTCTCTGCTATCTATAATTAATTTATTCATTCACAATACCTCCAACATTTTCCAGGGCAATAACCTTGTGGAATTAAAACTGATTTACAACCTGGCGCGTGATAACCTTTATCAACAATTCCTGTAACATATCGTCTTGTTGTTTGTTCATCCCAATCTAACCATATATTTTCTTTTGATGCAATCGCCTTAAATTCATTCATGATTATCTCTACAGTTTCATTCTTATTTTCTTGAGTTAATTCTCTTTCTCCTATAGCCAATATATCTCGATACCATAGAGCCAAATAAACTCTTGCATAGTGTCCCGGATTCTCAACCATTATAGCGTTATATAAACAAGGTAATATTGGTAATTCACCTGGCGGTTTAGGAGGAATGACCTCAACATTAGATACCTCTATTGGAGTAACTTTATTCCATGTTTTGAGAGTAGAACCATACTTTATAGATTTATGATTTCCCTTTTTAGCAATCTTAAGAATATAATCTAATCCATTATTAATGTCTTCAAAATTTAAAGGAATACAAAAATACGGGCCTTCACTACTAAGATTAACTGTATTAGGAATTCTTTTAAGTCTATTAGTTTGAATACCGGTTCGGTCAAGCGTATTACAATCTTTAGCCAACTCGGTGTAATACTGTTGAATGCTTCTAATATCATTTGTTCTCTCTCCATAAAGTATTATATGAAAACCTTTTCCACTAAAATACATTTTAAACATTAAGTCTTCTCTCTCAAATTTTGTTGCGATATAACACATATCATTAAATGAATTTACCAATGGTTCATAATGGGAATCAAAGTCTAAAAACATCTTATTTAAAATAATAGAGTTATCCACTTTAGCATTTTCCGCATAATGTTCATAATCATATACAGTAGTATAACAATTCATTTTACCATTGAACGCATTTACCCAATTAACAAATTCTTGACTACTTGTTACTATTTGTCTTTTCATTTGGGGTGCGTTCTTTATGTGGCTTCCCGCCCACACTTCTCTTGGAAATTTCATTTTTATTCACCTTAAATTCTATTGTTGCTGTTTCTAATTCCTTCTTAATTGTTTCTGCTATTAGTTCATATAATTTATCATTCACCATTGCTTGAAATAATGCTCCAAACTTAGTGCTTTTATTAAAATCATAATCTAAACTCATATCCCATACCAAATCAATCTTTTCTTTACTGTCAAGTTCATCATATACTTTCTCTTGTATTTCTACTATTAGTGTGTCCACCTTAGTTATTTCACTAAAACTCCACGACTTTCCTTTTAACTTATCTTTTACTATTTTCTCTACTATCATAACCACACATCCTCTTGTGCTTTTTCGCATATTGGATAAAAACTACAATGTTGGCAAGTCTTGTAATAATACTTAGCCTCAAAGTTATCATCTTCATATGACTTTATCATATTTACAAATAGTCTTGTTAAAGAAGACATGCTTGCTTTCTTTACAGGTTCTACATGTATATGATTTGATTCAGGGTAATACCATCCCCAATGAGTAATAGGAATATCTCTATCAATCCCTGCTGCATCTAAACTTTCTTGGTTTGCATTTTCAACTAAAAATTTATAGAATGCCATTTCCTTTCTTCTATCTCCTGTTTTCCAATCTGCCCATAATCCGGTTTTTAATTCTATTGGAACATACTTTCCATCATCTATAAACATACGGTCAATAATTCCTTGAAGATGAATAGTATAATCTCTTCTTAATAAACCTACTTTTGGACAGGCATCAGCCTCAATTACAATTTCTGCATCTAACATTACTTCATTAATTACAGGAACATATGTTTCTAATTTTCCTGCATCCCTTGCTTCAACAAATCTTCCCGCTTCAAAGGTAGCCATATTTTTATATATGTCACCATATTCATCAATAGGATGAAGACCAATATTATACTCAATCAATTCTGAATGAGACATATTTTCAGCCTTTGCTACATCAAATTCATTAAAGAATTCTTCTCTTGTATTATGCACTATTGTCCCTTTAATCATTGGCTCAGTAGTATCTTGAGGCAATCTTTCAATATATGAAAATTCATATTTCTTTGGACACCATTTATATGCTCCAATTGCTGACGACTTTGTTATCTTTAATATGGGAAGAGTTTCATCTTCCGCATTTTCTGGATTCCATTGATATGTATATTCTTTCATTCTTCTTCCTCCATTTGTTTTCTCATCTGTTCTAAATTCAATCTTGTATTATATCTAAACATTAATTTTATTTTATCCATTCTATTCATTTTACCACCACTCACTTAATCCTCTTTGGTTTCTATCAATATTAATCGCAGACAAATCCCAATTCATTGCTTTGTATATTGGTTCTGCTTTCTTAATAATAGAATCTGCATAGTGTTTATAGTCTGGAATAAAGTCATTTAATTCATCTCTAGTCAAAGTAGAAACATATGTTGGTCTTTTATAAATTCCTGTTATAGGATGAAGATAAGACATTCTACTTGAGTCGTCTTGCACTCTCATATATAAATATGAGTCCTCTATTTGATTAGAGGAGTTTTGATTATGCCAAATAAGACCCTCAACTCCCGCAGAAACTGTTGGTCTTTTTCCCTCCAATGTTAATAATTCTAACTCTTGACCACACTTATTACAAAAATTACTCATTGTTCCTTCTTGTTTAATTCTTAATTCAATTACTTCATCACAAGTAAAATTCTTTTCGCAAGAAGCACACATGTAAGTTAATCTTTCTGGTCTATATCTTGACCTATTAATAAATAAGTCTTTATTTAATTTCCCAGACATCACCTTATTATATTCTTCATTTAACCAATTTGAAATTTCTTTTTCAGGAACATTAGAAACCCACTTCTTTAGAATATCTAACTGAATTGTCTTTGCTAGGGGAGTAATGCTTTGTCTTTTTGCAGTAAATCCTGTCATAACAAATTCTTCTTCTTCTAAATATTCTCCATCTTTCCACGAAATCAATCCTGCATTTCTATTCTTTGTTCGGCCTACTCCCAAAGAAGAAAAATACTTCTCAAATTCAAGACTTACTGGATGATTCTCTAAACCCAGCAAATTAGGGAACTTCTTTCTAACATGATTATTTAGCATGTCCATTGTTTCTTCTGCTTTTTCCATAGGAAGTTGAACATAAATAGAATCTGTGTGTCCATATACTACTTTCATTTTATTCCCCACTCAGTTTTTTGCCATGCTCTTTCATGTAAATAATATAATGCAAATTTTGTTACTACTTCAATTCCAATTATACTTGCGGCTACTATTACTTCACCCGTAATAAACCATGCTATTAAGAATGTATCTAATGTGGCTATCCCTCTCCATGTTACTGCTTTCATTCCACTACGCTTTTTTGTTGCACTCATTATTTCCACTCCCAATCTCTCATTCCATATGCATAAGAAAATATCTTATCCATTGCAAGCCCTACATACCACATTCCGTAAACTAATACGAAGGATAGTATTGTTATTTTTCCTATAGTTATAGTTTCATCTATCATTCTTCTTCATCTCCATATTCAATCATTGCCCCAGTTTGCATACATTTGTAAACTAATATTTTTTTACTCATAATTTTCCCCCCACTCTAAACAGATACCTCGTATTTTTATTAGAATTAGTTTCCGGTATTAGTAAATCTCTTCTTTCTAAGTTGTGATAAGCAACAATCCTACTAACAATATAATATGTATTTTTCTGAGGAGAAGGTAAACCAAACCTTTGTGAACGCCAGTTAATATTGGTATGCCAATCACTTTGTTCAAATATATCTATTTCTAATCCTTCTATAACTACAGAATCCACCTTATTGCTAGATAGGGGATTCATTCTAGCCCACATTTTACTGGGTTTTATTGTAACCTTTTTATCTTTACCTTCAACTTTTTTTACTAATGTAATATCATGATTTGTTAAATTGACTAATTTATGTTTCAAATTCATAATTCCATCACCTTGAATGCTGCCTCTCTAATTGCTTCTCTTGCACTTGCTGTAATTGATGCGGCTAAATCAATATCTGCCCAACCATATCCTTGAAAGCCAACCACTCCATAGAAAGAGGCCATTAATCTTTTGACCGCCATTTGGTTGGTGTTCCATTTTGAATACTCAGATTTGGATTGGGCTTCTTTCATATTCTTTTTATATTCATCACGAAGTTCTTTTAACTCTAAGACAGCCTTTGGTAAAAGACCCAATTCATCTGTCTTGTAATATCTATAATCTTCTTCTACCACTTCACTAAAATCTCTTGGAGTTAAAATATTAACTGCAAATTCAGTTGGTTCTAGTGATTTAGTTTCCCATGATATATTACGGGCAATCATCATGCTAGGATATAGACCTGCGAAATCAAACGCTGCAACATCTAAATGTAATCCATATGTTCCTTCTTCTGTCGGGTCATAAATCATAGCACCTTGAAATTTCTTCTTTTCTCCTTGAACTCCTGTTGGGGCTTTCCAAGTAGCATTACGCATAAAGTAAATACTAGCCATCATACTAGCATAAAAACACGCATCAAATGGTGCGACTAGTAATCGTTGTAGGGCTAGGATTGCATTTGAAGTATGGTTCTCATCATCTAATTTCTTTAACAGTTCAGTATCTACCAAAGCATACTTCAAATATGTTTCTGTGTCTTCTAACCAACCTCTTGCAAAGAATTCATTTTTATCAGGAAACTTCTCACTAACTAATTTCTTCTCTCCTAAAACTATTTCTGCTACATAGTCTAATGCAAGAGAAGGAAGAGTTCCTTTCTGAGCATCATTCCATTGACGCTCAAATGCAACATCTAAATTCAAACAAATTCTACCTTTAATTGGTTGGTCTATCGGGGAGTAACCGCTTGCTGCTTTAGATAATTTTAACCCATCAGAATAATACACGCCTTTTACATCATTAACTGGAGAAAGCAATCTTGGGTCTATCCCATTAGCATGAAGTCTCTCAATTAATTTAGGCAAATCGAACTTTGAACCAAACCACGAAATTAACATATCAGGGTCTCTTTCATTAATTTGACCCAAAAAATGTAATAGCATTTTTCTTTCTGAAGTAAATCCTCCTTTGGTTCCATCCCAAGTTTCAAATTCTAATGTAGGTAACCAATATAAAATACCATGTTCTTTATCTGTGTAGCAAGAGATACAGGTAATAACCCCATCGTGTTCTCCTCCTTGTTGCCATTCCAAATCCCAATACCATTTCTTAAGTTCATACTCTGGTATTTTAGTCAATTCATCTACTGCATAACGATAATGAAAAGGAACATCTGCCTCCCAAGTTTGGGGCCATTCATTTCTAATTGTTCTAGTATAGCCTGGCCTTGGCGGATTCCATGTTACCTTTTTCAATAATTTACCATCAAGAGATACAGAACCATCTACTTCATAGAATAAATCTATTCTGTATTTTTGACCATATTCATTTATCACCATAAATTGTTTCTCTGATTCTGATGCTAAAATATAGAAATATGGCTTGAAGGTAGTATAGGGAATTCTATTCTCTTCTCTCTTTCCTTCTTTATTTCTCCATCTTAATAAGAATTCATTATTTTTATCTATCGCATTTATTATCATTTTATTCCCCTCTAATATAAGGAGCCACAATTAACTTTCTATCAGGCCCAATAAACAGTATTGGAGATTCTTCCTTTAAGAATAACCAAAGTGGCCCTCTACAAAATTTATCTAATGGTGCAGAAAACTCTATTCTTACTGGTTCCCCATTAGAAGCAGTAAATTCAACTTTAGTTGAATAAGTTTCTGTTCTCTGAAAATTAGTTGATGAAATAGTTAATTCATTATTATCATAATCTAATTGATAGGCAGCAGTTCCTACTACTGAGCACTCCTTTATGGCTCTAGCAAAATCCTTACTGTCTTCAAACATCAACATTGTTTCAAATTTAGTTGAACTGAATGTTGCAAATTGACCATCCATTTTAGCGGTCATCAATTTTGCAATGCCATTAATTCCTGAGTGTTCTATACTCAAGGGCATTTTCATACTACTAGTTCCAATAATTTCTAATGACCCATCACCAGAGTTAAGTTTCACTACTTCATCTTTCATTGCCTTTAAATATTTAATGACCTTTTCAGCATCAAAGAATAACCATTGACTTTCCTTGACCGTTTCAAGACCAGTTTCACAATTGACTGATACTGTTGCAGCAATAGTATGACTAGCATTAGCCAATACGACTTGTTGATTTTTAATTAAACAAGCAACATTTTCATCTATTAAATTAATCTTAGATTTTGAGGCTCCTCTATATCTTCCTTTCAATAATACATCTTCTATTGCATTACACAATTCTTTTCTATTGATTACTATTTCAGTCATATTTTAGCCTCACGCAGTTCAGGAATACCATTCCAAACTACATTAGGTGGTCTGCCTTCACGGACATTCCATGTTGTTCCAACAAGATTACCATTAGTTCGACTACCTATTAATTTGGCCGTGTATTTAACTTCTCCTTTAATTTCCTTTCTGTCACATCTAATCTCTTGTTCAAGTTTGCCTCCCCAATTCTTCCAAACTGGAGAATAGCCTACAACTTGACCGTTAAGATAATCTTCTGACTTGTGAGTAATATACACTACATCACACTCAAGAGAATAAATTGCTTCCATTAGGAAAAAGAAAGTTTTATTTCTTTCGCCGTATTGCCAGGGCATTAACTTTGCTACCTTTGTGGGGTCAGGATTGACTTTCAATAAACAAGACTCATGCCATGTATCTACCCCATCAAATACAAAGATAGGTCTTTCTCCTTCCTGAATCTTTTGTCGCACATAGTTAACAAACATTAAAGATTCCTTTTCAGACTTATTAATATCTATGATATTTCTTTTATCTCTATTAATTGGACAATGGATTTGAATTCTATCTGTAGAATCGTGATGCTCTCTCCATGTAGATTCAACACCTCTATCCCAATCAAGAACATAAATAGGTCTATCAGGAAAATCAAGGGCTAACCCAGTCTTTCCTGTCTTTGGGTCTCCCCAAATACCTAATACTAATGTTCTAGTATCATTCTCTTGCTTCTTTAAGAATTTCTTAGCATAAGCCTTATTCCATTCTTCTTGGTCTTTACCAAAATCAATTTCTTCAGTCTTTTCTAATTCTTTTTTTGTTACAGCCTTTCCACTAACTTCAGTAGTCCAATGCATAATCATCACCTATTTTTAAATTTACATTTTTACAGAACCAAACATCTACAATATCTCTTAGTTCCTCTTCCTTAACCTTTATTCTAATTTCTTTACCGGAAGGAGTATGGAATTTAACCCAATAATCTCCCGTATCTTCATTCTTGCGCCAAGTAATAAATTCAATTTCATTAAGAGAAATTGCAAAACTTGACCCATGTAATAATCTATTTTCTAATGTATACATTTTAATCACTTTTAGTGGTGGGCCTTGCACCCACTCGTCAGTCTCTTTACTACTGATAAGTAATTTAATTTATCCTTTCTATTTCTAGAATCAGAACCAATCAAGGTCTTCTTCTTCAACCTCAAAAGGCTCAACAACACTTCCGCGATTCTCTACAATAAGAACCCCACCAATGTTTAACGTCACATCACCAAATGAACCGTCTTCATTTCTTCCTTGTGATGTTCTACCTACCACAATAATACTTGAACCAATTCCAAACTCAATTTCTACATGGCTTGGAAACCAACAAGTTGTTCCTGCCCATGAACCGCCTTCATAATCGAAGTCAGAGTTTAGGTCAGTAATGGTTACTCGTCTTGTTCCATATTTATTAGGTGTCATATTAACGCTAGATACTGAACCATCAGTTACCACAAATTTCTTTGCGTATGGTAAGTTAGCACTATTAGCGTGGTATCTATCCAAATCAATCAATTGACTAAGATTATCACTAGCATATTCTGCTACATATTCTCGGTATTTTTCATGGTCTGGTTGATTCACCAATACTTCTAAACTCTCAAGAGTCCCTTCCTTAAATCCATACATTCTGTCTGGGTTGTTTTGGTCTCTAATTACCTGCATTGAAATGCTAGTAAATGTCTTTGGGTTAAAGTGCTTGCTTGCCTCTCCTTTGTAAGAGAAGTAATACAATCCCATATCTCCATCAACATCTCCAATAAATACTCCGGCCATTCTATATTGCTCATGGGGTAAAGGTTTTCCAAAATTAGGGTTGGCTCTTTCACCATACGATTTCAAATTGTCTAATGGAATAATCCACTCTCCACTTTCAATCTCAAAGTTATTCTCTGGGAGTTCTTTAACCACCATTGTTTGTTCTTCTTCTCCATGTATGCGGGTGACATGATAGCCGTCATCATCTGCAATAACAGTTGCTACTCTACCCATTGCAAAGGTAGTGTTTGCATCTCGCATATATTCATTCTTTATTCTTTCATTCTGCATAGCAGCCATATCACGGGCTGCATCTATTGAGATAAAGAATCCATTGGCTTGCTTTACCAGAGAATTAGTGCCGGTGCTTTCCTTTGCGGGTGCATCAGCATATTTCTTAGTTCCACTAAACCATTGACGGAATAGACTTAACGCCAACTTCCAATCTTCATCATTGAGGCCATTGGTCTCAACAATGCTATCATACTTATTCTTTACTTCTTCTATGTCCATTTCCAATAAGCCTGCGGCTTTGGTTATCTCTTGTTCTACTTGTTCATTATGTTCATTACTCATTTGTTTCACCTTTTGTGAATATAACTCCAAACTCTTCTAGTTTGGTTTGTCTGCTGTTTTCCATTGTTACTGTTCTCCATTTCATATTATTCCTCCTCATCATTGGGGAATCTTCTGAGAAAAAATAATTCTTCCCATTGAAGCAACTTTGCTTCATCCATATTTGTAGTGAATATAGTTCCACTATTCATATGAATTTCTATGTTATATGTGTCTGCTCTTAGCATTCCTTCCTTTTGGACTGATATTGTATATGCAGATACATCGTCTATTTTAATAGTCGTTAGACCCATTAATGCTCCTGTGTTTAATTTATAATATTTCATCTTTCATCACCTTCTCCTTTTATTTTATTTCTTTCTGCTCTATCTTTTAATTTACTGATATTGCCTTCTGCTATATCAGCCAATGATAAGTTTAAGTCAGATGCTAAAGCGGCTAAATACCACAATACATCTCCTAATTCTTTTGCAATTTCTTCAGGGTATTTCACCACATCAAATATTTTATATCTGTTGATAGCGAAGTCACCTCTAATTGTCTTCTTTACCTTTTCACATACTTCACCCGCTTCACCGGCTAAACCGAGCGCGGGATAAACTACCATATGTTTTTTAGGGTAAATTGCTGTCTTCCTTGCTTCCTTTTGATAATCATTCATATCCATTTACTTCTTCTCCTTTATTTTATCCCAATGTTTCTG
>Ga0098044_1002198_pt1 | contig 10106 bp, 9 predicted proteins | sample 10_taG_FD_75053 | JGI IMG/M metagenome (GOLD analysis project Ga0098044, IMG submission 75053) | Marine viral communities from the Subarctic Pacific Ocean - 10_ETSP_OMZ_AT15264 metaG | ecosystem: Environmental > Aquatic > Marine > Oceanic | place: Pacific Ocean | collected 2015-01-16 | reverse complement strand
CCTGGGTTAATAGCAACAGACAGATAATAGGACGTACTGTTTGACACACCTGATATTGGGAAATAAGCAGAACAGTTGGCTGGCCCAGCATCACAGTCCAGCTTTCCGCTATATGTACCTGAAAACGGTGTGGCGATTCTCGACCAGGTTCCGTTATCTGTTGTCCAGTCTATATAATTATCAGTCTCAAAACTGCTTCCGCAATTTGCATCAAACACATTACTCTGTATTATACCCCATTTAGCGTTGCCCCAACACTTATCACTTATTTGTGTGGTCGTACCCAATACATCAGTACTATTCGTATCTATTGTGTAGAATAGGCCTTCAATAATAACTTTTTCACCAGACCAACTACTCCAGCTTTCACCTGATGCGTACAGACCATATCCACATTCTGCACCAGACTGATAGTTAAGGTTAGAATCCGTGTTGTCCAGTGTGCTCACTGTTGCTATATGGTAATACGGTCCACCATAAGCGGTAGAACGATAGACCTTGTACGCCGTCAGCCGTTCGTTCCATGCTGTATTTACATTGGAAAACGTTGCTGTAATAATATGTGTGGTATCATCACCGGCTGAGGCTGGTTGATTGCTGATGTAATTAGCCGTTAACGGTGCTTCCTGGTTGCCATCAAAAACAGGCACAAACTTGTAATAATATGTATTTGCATTATCCAGTGTACCGCCGGATGTGGTTTCTTCCGCAATGGAAAGAACCATTGAAGCGTCGTCATTGTCTGGTGCTATATCATCGTAGTCGTGATCCGTGAAGGTCTTTATACCACTATTCCAGAAATAGTTACGATCTATATACTGATATATTCCTGGCTTTTTGCCTAAGCCATTGGCAAATCTCAACCTTGATCCGAAGTTTAATATCTTGATATCACTTACACCAGTAAGCGTTTTGGTATCTTCCTCGTTAGACCAGTCACTATCGTAGCGGTAGATCTTGTCCTGTTGATTGCAATAGACCAGCCAATAACTGTTTCCGCTGGCTGGATCCACCCACTTGGCAATCTGAGTAAAACTACGAGATGTCTTTGTAGCTTCCAGATTGGTGGGATCTCGCTTATATATCAGCCCTGGTTTGTCCAGTTCAAAGTTTGTGGTAGCTACACACGCTTCAAGTGGTATATCCTCAGAATCGTATTGAGTGTTTAGCCCGCCGAATATGGGTATTTCTATCATCTTTCCCATATTTAATTGCTCGCATAGCTGCCGTATCGCATCACATCCTTTATCTGCATTGGACCTGATCTAAACCTTTCTGCGAATTTCTGGCGAACATTCTCACGATTCATAATATATTTCTGCATAAATCTGTCGGATACATCAAAGATAGCACGATCTTCATATAACTGTGCTCTGGCGTAATCAGGCAGATACTTACGGTAGTCCTCGTCAATATCTGGATCATCACCGGCTGTGCTGAAAGCGGTTGCGATTCCATTGGTTACAGCCACACCGCCTGACGTACCAGCAAGAACTTCATCGTTCTGGAAAGTGGATGCCGCACTGGAAAGTGTAAGTGTGCCTGTCTTTTTATCGTTGTCGTCAAACTCCACTACTCCAGTATGACTTGAAGTACCACCTACTACCGTTTCACCGCGTACAAAATGAGCCGTAAGTGTATCATAGCTTAGTTTCTTGTATGTGGTGTCAGTATCTAAAACGTTTGGCCGATAGACATACCACAACGTCAACCATCCAGTCTGAGTTGTTCCAGGACGGAGATAGAGACGGTCTGCCTGCTGGTAATACTCCAGCGTCGAACCGGTGCGGTAGGATGTGTCAGTCTGATGGAGAGTATGATCGTCGAATATATCTATCGGCTCAATTCTGTTGCCTCGCCACTCTACACGATTTATGGCAATAACGTCCACCGGCAGATCCACGTATTCCGTGCTTGCCGTGAGATATAGCCATTTTATACGCTCCAGACATCCTGTTTCGAGAATAAAATCTTCTTGTGCTTCAACCAAATACTTTTTTACGGTTAACCTCGATACGTCCTGATGATTAAAACCTACCAGAACACGATCTTCCAATTCTGTCCAGGTCATAGCTGCCGACCTGCTGTACCAATGCCTTTAGGTCTTTCTCCCACATATCTTGCGTTCAGTGCTTCAATAAGAGCAAGCCCACTGCCTTGTGCTGCCTGAGCTCTGTCTAACTTGTTATCCATTTTCCAAAGCTGACCTTCCGCAAGATCCGTAACTATTTCGTGTAGTGCCGGATTCAGCTCACATTCAGCAGACTTGTTCAACTGATTGCCGGTTGCTCCAGTGGATACAAATTCTTTAGGTTCTTTCAAGTACCATATATCCGCTATAGCTATTGATGCCGGTTGAAAGTAAATAAAATCGCCAAACACATAACAGACTGGATTGGCGGCGGAACCGGTAAGATAAGAGTTTTCAGTACGCTTGATGTCCTTTGCCTCAATAATGGAGCAATAGACATTGTTAGTATCGTCATAGACGACGGAAATCGCTTTCCGGATGGGCGTATAAGATAAAACTACGCTCATTTGTAATTTACCTGCTGTAACAGTCTTATTATCGTCAAGTGTCTCCAGCTCGCTCAAAAATGCACTGTCCACCAGGTTCACCACCATTTTAATCGCAACATTCACAGCGTCAAGTTTGGTAGCCTCGGTAAAATTTGTCTCACTTGGATCCTCAAGCCGCAAGCCTAAGAGATCAAGTATCTCTGATCCTGTCATTCTAACCTCGAAATATGTATGTTAATAAGAATGGTATCCGGACGATCCAGACAAGCCAGACCGTCCTTCAACCCGAAAATCAGCTTATGGACGGCTATTACCTCCGTCTTTTCGCTGAACAGCTTTTAGAGCATACCAACTAACTGGGCCACGCAAGCATCCTGACTTTCTATCGTTGTATCAGCAGCAAGAGCGAATCCGAACACCAAGTGTTCTTCGCCGGCTGCCATAGTATCAGCTTCACCGTCAACAGAATGGCCAATGAGAGCATCAGCGGCAACTACACCCGCGTCAGTCCTTACCATATCACTGTTACCGGAAACCTGTACCCAGCCGTAGTAAGCATCGGTAATAGTACCGATAGCTACACCCGCGACTTTTTTGCTGGTCGCCGATCCACCGGCGTAATCAGTTGTTACTTCCCAATCATCGGGATCAGCAGATCCTGGGTAAACAACCTCACCAATGGCGATAGCTTGATCCTCAGCTCGAACATAACGATAAACTTTTCCGTCAGCCTCGAAACGCAGAACACCCAATTCTTCCTGTGCGGAAGAATCGTTAGCTGTTAATGAAGACTTAAATACCTGCTTAATTCCTGATGCAGCCATTATTTACCTCGATTAGTAGCTTGTCGGCAAGTCATTAATAACACCTTGGTACCGGCGGTTTGAACAAGTCAAAGCACCAGCCCAAAATATCTTAGAGACACGCACGTTCTGGTTTATGGGCTTCTGGAAACCTTCGAATCGGAAGAACTCGTCTTTATGATGCCTGAACTGCAGGTAATTCTCATTGAGCATATACATATGTCCGTCAGGACAATGAGCATCTGCAACAACAGGAACGTTCCGATAGAGCAGGTTCAAAAATCCAGCATCAGCAAGAGACTTGCTTGAAGCTCCAAACCGTTTCTGATCGGACAAACATTGATCATAAGCATCAAAGATAACCGGAGTCGTGACAATAAGCGTAGGACTGTCCTGATCTTCAGAGCAATCACTCCACATCTTCCGCATCAACTTAGGTAGGTAAACATCCTTACTTGAGTCCACAATATGATCAAAATCATCGTGGTCGTTTGAGTAAGATGTACAATCGTCAATCTGTGATTGCCACCAACTGTAAGTTGTTGAGTTAATTCCACCCACTGTTCCGTTGTAGTTCTCAATAAGATCGTAGAAACCTCGGAACTTACTGGAAGTGTTTGAGGATTCGCTGAATACAGCGTCACCAAACGTATCCTTGAGGCTTTTCTCTGCGATCTGCATTTTGGCTTTCAGTAGATTGATAACCTGTTCCGGACCGGAGTTCTGGAGTTCTTCTTTCCGCGAAATGGTAATTGCGGCGTAAGCGAACTTCCAGTCATATTCGGCTGCGGTAATCTCGTCAGTCGGCGAGATATCCAGGACATCATAATCATTGTAAAAGCCAGTCGTGCCGGTAGAATAGATCAAAGGTTCTACGATCTTTTCGCCACCGGATACGGACTTAGACTTTTTGAGCAGTCTGTGGGTTAGAACATTGGAAGTGAAGATATTGTCAACGAGCTTCGGAATAAAATGCTTCCGAGTCGTGGCTGTTATCTGGTCATAGGAAAGTGACATATACACTATCCTCCTATATAATCTTCCAGAGCACGTTGTGCCGCCTCGTCATAGTCTGACGCGATTTTCTGATATTCGGTAGCTTTAGCACCTTTCGCTGTTCCACTTGCGGTAGGAATCGCTTTCTTGGCCTTCGGTTTGGACTTTACACTATTCAGTTCACCGGCTACTTGCGAGAAATTAAGATCTCGGTAAGCCACTTCCAGATTAGCATTGATATCCAAAGCGTGTTTTATGACCTTGCTCAATTCCTTTTGATCATCCAGTTCAGGATAAGATTTTACAAGCTGAGAAACTTCCAGTTCGACCTTTCTGTCTATTTCCTTTTGCTCAAGTTGCTCTAAACGAGTTTGCACTTGGAACAGGTCGGAGCTTTCCGGTGCCTGGTTTGCAAACTCTACTACCGTGTCAGACTGACTTTCAGACGGTTCTGGCTTCATGTTGCGTAGCGGATTGTTGTTGGATCCATCGAAGTAATCGTCGAGAGCATCCATCAAATCTGCGTCGCCGTACACTTTGGTTAGAGCTTTTTCCTTCGTTGCAAGTTCCTGTGCAGCTTCGGTATTTGACTTACGCCAGTTACCAGCATTGTCCAGGTCTTCCTGCATTTGCAGAAAATCACCCACTGTGTACTCTTGGCCATCTGGTGTTGTAATCACCAGTTCCTCGTCTTCCGCCAGTTCTATGCTCGTTGATTGCTCCGCTTCCGGAGATTCTTGAACATTGGCCGACGTTTCGCCACTCTGCTCTACATCAGTCTCGGTACTCTGGTTCTCGGCGGCGGCTTCTGCCTCACCATCCTCGACTGTTGCAGCCTGTTCGGATTTCGGTTGGTCTTCAATAACCATAGACTCCAGTTCCTCATCAGGTATTTCTACATTTCGTAAATCATTATCACCCATTATGCTTTTCCTTTCAGTTGGTCGTTGGACACTGTGTTAGGCATTGTTTAACTATTGCGGTATCATGGATTCTTCTCTTTTTCAAAATCTTTTTGTATGTCTTCTTTTTTCAGGCTTTTCAGCTGTTTCAATGTGGAAGAGCTGTGCTGCGAGCCAATGTTTTTGTTGTCTTCTTTTTCTTTGCGGTTTTCTTTCTTTTCTTAAGACGATATTCCTTCCACGCCTTCTTTGCTTCCAGCTTCTTTAATCGCAAATTTTCTGCCACCAACTTTCCTTCTTCTGGAGAAGATTCTCTGGATCTTTCTTTAATCATAGAAATCGTACCTTGTCTCCTGCCATACATATCATCTTTTTCATCTTGAGTAAGTTTTCGCCAATTCCTATTCTTCGATAAATAAACATCTGGAGTTTCGACTTCCATCCTTTTCTTTACATTTTTCAATGCTTCTTTCTGCATTGCTGACACTCTCTTAATTCTATCCGTTATATTCTCCTTTTTTTTCGGTCGTATTTCGGGTTCTTTCTTGTCTTTACCGTTTGACATTATATTGCTCTCCTGTCTATTTCTCGTACTATCACTCTTTAACTTTCCATAATAATCAGGTTATTATCTAAAACTTTTTGACAAAATAAAATCATTGTGGTTGTGCCTGGTTCATAGCCTCCAATATCTCAGGATGCTTCATCAACACTTCGTTAATAGCGTCCTCATCAGTTCCTTGCATAATCTGCTGTTCTTCCGGTGTTAGGTTGGCCATAGCTCCATCACCACCAGCCTGTTCTTGGCTCATAGCCTGGCGAACAAAGTCCTTTGCTCTACCTTTGTCTCGGATGAACTGACTGGCATCAATCACCATTTCTGGTGGTACCATACCGGCCTGTGCCAACATCATCGTCTCCTGGAACTCTGCCTGTTGATCGTGCGGTAGTGTGGATCCTACGGCTATCTCATAATCGAAACTGTTTGAGGATATACCTTGTGCTCTCATATCACTGGGATCCGTTGTCTGAAATCCCATTTGACCAGCATCATCCTTCACTCTCTGTGTGATCGGCTGATCCATCATTTCTGTAATGATATACGCCCAATGTTCGGCAAGATCCTGTATCATTTCAGTAATTTCCTCCATCTTCGGTTGCAGCCTGCCTACGGTCTGCATCCTCAAGATCTGTGCGTGCCTGCCAGATTCACTTGATGACGCTGACTTACCTCGATATGCGTCTTGTACACCGGTCATATTGTCAATCTTAGCATCCAGGTATTGTAGTGCCGACAGTACATAGTTCGGCATTGGTGGCGGTGTTTCCCAGGCTACCAGTCCTGGTGCGTTTGGTGACACCACATTACCAGGCTCGTTGTTCAGCTCGTTCGGTCTTATACCGGAAGACTTGGATACTATACGCTGTGGATTAGCGGTGAGCCTGATGTTATCCACTATCTGTGATATAATCATATTCTCTGCCTTCATCAATGATTCTACCTGGCTCGCTTCCGATCTACCCCAAAATGAGCCTGACTCTGAATAGTTCTTGCTCATAAAGAACGGTAGTCTTCCATACGGATTCGGACCATCAAACAGTATCTTGTCCTTTTCTGATCGTGCAATAATGGTGACTCTGCCTTCAGGATATTTCGGCATTGACATAGTGCTTTCTGATTCTACCACCGATCCATCTGGCATTGTGATCGTTTCCGGTATTTCTTCCACTGATTCGTCATAATACCAACACTCAATGATTAAAGCCTGTTCGGTGGAATAAGCATATCCGCCAGTACCTTGTTCTTCCAGTGTCTCTACACGGCTATTGTTAGTGTCACCGATTGGTGACTTGATGGTACTTCCACCACCGCCTGGTGCTGCCTCAACCTGTTCCTTCCACTGAAGAGATCTGAACTCGTCCAGGTTGCCTTCTGGTGCTATATCCACACCGAATACCCGCTTAACATCAGATACATACATCACTGGTGCGTGAATGAAATATGTCTTTTCGCACTCTCTTAAACTGCTGGCATACGGATCAGGAAATGCCGTGAACACATCCACCACATCCACTGCAATCTCACCAGTGTACGGATCCATCGTTGACTTCATAAATCCGTTACCGTAAGACATCATATTCCGGAAAGCCTCACGGATCTTGCGGTTCATTTTCAACATACGCCAATAACGATCGAACTGCCTTTCCAACATTTCTGAATACTCCATAGATTGCTCATCATTCGGCAGCACTTCCAGCTTCGGAGCTCTGGCCGTTATGATAGGTACAATCGTCTCTATGGCCTCAAATACAGCGTTTGAGGTTATCTTGGACTTGTATCTCGGCATTTTCGAGTGTTTCCAGTGGTTGCCGTATAATAGATCTTCCGAATTACGCCAGTTGGATGTCATAGCGTCACGGTGTGTCTTGGCAAAGTCAAACATTTTTACCACGCGGTCATAAAGTTTCTTGTTTTCAAAGTTCATTTTCGGTTGTACAGGCATATCATAGTCTCCGTTTTAGTTACTCATCCAGTCGCCGGTGTACTGTTCCGGCTTCATCAGTTTTTCAATTCTTTTTCCGAGCTGTGTCTTTTTATGCTTTGGTTCTTCCAGTGTCAGTAAGTGCATCATTGCATACCGGTCGCAGTCGGCTATATGGTCCTCACATTTCTTGTCCACATCATCAGGTTTCTTGGGATCATGTACGACTGACGGCAATAGTTTAATAGTGTTCAGACAGTTCGAGAATATGCGGTATCTCGGTGGTTGTGTAACGGTAGTGGATCCATCGTCAGCCGTCTCGCCACGCCAATCCAGGACTTGTCTAAGCCTGGTCCATCCGGATATACGGTCGTTATTCGCTTTCAGCAGTGGTATGCCGGCTGATATCATTTGGCTTGCTATTGACTTGTCGGAATAGGCTTTATCGTTTCTACGGCTCATCGGGTTAGTGATCCACATAGACGGATCTCCGACTGCCATTGAGACATCATCATTACTTGACAGATCCAGTATCTCTTGAGCCAGGCCATACGGTTCACGTTCGGTAACATACAGTTCACGGTACTTAACTATATCGCCATCAAACGACCTGGCGTACCATCCAACGGCACACGGTGCAGTCCAGCCCCAGTCTATTGAGATCATTTTGAACCACTCCACCGGCACATCAAACGGCTTTACCACGTGGATATCATTCCGCCACATTTTGAAGAACTGTCCAGCAAAGACATTCCAGTCGCCGTCTCGCCACGCTTTCCGCAGCTCGTCAGGCAGTGCATCCAGGAACCTCACATACTCAGGATCGGAATCCATCAGTGTTGGATTGTCGGATATCCGTGCCGGTATAAAAACTCTTGTCCGTCCTGATTCCAGGTCTGGAAATAATTCTCCAGGCAGATTGGGATCTACGAATCGTTCCTTAACCCATTGGTGACCGGATCCGCCTGGATTGGTGGTGGCAAATACTTGTGGTTTTATATCCGACGTGGATCTGCAGCTCGATATAAGTTTTAGATAGTCATCCAGTGTCGGTATGAGCGTTAATTCTTCAATCACAATCTTGTGATATTCGTGGCCGAGATACTTGGTATATGCTGATTCATCCTTCAAGTGACCGGTTCTGATAATAGCACCGGACGGAAATCGGATCACTGCCGGCTTGCCTACCACTTCCGCACCAAATGGTGTATAAAAACGTCTGGCACGGTCTATCCAATCATTCAGATCGTCAGCATTACGCCGGATGACCAAAGCTCGATATTGAGGATCCTTGTGATCGTAGAGCAGCCAACCAAGTCCAGCCTCGGTTTTACCTCCACCACGTGCACCACCGTAAAGTGTCTCGTATGCTGTGGACTTGAGTGCCTTAGTCTGTGGACCAGGATGAGGCTGCCACACTATGCTTTTAGCTTTGTTCATGCTTCCGTCATTTCTTTCAGGATCTTGCAGGATTTATCACATTCAAAAGGCATTATGCGTCGGCTCCGCCAAGTTCTTTCACGATTTCCGGTGTTAGCTCTAATTTCTCGTCCTCGTCCTCATCCTCACGTGCCGGCAATAGCACCATACCATAACTGACCTTGCTGTCAATATCCAACTTGTCCTGGCGTATCACTGGCACTACGCGGTCAGCCACGATCTTACTGGCCACCATTGCGTCCTTGTGCTCACTTTTGGTGCCAAGCGTGTTGGCGACAGCTATAATCTTATTCATCACGGTCAAACACTTCGGATTCTCTCGAAATTTCTTGATTATCTCGTTCGGTTTGCGACCGCCTTTTGGATTACCTGATTGGCCTGGTTTGAATGGCATTTTTTAATTGCTATTTTATTGCTATTTAAGCGTCGTATTGGCGGTCATCCGGATTTGGATCCCAAAGCTGGTCAATTATCATCAAATCAGATCCTTCCTGGTGAATTTTATCGCGTTTTATGTCTTCCAGGACAGTTGGCTGATTGCTTAACCTGGCTGTAATCCAATGTCCGATGTAAAAGAACACTACCGCCGTTACAAATACGCAAATTCCTGTTATCATTACTTTAATGTGAGGTAAATTATATGATATTGTCTAAAGGTTTTTGACAAACTAAAAGAGATTAACTTGCTTTGTTTCGTCCTTTATTCTTTTGTTGGCAGTATCAACAAATTCCTGGTTGATCTCACATCCAATCCATTCTTTGCCAGATCTTATGCTGGCTATTGCTGTTGTTCCGGATCCCATAAATGGATCGAATACGATATTACCTGGTGTTCTTGCTATCAGTGGCCTGTAAGCGTCAACAGGATCCTGTGCAATATGTAAACGTTTAAGATCTCCATTGTAATTTGTCTGCGGTCCAACAGCACTGATCAGATCGAAGGTTGTGGCACCAGGTACCTT
>Ga0098044_1002192_pt1 | contig 10117 bp, 5 predicted proteins | sample 10_taG_FD_75053 | JGI IMG/M metagenome (GOLD analysis project Ga0098044, IMG submission 75053) | Marine viral communities from the Subarctic Pacific Ocean - 10_ETSP_OMZ_AT15264 metaG | ecosystem: Environmental > Aquatic > Marine > Oceanic | place: Pacific Ocean | collected 2015-01-16 | reverse complement strand
GGAGAGTATAGATATTGTTGATAGGGATACGGTTGTTTATTCGGATGTGACAGTTAGTGCTGGTTCGGTTACTATTCCTAACGGGGAATTAGTTTCTAGGGTTTATGCTGGTATAAATTATACTTCTACGTTGAAGCCTGTGCGTCCCGAGTTTGGTTCTCCGCAGGGAATGACTCAGGGAAAAAGGAAGCGTTGGAATAAATTAGGTTTGCGTTTAACTGGTACTCTTGGTGGTACTGTTAACGGGGATAATATAGAATATTTGGAGGATCAGGTTGTTACGGATCGTGGTTTATCTCTATATACTGGAGATAAGATGATGGATACTACAGATTGGGATGCGGATGGATTTGTGACTATCGTTCAAGATCAGCCGTTACCGTTCACAATTAACGCTGTTTTTGGCGATCTCGATATTGGAGAGATTTATGGGTCAGACGAATAGGCGTGTTGAACCATATACAGTATTTCATTCTATGTTGTTGGATTCGCGTGCTGGGACTAAGCATTATCATCATAAGATCGACCCTGATAGTAGTTTTGCTGGTGTCGTTGATGCTGATCGTGTCATCTGTCTGGCTGGCGTGCAGCCCTTATGGGGCGGAGTTGGTTACGCATGGGTAAGATTTGCTCCTGACTCTCATGATCATAAGATATGGCTTTATAAATATATAAGGATTTATCTTAATCATCTGGTTTTGAAGTATAAGTTTTGGAGGGTTCATGCCACGGTTGCTTGTAATCATATGGCTGGTTGCAGCTGGATTGAATCTCTTGGTTTTGAGCTTGAGTCCACATTGGTAAAATACGGCCCTAGTAAAGAGGATCATTATATGTATAGGAAGTTTTATGAAGTCTAAAAAACGTAGTTTATTTTCTCTGATTTACATGACGCTTGTTGTTGCCTTCCCATGGTTGGCGGCAGCTGTTGTTATGTCAGTTGTTTCTGCTGGGGTGGCTATTTATTCAGGTTATCAGCAACAGAAGATTGCCAATGCGAATGCTGCGGCTAAGCGTATGCAGGCACAGCGCGAGGAAGCGGCTGCTAAGAGAAATGCTCAGATTGCAGCTCAGAGAAGAAAACGTGAGCGTGGCAAAGCTACTGTTGCCTTTGCAGCTTCCGGTGTAGATATGAGTTCTGGTTCTCCGCTCATTGTTGAGGCAGAGGATGATTATCAATCTGAAATCAACGAAGCTACTATTATCGCTCAGGGAGCCGATACGGCTTGGCGATCCAGATCTGCGGCACAAATTGATGTTGCTAAGGGTAAGGCTGCTGTTACTGCTGGTTATGGCAGGGCGGCTGGATCTCTTGCTTCTGGGGCTTCACTTTTAGCATAATAAAGGATAATGCCTAAAATACCACGTAGTAGAGATTATTACGAAACATTTAAGCCGTCAGCGGCTCCAGAGATTCCGATGGGTCTTGCAGACTATTCTGCATGGAGCGATGCCTTGGATAAGGGTGCGGCTTTTGCGGCGAAGAAATATCAACAGAAAAACAATGAGGAGGCTAAGCTCGCCATTAATGCTTATGCTAATTTTGCTGCTGAGACTGGGGCTGAGTACGAACGTATGCCTTATGAGGATAGCACGCTTCAGTCAGGGGGAAGGCCTGTTCCTCTGGCAGAAAGATCTGAGAAAAGAAATTCTGATTTTGAGCGTGCTTTGAAGTCTAGGTTGCCAGACTCGGATAATTGGTCATCTGCTAATCGGATAGCTCTTGAAGCTGTTACGCAAAATGCTACGTCTATGAACAGGAGTAAAACGAAGTTACTGGAGTCTAAAACGCTTGTTGCTGCCCACCAGGCTAATTATTCAAAGTGGGAAGAAAATACGCTTAAGCGTATTCGTAGTATCAATCCGGGGGATAACCTAGATAAGATCTTTAGAGAAATAAAAGGTTCTTGGGATTTGCGTTTAGAGGATGCTAATGCTGGTGGTTTAATGGAGAATCCTAAACAAGTTCAGGAATCTAAGTTAGCTTTTGATTCTCGTGTAGTTAAAGCTTTATTCGAGAGGTATGAGGGTGTTTGGTTTAGTAGGATGGATGAGAGTTCCATGACAACGACATCTGATTTAGAATCTACTATTACGGACTCAATGAGCGATCAAGAGCGCAAGGCTGCTGGTGTTTATGGCTCTTATATGGAGTTTTATAGAGATGTTAAAAATAATGGTCGTATCGCTGGCTATGATATTAATGCCTTGTCTCCCGATAAGAGTAATTTAGAGCTTGCGAAGGAATCGCATGATCGTATTTTTGGGAGATTAACCAAGAATAGGGTTGCTCGTAAAACTGCTGCTACTGCTAATTTTAATGCGGTATTTAATGGATACATGGATCGAGCTACCAATGAACAACGTGATTTTAACGAGATTGAGATGAATCACATAAAAGCCTCGGCGAATGCTGCTGGGGTTAGGCTGTCTTCTCATTTCTTTAATTTTCGCAAGAATGCTCAATCTAAGCCAACACTTGCTCAGGAACACAATAATTCTCTCCTTGAGTATGAGTTTGAGAAGATAAAAACCGATGCCTTGAATAGAGATGTTGAGCCTGATTTTACAGCTTTTACTCTCAGGGTTGTGAAGGAATATGATGCTGGGTTTTTGCATTTGTCTGATATGAAGTCTGCTTTTAAAGAGTTGGGAATTGCTCGTACTGCTAAAGGAAAGCGTATTAATGAGGATGTTAAGACAATTACGGATTTATTTATGAAGGAATATGTGCCTGTTTCTAAAATCAGCAAGTCTGGTAGGAAGAAACTTGGTAGGGGTCCAAAATCCATCGATGAGCTTGGTTTTTATGAAGGATATAATGCTGAGATAACTGGTGATATAAGGCCTGTTATTAGAGCTGCTGTTATGAGGGCTCATGCTAGTAACAAGAGGGTTGAGCCTCAGACTATTTACAATGAAGTGGTTTCTCATATACGGCGAGTGCGGAAGAATATGAACCCGCTTAAGATCAATATATCGCAAGAAGAGCTTGAGCCTATTTTGCAAAAGAGGCGAGAGGGTGGCGCTCTGGATGATGATGAGCAACTTATTTATGATTTATCTTTGGCTAAGATGGGTAGGAATTCAAGGTTTAAGCGTGCGGCGAAGAAGTTTATGGCTTCTGCTAGTAGTTTGAGTGGGGCTAGTCTTGCGGATAAGAAAAAGTTTGCCCTAGAATATAAAGACGAGTTGTCGTTTTTAATGCCAGGTGGTTACGATATCGAGGATCTTCATAATAAATACAGGCGGCGTGTTGATTCTGCTAAACCTAAAGAGGGCGTTGAGGCTACTATTGCTCAACCTAAAGAGGGCGCTGGGACTACTGCTCAACCTAAAGAAGCAATCGGTGATGAGAGTGGTGATACCAAGTTGCCTGTTTCTAAGGATACTGGCGAAAAGTCTTTTGATGAGATGACCCCAGATGAGTTTCTAGCTGCTTTCAAGAAAAATCCTAAGAAGGTTTGGGATGGCGTCCCAGAAGGTGTTGTTAAGGATATGCTCAGAGGCCTTCTTGAAGCACATGGTTTGGATGAGGAAGGGAGTGTTGTCAAGCCTGAAAAGATTAAGTTGGAAAAGAAAAAGCCTAGGAAGCCTGTAGACTCGAAAGATGTTAAGACACAGCGAGCGGATGGTCAATTCCGAACAGACGCTGAAGAAGAGGCGTTCCAGAAAGAAGCCGTTATACAAAAGAGTGCTGTTGTCGAGACCGCTAGGGATGTGTATAAAGTTGGTGAGAGTGCTGTTAAGGAGGTTTCCGATCAGTTTGCAGCGTTGTCGGCTACCAAGAAAAAGGGACCAAAGGCTGTGGCGAAATATAAGGCTGAGAGGTTTCCTGACAAGTATCCATTTTGGAAGTTTCAGAAGTTGGTTGGTGAGTTGGTGGAGGCTGGTTATGATAAATTAGCTAATGAGTTAAGCGAGGAGCTTGATGCGCTTATTGTTGTGTTTGGTGGTGATGTTAAGCCTAAGTCTAAGTCTAAGCCTAAGTCTAAGCCTGTATCAGATGCTAAAAAATTGTCTTTTCTCTCGCAGCAACAATTGGATAATCTTTCAGATGATGTGGCTAGTGGTGCTAACACAGATTATACTATGAAGGAAGTAGAAAACGAGCTTGACAAAAGGGGTTTGAAGGATTGGTAATATAAAGGGAGTAATAGATGTCTTTTGAAGAAGATCCAATTTATGATTCATTGCTTGGTAAGATTGATGAGGAAAACATATCTCATATGTTGAACTTGGAGATATCTCCTCCTGATGAATCTTTGCCAAGTCCAGGGGATGCTCCTTCTCCAGAAGATCCTCCCCCTACACCGCAGGAATCTGTTTGGACTGATTTTTTAGCATCGCCTGTTATGCAGCCTGCCGCTGGTCTTTACGACGCTGTTGTTGAAACTGGTGGTTTTGTTGCTGATGGGGTTGACTGGCTTGGTAAACACAATGGATTAGCGGCAAGGGCTGATAAGTTTCTTGATTCCGTGCCTCGCCCTCCTGAATGGCCTGAGGCTAGTGGTCCTGTGGGTGGTGTTTTGCGTACTATATCTACTTTTATAGGAGCTGCTTATAGTCCTGCGAAAGCATTAAAGGCTTATCATTGGTCTGTGCGTGGCTTTGGTTCTGCTGCTGTTGCTGGGGCTACTGGGTTTCCTGCCGAGTGGGAGAATTCAGCAACATTGATTCGTGATATGGCGGCTGGGAATGCTGATATGGAGCGTGCGTTTGCTGCTTTGCCTACCTCTGTCCAGAATTTACTCAAAGCTTTACCTAATATGGATGAACGGCATCCTTTTTATCAGCGTCTTTTGACTGGCGGTGTCGAGGGTGCTTTTGGTATTCCGTTTGATGCTTTAATGACTTTGGCTATGACATTTAGGGCTTCACGAGAAGCGAAACAACTTTTACAACTAGATCGCTCACTTGCTTCTAAAAAGGCTGAAATTACTGGCGATTTTAGTGTCCAGCCTAAACTTGAAACTGATCCAGATGTTGTTGAGTTTAGAAAACTGCAGGACAATCTTCAGGAGGCAAAGGCAAATAAGAATCCGCAGCATATAGAACAAGCCGAGAAAAGAATACAGAAGTTCGCGGACAAGAATCCGCAGGGGGCTGCTATTGCTTCCCAGCCAAATCTTATTTCTGATGCAGGGAAAGGTGTGTTGAAAAGTTGGGGAGTCCCTTCTCTTAAACCACAGTCTTTTTCTGCGGTTAATAAACAGGGCATTTATGCTGATTCTGAGCAGTTTATTGATCCTGCGAAGCTTGCTGATATTGACTTGTCCAAGTTTCAACTTGCTGACGTTAGTAATACGGCAGAGTTAAAGACAAATATGGAGGCAATGATAAAGAAGATTCAAGCCGAGATTAAAGGGAAGGTTCCGGGTCGCCCTATGCAGAGAGATGTAGCAACTGCTGAATTCGAAAAGGCGATGGCTCGGCTTGGTACTGAGCCGCATTCTGTTTTATCTGGTGCTGTTGTGAGGGGACCAAAGACTGTTGAGGATGCTTTTGTGCTGGATGTAATTCGATCCGCCCACGGGATGAAAACTTGGAGGTTGATGAAAGAGACTCTCGCTGGGGATATGAGTGCGGCTCGTATGTTGCCCAAGCAAATGGCTATTGGGGCTGAGATCGAGGCAATCGCACGTTCTGTTAAATCTCCGATGAATAAAGAGATGCTTAAACAGATCGATCAGTCTGTTAATCTTAAATTTAACAAAAAAACGGGTCAGTTGGATGATGTTTTGGGTTTTGGTTATGGTAAGAATTTTAACGAAGAAGCTACAAATATGATGATGCGTCATGCTGAGATGGTGCGAGAGTTTGACGGCAGGGATCTTGCGGTGCGCTTGAATATGATTCGGGACCCAGAAGCTTATTCCCAAATGATGCGTCAGGCGAGTCGCCCTGGTATGTTTGATGGATTTTTGGAGTATTTTTACAACGCTATTCTTTCTGGTTTGGATACTATCGGTGGTAACTATATCAGTTCTCACGCCTTTGCTTTATACCAGATTCCAGTGAGAGCTATGGCTGGCATTGTTGGTGTTGTGGATTCTGCGATTGTTGGTAAGACAGCGACAGATCATAAAGTTGGTGAGTTTATGGCTATGACTTTCGGCTATACTCGTGGAATGATTGAACAGGTTCCTTTGCTCGGTAGAAATTTGCTTCGTGTCGCTCAGATGAAAAAACCTATTTCTTATTCTGGTTTGCAGAAGTTTGAAGCTTTTGATCGAGCAGCTATTACTGGCGAGGCTTTTGCTCCTGCTATTTCTGCGGCTGATAAAATTATGGACAATGCAACACGTGGGGCATTTAGCGTAAAGACTCCTTTGGAGTTTTTCACAAATAGCTTGGGTCGGTTTGTTAGGACTACTCAGAACTTATTTGTAACTGGCGATGAAATGAATCGTTCTGTTGCGTGGTCTATGGGGGCTTATTCTCAGGCTTATAGGAATATGGTTAATTCTGGGAAATCTCCGAATGGGATGATGAGGGAGTTGAAAGATTCAGTGCGTCATATCTCTAAAAAAGAGGGTGAGGCTGTTGATTTAGGTGATGCGATTGCTTTTGTTGATGAGGTTGAGGCGAGTGCTGGGTTTAGGGACTTTGTAGATAATTACCCAGCTATGAGAGTCTTGTTCCCATTTGTTCGATCTCAGGCGAGTATATTTTCAGCTTTTGTTAACAATACTCCTTTTGCTACCTTATCTCCCCGATTTCATAAAGCCTTAAAAGCTGGTGGTGGAGAGCGCCAATTAGCTTTGTCGAAGCTTATTGTTGGCTCTGGTTTGACATATTCTATTTACGAGGGTTGGGCTAACGGAAACCTCACTGGTAGTGGTCCTTCTAATCATGAGGAGCGTGGTCATATGTCTAGAATGGGTTGGCAGCCAAGCTCAATCAAGGTTAGTGGGGATAGTTGGTTTGCTAATATGTTTGATTTTGAGCGTTCTATGGAAGGTACAGTTGAGCGTGTAATTGATGGAGATACGATAGATGTTAAGGATGCTGATGGAGAAGTTCATCGAGTCCGTTTGAAAGGTCTTAATACCGCAGAGCTTGGTACTGTTTCAGGTATGGAAGCTAAAGAAGTTATGCAAGGGATCTTGGCTGATAATCCTCAGGTTACTATTAAGTGGTCTAAGATGGCAGCTAAGCAAAGTGGGAAGGAAAGTTGGGGGGATCGATTGCTTGGGAAAGTTTACTTAAATGGGGTGGATGTTGGGGAAACTATGGTTAGTAAGGAGGCTGGGCAATTTAGACCTGAGCCGCCTAAATATGTTTCTATTCGTTCTTTTGAGCCATTTGCTACTCATTTAGAAACTTTAGTTAATAGTTTTGAGCTTATGAGTAAAATGGATGAGCCTGACCGAAGCGATAGTTTGTTTAGGTCTGCTTACGAGAACGTAGCTTCTAATTTGCTTAACAAACAATATACAAAAGGATTGATGACCATTGTTGATGTTTTGAATGGTGGTAGAGGGACGGATCAATTGCCAGGGAGATTAATGGGAACTCTTGTTCCTGCTATTACTGCTGATACGGCTAAACATCTTGATCCTACGAATCGTGATTATAGGACGATAGATCCTACTTTAACTCCAGAACATGCCGCTATGGTTAAGATGATCAGTGGTGTTGTTTCTCGAACACCTTGGGCTTCTAAACATCTTATCCCTAATTATGATGGGTTAGGGCATATTGGGGCTAAGTTGCCTTCTTGGGGAGATAGTTTCTTTAATATTATGCCAGAGAGTGCGCAGATAGATAATCCTGTATTTTCTTCTTTTATAGTTAACAACTATTTTCCTAAAAAACTTCAACCTAAAATTATGGGGGCTGATTTATCTTTGGATGAGTATGCTGAATACCAGAGGTTGCTCGGGACGGTGACTATTGGGAGGAATAATTTAATGCAGGAATTGCGCGAAACTGTTGCTAATTTTGATGAGCGTTATGATACTGTAGGCCCCGAGGGGACTCAGCGTGACGAGTTGCAAGCTGTGAGGGAAAGTTATAAGATGGAAGCTGAGGATGCTATGTTGGAAAAGTATCCTACCCTTGAATTGAGAATTGAACAAGCAGAGGATTCGGCTGCCGAAGTAGAAGAGCAGTCGGTCCCTTTCAATCAAATGAACGTGGGCGATAAGTCTATGGAGAATATGTTTAAAAGGAGCTATAAATGACACAAACAGCAACCAACGCTCGGGTTGAATATACAGGGAATAACAGCACGACTGCGTTTGCAATGACATTCCCTATTACGGCTGCCAGCGATGTGAGTGTTTATGTCGACGGCGTGCTGAAGACGATTACCACACATTATACTGTGACGGTTACGAGTTATCCTGGGACTGGAACTATTACGTTTGGATCAGCGCCAGCTTCCGATACGGCTATTCTTTTGTTGCAGAATGTTCCGTTAACTCAGCCTGTTGATTATGTTGCCTTTGGTGCTTTTACCGCGGCGACTAACGAGACTGCCTTGGATCGTAACACGATGCACTCGATCAGGCGTGACGATAAGTTAAATACCACGTTTGGCGTTACTGACACGATGAAGGTTTCGGATCGCCCGACTATGACGATTTCTGATGTTGCCGCTGACAGGACTTCTAAAGTTCTTGGATTTAATGCGGCTGGGACTGCTTTAGTGGCGGTACAGGGTGTTTGGAATCTCAAGGGTAACTGGGCGGCTTCTACGGCTTATGTAGTCAACGATGTTGTTAAGGATACCAGCCCTACCCCTAACAAGTTTTATGTCTGTGATACGGCTCATACGTCGTCTGGATCGCTTCCTATCTCTACTAACACCCATGTAGCTAATTGGGTTGCTATGGCGTCTGATGGAGCTACTGGGGCTACGGGGGCTACTGGATCTACGGGTTCGACTGGATCTACTGGGTCTACTGGTGCTAGGGGTAGTGATGCTGGATTAGATATGACATTTGAATCAACTACGACTGATACGGATCAGGGGGTTGGAAAAGTCTGGTTTAACCACGGCACGTTAAGTTCTGCGTCAGTGATGTATATGGACGATGTTGATGCGAATTCAGCCAGTATAAATTCATATGTCGATAGTTGGGATGATTCGACTACTACTGCGCTACGTGGAACAGTAACAATTACCCAGAAAGCCAGTGCGGCAATTTTCGCAATTTATAATGTGACGGGAGCGGTGACATCAGCCTCCACTTATTCAAAAGTGGCGGTAACTTATGTAACAGGGGCTGGAAGTTTTACTGATGCAGATGCTTCTACGGTATCTTTTGTTAGAACTGGCAATATTGGTGCAACTGGATCGACTGGCTCAACTGGCAGTACTGGGGCGCGAGGGTCTGACGCTGGTTTGGATATGACATTTGAATCTACCACGACTGATACCGATCAAGGCGTGGGTAAGGTTTTTTTCAACCACGGAACGTTGAGTTCAGCAAGCGTACTCTATATGGATGATGTGGATGCGAATAGCGCAAGCATTAACTCGCTTGTAGATTCCTGGGATGATTCTACAACGACTGCTCTTAGAGGGACTATTAAAGTTGTTCAGAAAGCAAGTGCTGCGATTTTTGCAATTTATAATGTCACGGGTGCTGTGACTTCGGCTTCGACTTATTCGAAAATTCCAGTCTCGTATATTACTGGGGCTGGGTCGTTTACCGATGCTGATGCTTGTACGGTGCATTTTACCCGTACTGGTAATACCGGATCGGCTGGATCGTCTACTCCTGCTGACAATGTATTTCGTATTCAGGATAATGGAGATAATACAAAGCAGATTGCTTTTGAAGCCTCTGGTATTGGGTCTGGTGTTACTAGAACAATTACGATGCCTAATTCAGATGTTACTTTGGTTGCTGGAGCTTTGGCAAATGTTTCCGAAGATGGTTCGCCCCAGCTTGGGGCTAATTTAGACATCTTGGCACACAATATAACTTCATCAACAACAATTATGAACCCATCAATTTCCAGTACAGGCAAAGCCCTAGTATTGGGCTTCTAGGAGAAAATTATGGCATCAGAATTACTAAAAGTAGCATTAAAAGCAGGGCTGACTAATGCGGAGTCTGTATTGATTGATGGAGTGAGTGGTCATACTTATACCATTCTC
>Ga0098044_1002189_pt1 | contig 10124 bp, 14 predicted proteins | sample 10_taG_FD_75053 | JGI IMG/M metagenome (GOLD analysis project Ga0098044, IMG submission 75053) | Marine viral communities from the Subarctic Pacific Ocean - 10_ETSP_OMZ_AT15264 metaG | ecosystem: Environmental > Aquatic > Marine > Oceanic | place: Pacific Ocean | collected 2015-01-16 | reverse complement strand
TTTCCCTATCACCACGCCACACTCAGTACTTCTTTGACATAAAACAGGCCAGGAACCGGAAGCCGCTTCCGCGCCGCCTCTGCTTGTCGTTTTGTTTTGAACGTCTGATTCACAATCTTCCAGTGTTTCGGATCCTGCCGCAGTTGCCGATACACCTCCTTTGCCTCTGGCGAATTCAATGCGAATTTTTTGTACGTCAAAGATACCGCGTAGCCGTCCATTATCTCCCCTCCCACCGCTTGAAATCCGCAGTCCGCCGAATGAAAACCCGGAAACGCCGCCCCGACCTTCTGCGACGACGACGCCCCGGTAGTCAGACCCACTCCATCACTCATTGATCCGTCCTTATGGAGTGCTTTCGTTCCTACAGTAGCCCGACTCAATTGTTCTTATTCCCCACTTTCAGAATCGCAACTGCCATCGCAGCGGCCACAACAACCAGTACAAGTTCGTGATCCATCATGTTCAATCTCCTTCGGTGCATGTTTCTCTTCGTAGGCATCGCCCAGGTCGAGAATATGTTTTGCGAGCGGACGTGGACCATATCGGTCTGCGAGCCTGATTCCGTCAAGCAGTCCTTCGTTGTAGCCGATACACCTGGCTACTCCTGCAGCTTCCCTCGCGGCGTTAAGTACTTCTTCACTCACTGAAACACTCTCCTTTCCTGATCTTCGTCATAGGCTAGGTCAGATTCCCTCATGCACGCATCACAGTCGCCTGGTTGGTGACCATGTTCACAGTTCTTTTTTTGGCAAGCCTCGCACCACGCATACGGGTAATTAGGATCAGTTATCCAGTTATCGCAGCCACGCCTCTCACATGGCCGAGCGGATTCAATCCATGTTGGTTCCTCACTCATCGACAATTTCCTCCGGTAGCATGCAGGGCAATCCTGAAGATCGGCGGCAGACTTCGCCACCGATAGAAGTCAGTTCCGTTTCAATCGGCAGAACGTACCGCATATGAATGATCCCTTCTGACTGTTGCCAGACGAGGAATCCGCAGTCCCGGAAGAAGCAGAGGATGTCGTCCTGGTCATCAGGACAATTCACCGTGATGAGGTCACGTCGACCTACCATCCCGTTCAGGACTCGCTGCATGAGCGCGTAGGCAGGGCCGATTTCCCATTCGCTCACAGAGGACCACCACTCTCGCTCCCATTCATCAGCAGCGATGTTGACGATATGAATAGCGTGTGGCATCAACGAGTAGGCGATGTGGCCGACGATCACGTCATGGTCGTCCTCGCAGGCCATGCTGATGTTGTTTCTCTGTCGGCAGTGGCCTCGAAGATCACCGATGTCCCATGGAATCATTGCACCGACTTCCAGTGCAGCTTCCATGTCTCGAGCGATCAGCCAACGTGTTGTGAGCGTATTCATTTTCATGCTCCTCGTTTAAAAATGGCACCGACGATAACGACTGTCTTGTGGTCAGGTTGTCGGCGAGTTCTGAATTCCCAGTCGTGGAACCCAACTTCCGCGTTATGTTTTCGGATCCAGTCGAGAGCCCATTCTCGCCATGTTCCGACTTTTGCTTGCGTCCCCATAGGAGCGCCATCGGCGACTCGGCCCCAGACCGTGAGGCGACCATCGTTCATTGTGCGTCTCCAAAAAAAAAACCGCCCGCAGTCCCGTGCAGAGGAAAGTGGGCGGAAGCCGAAGCTTTTGAATTTGCGAGGTCGTCTGCACGCGACAGAAAACACCTTACGCGAGCAGGATCATTTTTGACAACCCCGGTTTTGAAACTAATTCATCACTTTTCTGAATTGACGAAAAGGCCAATGTTTTACGACGGATCGCCAGTACCGAGTCGGTGCCGTGAGCGCTTGGCGTGCGACAAAACAGCAAGTTTGTCGGCGGCTTCCTGAATCGCAGTTTCTCTCATTGCTATTTCGTTCACTCGGTCGAACTTCTGGTTCAGTGACTCAGAGTCACGCGAGCGACCACAAAACAGGCGAAGAAAAAAACGATACATGATGCACCTCAAGCGTCAGTGATTTGGGATTCAATTTGACGGTAGATTGTAAGCAGTTCATCGTACTTTGCGAGTGCTTTTGATTCGCGAGTCGCGGGGTCGTTACCCGTACTGGGATTTAGCCCCGTCACTGTCAGGTCGTGAGTTAAGCATTGCTTTGCGAGTCCGGTCAGTACCAGCGAGTGAATCGCCTGCTGCTTGATCACTTTTACCAGCAGTTTTTCGATTCGCGTGGTCAGCCACCAGAGCAACATGCCGAGCATCGTGGCAATAACGCCCGACTCCAACAGTTTTGCAATGACTTCAGATTCCATGTCCGGTTTCTCCCGTGGGATGCGATCCCCAGTGGGATGCGATAAGACGACTGATCGTTAGTGCGGTCAGTCGTCTACTTTTTGTATTGTGGTTTCCGCCCCGTGGCGTGTCACAAATTGCTTGGCACCGCCAGCGGCCATTACACTGACGACGATTGTGGCGAGAGTGGTTGGGGTCGTGTAGGTTCATTGTTCCCCCTTCCGCTGCATCTTCCGCTACAGCGACAAACTATGACGGTCCTATGATCTCAGATGTGGTTGTCGTTCACAAAATCTGTTGGTATCACCGTGGAAGGGGATGCCCCCCTCCAGTGTATGACATTGCACCCCAGTGTACCAGACTGCATACGGCAGACTTATCTGGTCCCGTGGCACTCCTGACTTCACTTCATTCCACCAGCACTCATTGAACGAATTCGCTGCGTGATTCCGGGCAACCAGCCCGCCCCAGAACAGGCCGTATTCCGCTGGGAACCCAAAAGTCCTGTATTTTTGCAGTTGGTGGTCCAGTGTCACTGAAGACACCTGCTTCCTGACCACCTCAGCCTCTCTGTACGCACACTGACGCACGTTGTGCAGAAATACGTTCAATCCGTCGTGGCACTCCCGGACAATGGCTGTGGGGGGCACTGTGAGCCTCAGATTGGCATCGATATAGATTGTCCACTCGGCGTGAGGAAACAAGAGGTGCGGCTGCGTCTTGTATTTTCGGTTCTCTAATTGACCTGTGTCTTCAGTTGGTCGAGGCCGTAGGCACTCCCAACCGGCAGTATCGGCGGGCTGATCTGTGAATGCGACAAACCGAACCCCTGGCAGTGGCAGCACTGGCTGCAGGGTGTCATAGTCTCCAAAGAGTGCGGTGTAGACGACAATCATCGAAAATGAACCATGTCCTTGTTTACCAGTCCGTTCCACGCCAACTCGCCGATGCTGTAATCAATAGGCAGTCCACCCCACTCCAATAACTCATGGACAGTGTTGTAATCATTAAGGAAGTTTGGGAACGCCAAAAACCTCACAGGCACTTGATGCTTCGCGAGTTCCACATAAGACTGGATCATTTCATGCGTTCGTGATGTTACCCATTCGAGGTGGTTAACATCCTGTGTCGTTGTGCTTGCGTAGGATTGACTTACGTGCTCCATGTTCCTGACGCAAACAAGCACTTGTAAATCTGCCCGTCGCTCTGCCCATAACTCTGTCACTTTGGGTCTCATAAATCGCGGGTCTTTCACTACGCGGCGAGGAAACGTGTCGACGTATTTTTTCACGTCAGCAGTGACCTCACCTTGCTCGATAGCGTTGCTGGTCTCAACGAACCGCCCATCCTCCATGCCAGCGTTCATGTCGTGATTCCACGCGCCACCTGTAACGTACCCCATGTTGTGGCAGAACCTTGTCAGCACACTTGTGCCACAACGGCCACTACCAGTAATGACTAACATAGTGCAAGCCCGTCTATCACACGCATGATCTGTTTAGACTCTTCTTTAATGGTGGGCGGAATCAGTGATCGCACAACCCGCAGTAAATCTACTTCGTCGGTGTACCGAACAACCGGATACTCCCAGCACCAACCAACATCAGGAGCGATGACAGGCTTGCCCATTGCCATCGCCTCGGGCACGCACATTGGGCCACCTTCATTGCTGGACAAAACAAGAACGTAATCGACGGACTCATAGAACTGAGGAAGGCCTGCTGGGTTCAGCCTCCCCATCGTGTGTCGCACCGTGATGCCCGGTATGTTCATGACAGCATCCACAAGGTGCGTCCGCTTGCGTGGATACTCGCGACCCGCAATGCCGAGCACAATGTCCCGCCGAGGATACAAGCTGGACGGAGCGGAGCGTATCACGGTAGTTCGATCTGGTGGCAACTGGTCAGCAGTACGCTTGCACATGGCGATGCAGTGATCCATCTCCATCGCCACACAGTCGAAGAGAGAAGCAAGGGGATTGTCGCGTTCGCGGTGGGTGAACCAGCCGATGTCGCAGTTGGTTTTCTGCATGTGACCCACTGCGTCAAACATGGCATAGTTGACCCAGATGTTTACGTCAGCGTCGTAGTCAGGGTGAACCGAGCACACTGAATGCGGCAACTGCCACGCTTCAGCGATCTGCTGCAATACCCATCCGTCTGTAGGTCGCACAATGTTAATTGTCACGGCGAAGCACCCTTAGTCCGTTGCAGTTCTTGAAATCCGCCATAGTGATCCAGTGAGGGTTCGCTGCCTGAAACTCCACAATTGCTTTATTCAACCCCTCACCACCAAGCTCGCCTTTCGCACCAAATGTCACGGTGTCATGAAACACAAGATATCGCCTGGCTTTATTGCCGTGCAATCTCAGTTCATCACGAAGCTGGTTGTACTCATGAAGCGTATCAATGAACAGCATATCTGTGGGGTCTATCTCCAGCTTCAGTGTGTCCTGAGCCTTAAATGCCCAGTCTGTACCATCCGGCACAAGCTCTTTTAACGCACTGAGATTTGACGGGACGTTGATATCGTAACTGCGCAACACTGGCACTCCTGACGCAAGCAGGGCCACCGTGGAAACGCCGTAGCGTGTGCCGAACTCTGTGACGTGCTTACACCGTTCAGCCAGAGACCGCAACGCATGGACGTGTTCATTGATGTCACTCGGGTTTGTCTCGGCATGATGAAACGTCTCGGCTAGAGTGCCAGTGAATTGGGCGAAGGCTCGCGGAGGGGTCAACTTTCCAACAGCACGAACTCGATTTGGCACTGTCGTTTTTTTCCATTCTTCAAACTCGGGCCATGCCCTGTCCTTGATGTACGTGTGATGATACAGAGACGCACAGTCGTCACCGTGCAGGCACCCAACTTCATTAGCGTTGAACAGCAGACCGGGGAGTGATTCAACCCCGTACCGTTTCGGTTCAATCCCTTCCCAGTTCCGTTGATAAAACCGAGTGTGCTCGTACCAGTAGAACGACCCCGAATAGAACCACGGTGACGCGCCGAGTCGAGTGTTTCGGCGATATGGCCCCGTCATGGCAAATGTTTCCAGATGCTCGCGGACAGTTCGCCAATCGTCGAGAGACGTGGCGTACATTATTTCTGTCCAGTCCTTGACGGTTTCGCCGTTGTGGGAGAATGTGCCAGACGCCGTATCCTTATATGCAGGATCTTTCCCGAAGATTTTGGTCACCCCTTTTGCATGAGCACGAAACGTCACTTCAGGCTCAAACGACCTGACGGCACCCATAAGTTTCAAGGCTGTCACGTTCTCGCCAAGACCCTTTGACCTTTTCTTCACGCGGTGGTTCGGCGCAACGATGTACTCACAGCCGTACCCGCTCAAATACTCCTTCACCATGTCCGGTGAGTCAGTGTCTTTGTCGTGGACAATGCCGATGATTTTCCTGCCATTGAACAGGCCGATTCGCTGAAGAATCTGGTCAAGGTTCCACTGCCATACCCATCGTGTTTTCGTCAGTGGGTAAATGTGATAGATCAAATTCTTGCGGACATCATCAGGAAGTGTGGTTGCAACAACCGGAGACCCGTGGCGCACTGTACTGCGGCGAAACTTTTCAACGGCAGCACTGAACTTACGCCCCCGGCCTTTAGTGGCCCCTTCCCGCTTCTCTTTTTTTTTAACCTCTAACTGTTCCTCCATCTTCTTCGTGTGTGCCCGGTCCTGCCTGATCGCCTTCCAGAGCAGTGTGTACGCACCTGCACGGAGAAGCACCTCTACGCCACGGGACTCAAGCACCTTAACGGAAACGCCAGTAGCGGCAGCGAGCATTCGACGGTTGCCCATCATTTTATCGACAAGGTATCTCTTTTCCTTTTGGCACCAGTCCGGCCCTTTGCTGTTCATCTCACCGACAACATTTGCGCAGCCACAGCCTTTAGCACCTTTAATGCCCGTTAGTCCTTTAATGAGCTTCGCAAGGAAAGACCCGACTTTGCTTTTCTTGAGTGCCTGCCGAACACCATCGGGGATCTTCGTCTTGTGCTTCGCGGGGCAGGCGACGAACTTGTTTTTCTTTCGGCGTGCCTGCATCTCCGCTGATCGTTGACGTGTTGATTCGTGCATCTCAACTCTCTGATATATCAACTACGAGTGTCACGCTGCCAGTACCAACAGTAAAGAGTAAAGCACCGCAGTCGTGATACCCTTCCACTGACCACGCAATTGTGTCATGGCAGATCAAACATAGTGAAGCGGTCGAACAGTTTCCTCCTCCAACAGACATGTAGGCTACCCACTTGGCGTACGTTTCACCCGGAGGGGGTGTGCCGCAAGGAGCCCCTGGCGCACAAGGAAGGAAACAGATGTCAATGTCGCCACACCCGTTACTGCCTCCACCAATCCATTGACCATCCGAGCAGCATGACTCATCAAATTCGCCCGCTAAAAGGTTGCCTATACAATCGACCCTTCTTGTCGTGCCCTCACCAATACAAACGTCTTCAGTGTCCTCGTCGATGTCATACAGGAAGCTGATAGGAAACTCCAGATCAGTCCAGCACGCGGTACTGAATGGCGGTTCTGGATCTTCTGGTTGCGTGACTGTCCCGAGTGAAACCCGGCAGATCAATGTTGCTGGGGGGGAAGGCGGAACCGAATCACAACACTCAATACAAATCTCTGGCACGCAGCTACCGCATTCAAGACAACGGATTGAGATTGAATACGTGTTGTCCCCATCCGTCACCTCAATCGTGGCAGACATTGATGAACAGTCGGACACCACAGTTTCCGGGAACTCGGCATCGAGGTACTCACCGTCTACCGTGCCGGACACAGACCCTGTGAGAATGCAGTTGTCGTAGTCGTCCCTCGCAAGCTGGACGGCAACAGTGAGTGAGCCGGTCGGGTCGCACTCAATAGACCCCTCCCATTCAGGTGCGGATGTCCTGCCTTCACACAATACGCCAGTATGAGGAATGGTGCCTGTGCAACTATCCAGATTGTATGTGTTCGTCACAGTGACGCAGAGTTCATCACAGGTGCAGGTGCAGTCACCGCAGAATAAGCGAGCGCACTTGTGGTCCCCTTCCGCGTCACCTTTACGCTTCTGGAGTTCTACGTGAGTTTTCTTTGCCCAGCGGAACGTGCCTTCATCATACCCATCCGTGTACGAAACCTCGCCATCCCAGTTACGGCAGGTGACCGTCTCTTCACCGGAGTCGCCGCACAGAACAGCAGAGTACACTTCCGTGCCGTCGAGTGTGATGGAAAACGTGCAGGTGTAAGAATCCCAGCCAGCAACAAACACAATGCCGCCCGCTGATCCCACCCACTCAGTGCCGGTGTCAACTGCCGTGCCGTAGTCAATGGACTCACCGTCCGCTTCCCACTCCAGACAGATATCACACGGGCCAATCCTGCAGCAACCGCAACCGGGCTTTAGCGATTCAGAACATTGAGCAACAGGCACGTTGTCCTGCTGGTACTTCCGCGTGCCCAGGCCGAGGACAGTGTGCGGGTTCATGATGCCCACTTAGCACCCCCCGTCCCACTCAACCATCACTAAGTCCCATCGACCAGTGCAGTTCGGGTAGTCGTACCAGTAAGTCGCCATCGCTTTCATGCCGACCAATTCACCCTGGTACTCTTCCTCCAACGACGCAAGGATCTCGTAATAGTCCTGAATGACGTATTCGTCATCGTCGTTGATTCCCGGTGGCTCACCGCATCCAGTGAAGCGGGCAATCGATGCGGGCGTGGTCGTTACGGTGCCTGCGGCACAGTCTTCTTCTGTGATCACGAACCCCATCTGGGGCGTGGAACTGCCGCCACCCTTTTTGTGCCAACGACCAGTTCGCCCGACGTTTGTTCTGGCGCGACTCAGCCCCTCGCGGATACCTCGCTTTATCTGCTCGTTGAACCCTTCGGATAATGATCTATCAGCCATTAAGTGATCCCAGGCAACGAAGTCAAATCGGATTCCAGGTAGATCTGATAGTTGCCGTACACCGCTGTAGAAGCGGTTGGGCTCTCTAGCACATTGCCCGTTCCATCCAGCAGCACTGGTGCAGTTGGCTCGTCTCCGTTCTCGTCTGTGATTTGTACAGGCTCTCCACTGTCGTAATCAATTTCACGAAAGCCAGCATAGAGTGGTTCCAGCCGCCACCCACTTTCATGAATGTGAATTTCAAACGAAATTTCATAAAAATCAATACTGCCTCGCCTTTGCCGTTCACCGATTACTAACCGTGACATCCGAGCAAGCCCTGCAGCTATTGCTAGTCCACCGATGGTGATCTGCCCCGAGTTGACGTTGTTCTGTTTTGACAGCACCCACGACGGAACAGACTGGACATTCTTCCGAATCTTCGCAATGAAGTGGACGTTATCTCGGGTCGGTACAGGATCAATGAAGTAATCACCAGCACTGTTTAGTATTCCATTGCCATCAATGTCCTGGAAAATTGCTTCCTGGTAAATCTCCGACTGCCACGATACAAGCACTTCATCGTCTTCAGGATCCTCTGCTAATTCCCGTTCGGTTGTCCATGTGGCCGTTGCTGTCCACCATTTCCAGCCTGCAACACAGTTGATGTCCAACGACACGCAATACGCCTGGGCATCTTCTGCATGAACCTCGCCGATGGACGGCAAGTTAGCATCGTTGCCCACATCTGACGCGGTATCGGACGTGGAATCAGACTCAAGCTTGTACGTGATCGAGTACGTGCGGATCCCTTTATTGTTTGCCGCACTGCGGCTCTCCGCATCGATCCCTTTATAGGTGACTGTCATTAAATCGGACCTTGCGGATGAAGTTCAGCGTATCGTTCTTCACGCTTCAGTTGGTCACCGAAGTACTTCAGCATCTTGGTCTGACGTTTTAGTTCCAACAGTTCAAGAGTCTTCTCGCGACCACCCATCGCTTTAATTACGGCGCTGATCGCCTGTGACGAGCCACGCTGCATCACGCCGAGTTTCTGTTTGTCCCGGTCGACCTTCTTTGTTGACTTCTTGCCTCGTTCAGCAAACTGTTCAGCGAACGCTGGCCCGAGTCCCGGTCCTTCTTCTTCGGGCGTGAAGTCCCGGAAACGAGCCAAAGCATCATCGATATCCTTGTCCATACCGTTGACGATCTGGCCTGCAGTTGTCTCCATGCCTTTGGTTAACTGGTCCTCCAGTGCCGTTGTGGCTCGCGGCGCGAGGTCAGGAAGTGCCGATGGACCGTACTTCTCGTTCATTTCCTTGAAGCCACGGTCAAGACTGGTGAACATCGGATTCCATCCAGACTGCCCCCACGTCTTGATGTAATTCCTGACTTCAACGAGAAACAGGCCGATGTTTTCCAGTGCGTTTACAAGAAACAGGACGACATACGTTCCGGCCATGAAGAAGATCTGCTTCCAGTTGTCGAGGAACCAGTTGAAGTACGCCGGCACCTTCACGGTGAAAGCATGCTCGATATCTGCCACCATTTTCTCGACCTGCAGCAGTACCGCAAACACTGCGAGCTCGCCCCACAGTCTCCAGTTCTTGAAGACGTGACTAGCAACTGCCATGATCGTGACGAGCCCCTCCAGGATCTGTGTCGTGCTGAGTTCAGAGGCACCCGTCAGGATCCCGACAGCCGCAGCGGCATCACTGAAGACCTGGATCCACATTGTGCCGAAAGCTTTACCTGTCTCGATCAGCATTTCGATAATAGGCAGGTTCGATTTAATCGACTCTCGCATCCCTATCGCGCCATCCTTCAAAGACTTCATGAAGTCCGTCAGGCCGAGCGTCTTTGCCAGCACTTCACCGAAGTCTCGCGTCATGAGTCCTATGGCGTCTCTGGCTTGATTGAATGATCCGGTCAGAGTGTTTGCCTGACGCTCCAGCATGT
>Ga0098044_1002188_pt1 | contig 10125 bp, 4 predicted proteins | sample 10_taG_FD_75053 | JGI IMG/M metagenome (GOLD analysis project Ga0098044, IMG submission 75053) | Marine viral communities from the Subarctic Pacific Ocean - 10_ETSP_OMZ_AT15264 metaG | ecosystem: Environmental > Aquatic > Marine > Oceanic | place: Pacific Ocean | collected 2015-01-16 | reverse complement strand
TTTAGCTGTTAGTGTTTTAAATGTAGTAGCCATATCAAAATCCTTAGAATATTATCAACTTAATAAACCTTACTGGTATATCTAGTCTAAACCCCGTACTGACTCCGGTCACTCGTATCGTAGAGTCAATGTACCGCCAAGTCGAAGCGTCCAGGTTCGTACCGCCAGTATTTGTGAATGCTGAAGTACCGAGAGATCCTATTTCAGAAAATAAATAATTGCTTGTCTTTATATCTAAACTGCCCCCCAATCGAAAATTAAATTGCGTTCCGCGGGGGCCCTGGATTGTGTTGGCGTCACCTTCTGTGGCGCCCAAATTTGTAACATATCCTCCTCCCTCCTTAAGAGTGAAATAATAAGAAGCTATATTATCTTTATCAACGAAAGAGGGCGTTGCCGCGGCAATTTGAGTATCGGTGGTAAGGCGGGTATTTGACGCTTGAGGCGATTGTGGGGGGGCATAAATCCTTCCTAGGCGATGATCTAATTCAACGATATATTGAGTTTCAATCAATTCGCGAGCTAAAACATCCTCTTTAGATAGCTGGTTTGTATCTAGCCCTTGATGTACTGAGATGTGTGATTTAGAATCATTTGGTTTGTAACCGTTTAAAACACCGTCGGCGAGGCTCCCAAGTTTATCAATTGTTGTTTTATCCGAGGGGACTACAAAAATGCCATCACTGTGTTTTACGCTGTTGCCGTCCGTATTTAATTTAAAAACTGGCAGATACAAAAGGCCGCCGCCGGGGGCCTGGACCGTCATGAGCTTAGACTTGAGAGAGCTGTTGTTGTTGGTGAAGGCTTCTAGAACGGGAGTTTGTAAAACTGTTAAATCATAGTATGCTGAGCCGCTAGTGTGATTCTTGTCATATAGACCATAATTTATTTCATCATCACCTAGAGCAAATTTCGAAATTTTAAAAGTTCCGTCGCCTTTTGCTAGCCTGCTCCGGCCCGCATCAGTCAAAACGGCATCTAGGATGATGTCGCCGTCATTAAATAGAAATCCCATAATTAAATTACCTCTCTATATAAGTAGTAAATAAAATATTATTATTCCTACGGATTATTAACTCCCGTATTCTTAAATGTAATATTTAAATCAAATTGCCTGTTTGTTTTTTTGCTGGTCACTCTTACTTTATATTTGTTGCCCCAAATCATGTTGCTCACACCGGCCGGCATATGCGCGGTGGGGTTGTCCGGGCCCAGAAGATTGTTCGAGGGGGTAACTGATGATGGTAACGTCGACGGAGCGGTAGTGGTGACACTGGCTAGCGCGGTGGTGTCGAGGATACTCATCTCTGGTGACGGCTCAATAAGTATAAACCTTTTTCCTGCTTTAGAATATGCATCTATTTCTGTCGAAGTATCCGATGCAAGCCCAAATGTATGAACGCTATTATCAAAAAGCATCGGCTTCAATATTAAATATGTCTGTCCTTCATTATCTACCAATTCTGCTTCAAAAATATGTGTCGGATTAGAAACATTGTTATGTACATCAATGGCGCGCGCACAATAATAATATTTCATATTTGAAGAAATGCTGTCTATAAACGATGCAGCTGAGGCCTCTTTGCCAGGTGACAGTTTAGTAGTCACGGTCTCATGAAGACTCGTATCAAAGTCAGTATATGAGGTGGGCTTAACTGTGGTTCTAAAAATCTCATACTTCGAGATCGGATCATCAGTTACATAAGATATTTTTAAATCATCTGAGGGATCAGCCAAACGTGTTCTTACTGCATCGACGGTGATGGGGTTCCCGGTTTGATTTAAATAAATGTTTGCTATGGACGCAGCATCTGCTTCTGTTATGAGAATTGGTCGCGCGTCATATTCTCCAATATTAGAATTTAATAGTAAGAGAAGACGATTGTCGACTCCCAAATATGGAACAATCCTAAAATTGGGAGGTAATGGTGGGTCGTCCAACATTATTGTTGTTTGGTGTGAGGATGGTGCCACAACCATCGGGGCAGAGACATTATTATGGACCATGAGCGACGAATACGGAAAATTAATATCAAGCGTACCACCTGAGTCCATCCATGCCGGTGGAGTGTTGGCGCCGTGTGCGCCATTGAAGGATGCGAGCTTCAGGCCGTGTTGTGGACCGTCGTACTGCCAGCCTTGGTATGCGGCCTCGCTCGTGGTGATGCTGGCCGGTGTAGGCACTAGTGTGTATCTGATAATGAACTTATCTTGTGCGCATGCGTTTGAGGTGATGAGATTGATGAATTCTTGGCGCGCGCCCATCCACGAGGCGCCGGTGATTGCAGCGCCACTGGACATGGCCGATGTATAATCTCCGGCGATATATAATTCTGGCGTTATGGTCCATAAAAGCGATGTATCGCCGCGCGGATTGCAGGAATCCCATGGCGTGTACGCGGTGCCCAGCGGGTCGGGAGCATTCGTCACCTGAGCGGCAGCGAGCTTGGCGTTAATATCATCAACAAATTGTTGAATAGATATCGTGTCCGGATTCGTTGCGCCAGCATCGTTGAGATTATATGCAAACGGCCCAACAGAAAACTCATTCCACACGAGGTTGCCGGCTGAGTCGAGCCAGCGTTCTTCGATATCAAGCCACCAGTCTGATTTACTCATTAATTCGGCCCCCCCTGGCCGCCGCCGCTGCCGGCTGCGCCGCCGCCACGGTCAAGATTGCCCCCCCGGTGTCCGATGGCGGCTCCGAACGATATCCGGAACATGACGCCGGCAAAGGATTCGGAGCTGATCCCGCCGATATCTCGAAGGCCGGCGGCGAGGTCGATCTGGAGGTCCAGGATATTGTTCTCGTCGTCTTGACCAGCGCCGCCGCCGCCGCCCTTTTTGACGGCCATGTTGTGGGACAAGATTCCGTCGCTGATATAAGTGTGAACGTTGTCCACCTCCATATTGCATACTTCGACTAAGCCTTCAAATATTTCAACCGACTCAATAATATCGTCTTCGAGCTTCCCGCCTTTTAGCACCCAAGTATGATCTCCCGGAGATGCTTCGGAAGCAACCAATTCCAAAAGTTTGGCGGACTTGCTCATGATTGGGTGGTCAAGAGAGCAACCTAACACAAGGCCACCTTTTGTCTTAATCTTGCACCAACCATCCACAGTGTTTGAAACGGTTCCAAGTACTTTAAAATATCCCATCTCAGAAGTTTTAAAATCATGGCTTAAAACCTTGGTGTCGACTGTTATGTCTTCTACCAATATCTTTCCCTCGTCTGTGTCAATATAGGTTCCTTTTACAACACAGGTACCTCCTCCGCTCGGCCAGGCGCTCGGATCCCAGGTGCCACCGTCGTCGCCTCCGCTTTCGTCGCCTTCGCTTTCGTCGCCGTCGCCGCCGCCTTCGCTTTCGTCGCCGCCGCCGCCTTCGCCACTGCCGCCGCCGCTGCCTCCGCCACTGCCTCCGCCGGTGCCTCCGCCGATCCAGGGGTCATCATCATCGCCGGACGTGTCGTCGTCGAAGACCCCTCCCCATGGTCCAGTTCCCTGGCCCATGCCGCCGAGGGCGCCGAGAGCGATGAGGACGTCGAGTATTCCATCTGGGAGGACTCCCCCGTCGTCGAGGTTGTTAAGCACCTCTTCGGCTATGTCCGCGCCTAGGATCATTTCTATGGCTGCAATTGCGTCGGTGAGGCTCTGGGTGCCGCCCATATCAATTACCTGGCCGATGCCGCCGGTGGCCAGGAGCCCCGCGTCGGTTTCGGTTTGCTCCGTTTCGAGATCGCCGCCCGAAGTCCAGAAGTCGATGGTTCCCCCCCAGATATCCCACGGCGCTGAGTCGAGTGTGTCCTCGGTTTCGCCGCCGCCGATTCCGAGCATTGGTGGGTCGCCGGGAGGGGCCCCGACTGCGCCGCCAGTTTCGTTTCCGCCAAATCCGAAGCCGGGTTCAGGAATTAGGTTTAACAAAGACCAATTTACATTAACCTCTATTACCTCGCTGCCCCAGGAGTTTGCGCCGCCGACGCCTTGATCCAACCATGCATTAATTATATAATCATTATCGTTATCTCCAAGGATATCATTAATAAATGTGCCTTCCGGTAATTTATATATATAATAACCCGTAATGGACGATCCAGCGTTATGTTCGTGAACTTCGTTGAGGACGTCAGCAGACTCAGCAGTATACGTGCCAAGTGGCCAAGAACCGGCGCCGAAGATCCCGGCCCGGTCAGTTTTAAGCTTATCTTCTAGGCTGCTTTCCCACGCCCAGCCAGCTTCCTCTCTATAAAACCCCAAAGCATTTGCGATTGCTCTACCATAACCAACATCCTCAGTAATATATGTATTGATCTGATCATAATAATATTGATTTCCAACAACAAGTTTTACTTCCTTAAGATCATATTGATATTTAACACCATATTTTATTTGAGTGTCAATATACTCCAGTGTTGAATGGCCCGCGGTGTTGTAGTCTGGTGTAAAGTAAAACTTTTGGACGGGATCCACTGACATATTTGCAGAAAGCTGGCCCGCGGGAACTACTCTTTTTTCAACAACATACATAAAGGTTTCTGAATGTGCCTCCGTACCATCCCACACTTCTTGTAGGGTGCGAGCTTTGTCGCGCATGTGCATCGCCAGAGTTGTCGGGAAGGACCCGGGACTGATGGCGTACCACGACACGGTGGTACCGTTCTCGGGTAAAGAAAAGTGTCTAGGACAGAACTCCTCTCTTAAAGGAATAAAGTTGGGTTGAAAATTGGGATTGTCATCCCACTCGCCAAACATATATAGGCCCATTAACAATCGTACCAGATTTTCATCAGCGCCGCCGGCGGTGTAGAGCGATCGCGATGACTTGAGGATCAATTCTTCTAAATTAAGTACCGCCGGTAAATGCATAGATTGATCAGCATCACTTAAGATTGTCCCCCAACCGGGCGTGTCTCCAAGAGACCTTACACAATGTATCGTGGCGTACTCGTCTGGAACCAGTATCGCCGCCGGTGCAGGCGAACTTAAATTATTACATACTGCCAATTGTAAGAAATTTATATATCTTTTCACTGCGCCGACGGAGTTAAATTCGTCCTGCCAGTTGTCTGGCGGCATGTTGTAGTGGTTGCATACATAATGAAATATTCCGTCAGATGGGGTAAATCTTGGAACTGTTATTTTATTATAAAAAGGATAATAATCAATGGCCATTATATCATCTGTTGGGTCTTGCGGGGTACCCCTGTCGTCTCTAACCAGATTAATCCCTTGTTGGGAGCCATTTAAAACACCTTCATCTCCGTATAACACAGCAATGTCACGATAGTTTTCGTTCATATTATCTCTGGTTCTGGGCAAGCGGCCGCTCTTGTTGAGAAGATCGACAAACTCCGTGTAATATTCATAAAACCCGCGGTGTTGTCCCAAACCGGTGGTGGGCTGTGCTAATTTAGCGTAATAATTACTAAAGGCTGGGATGAGCTTATCTTGAAAGAACGCGGCAGGGGCCTGATCGGAGCTGGTGTTAATCGCGGTGGCCGTGTAATCAAAACCTAAACCCATAGGATTTCCTGCTGCTACTGCGGCGCCGTCCCGACCGCCTAGATAGGGGAAATCACGGTCTTCAGACGAACCCTCCGACGCAAAAGTACTTTCTAGCATATAAAAATTTGGGAGCTGAGCTTCTGCAAGGTTCATTATAACAGCCTCATAATCTGGGTGAGTATCGAAAAAGTGATTATATACTCCTTCCACCAATATTGAACGGGGAGCGTTCGGCATGGCGGCAACGTCGTGGTCTGGAAGATTGCGATCGGTCTTAATCGTGGGGGCACCACCTCCCGACGCGGTGTCGTCATAAGCATACCCGGTCTTCATTGTAAATGTGTGATCATACGCCGGCGCAGAGGGATTGGGATAATCTGGATCCCCAGTGGAAGAATTAAAGATTCCCGCATACGCCGTGTCCGGGCAGTTGGCGTCAATTCGGCCACCGTCGGGGCATGGGATGCCAGCCTCGGTATAATCCACAAAATATGGTTGTCCTGAAAATATTGTTCCTGCTCCCTCTTGCCTAAGAAAATATTGCATATTGCTGCCGCTATCGAGAACCTCATTCCAAGATGTTGAATTCGGCCTTAGTTTAACCGCCACCTCGGCGCGGACGATCTGCTGATCATTCTGGAGGCTCAGCTCCGTGTGGTTATACTGGCGCCCCCTGAAGTCCTCCTGGGACATAATTTCTAAATTATATGGTACCGGAGAGTTGCTATTATAAATCGAAAAGCCACCATTCCAGTCCGAGCCGGCGGCGATGTCGGCCGCTATCGCGTTCCGGTTGTGGTGTTGAACTGTATTTAAGCCCGAAGGCAGGGCCGTAGTGGGAACAAAAGGCTTCACATAATATCCCATCGATTGAACGTCTCGAAATATATCCGTAGCCCAGGATCCGCGAGGCTTCAAAAGAGGGTGATGTGTAGAATTTACATTGAGTTTATCGAATCTATTCTGTACTAACGATTCCCTATTAACATATCGATATGTCAGCCTTGAAAACGTCATCTTGAATAACCTATTGCATCTTCTGGCACATATAGCATATCATGAGAGCAAGTGTAGCGTGCTCGAAGGGCTGAGTTCTTCCCCTTTGGATTTAGCCATGGTCCGGTTAAGGCCGTTTTTGTTGTTTTTAATAGTTCCATGTATTTTTGAAAATAATTTGATCGTGACTGAAGGCTCATTGGGTCAGCATCTCCAATGATAAATAATTTATCAAAACTAGGAAGCTTAAATTTATTTTCAACACTCAAGACCTGACCCGGATCTGTCAAGCGGCACAATAATAAGCTGTTTTGCTTTTTCGCTGTAGCTACAACGCTGGGCGATAAGGTAACCCACTGAGGGTTGTTCAGGCCTCTGCCGAAGCCCGCTAAGAATTGCACTCTCATAACTGAATTAAAATTGATATTCAGTTCGAACAAATTTATACTTTGCAAGTTCGAGTTTGCACTTTGAAGCAGTCTATGGGCTGGGGAACCAAATATTGCGCCGGCATTATTAACTTTAACATCCTTGTAAGAAGCCATTGATTCTTCTAACATAGAAACAAGAATTTTGTTATCCATTAATTTTGAATCTTGAGCCCACCAATATTTATCTTTGTATCTCAGAATAGAACTTCCCTTTGTTTCATCTTTAATATATGTGTTATCAAACACAAAAACGCTCCCAGTTGTAAAATATAAAGACGAATCCAAAGTGGCCATGGTTGAAGCGGCACACTCTTTAGCTATATCTTTTAAAGAAGTGTCAGTATATTTAAACGTCACCGCCTCCGAACTTAAAATTCGACCAATTTCTGCATATCTATTTTTTCTATTTTTGAAAGAATTCCCCATAAAATCCTTTTCCTTTGAGAGTGCTGTTGTGTTGGCCTGATAGAGATCATATGCTTTTGCCAATTGCAAGCCAGTAGAAGTATCTATAAAGTTTTCTGGGGTTTTAACTATACGCGGCGACAAAAAACCATAACTGTTGATGCCGGTTGTGTCCATTTTCGTATATTTTCCATATTTAGCTATCTCTTTGTCGGCTCTAGCGGCATATTTGTCAGTTGAAACTCTAGAAATCCGATCTAGATTTCCAGTACTAAATGCGCCCAAATAATCAAACCCAGTCAAGTGGTTCAATTCATTATAATATCTTGGCTTTAACACGTGGGTACATATCAAATTTTTAGCGGTGGCGGGCTTGTCGATCATTGTTGAACGCACAGTAAAAGATGCGTCAGAATTACTAACTTCTGGCTTAAAGCCCGCCCTATTCAATATATTTATTAAATCGTATGCGATTTTTTCTAGCTGTAAAACGGATACATTAGTAGCTGAGTATGGATTGGCCAACGGGAGCAGTGTGCGAAGCCACTCATTGCGAGGCACACCAATATTACCCCATATGTATATTATAGAAGCAACGATTTCAGCAATCAAACGTTCCCATGCTGGATCTGAAATTAAAATATTTATTTTCGCATCCACAAAAGACTGAGAGTCAAAATTTTTGTTGCCGCGGCCAGTGAAATTAAATAAATATGATTGGTATTGGTATAATCTTTTGATTAACCGAGCCCTAATATTGTTTATGGCTAATCCTGATTTATCGACGAGATCGACTTCTAAAGAATATTCATAATAACTTTGCTTAGAATCGGCCATATACTTATCATTAATAAAAATATTATAAACGTTTTCAAGACCAGGAATGCTCAATAATCGAACATCCCCTGTACGCAGAGTGCCAATCAAAGTTGCTGGTGTTCCACAATCAGCTAACACGTTAGTGTCGTCAGGGTGGTCAGATGTGACCTTGTCGGTTGTTAGTCTGTTCCCCTCTTCGATGAAAGAAACTCTTCTTCGAAAAACCTTAATGTCGAGAACTGCGGCCGTTGAAAGTAATGTAGCCCTATTCCTTATTATATTTGAGAATTCTGAATTTTCAATAACATATCCGGCGAAATTAAAAGGAATATATATTTTTACAGAATTATTGGCAGATCTAGAATACAAAGGTGTTCCAAAATAATTTTGTATCCCGGGGGGCGGAGCCTGTAATCTGTTGATATGCTTATAAAGGCGTTGTATCGGGCGTATGTCTTTAATTTTTTGGTTTATTATAATATGTCGTTCTAGTGTGGGATGATCCTCCGGTAGGTGTTTATTCCCGGCCATTAAGGCCTTTCGCGTGAGATGCACGGGGCCAGTCCAAACTTCTCCAACAGAACCATACTCCTTCATATCCTGCGTTAATTTAAAAACATTTGTAGTCGCCGGAATTTTACCTTCAAATAAAACCCGTTCTACCGTTGTTTTGCCAACATCCAGTTTCCAGGCCAGAGAATCATCCTCCGGAGCAAGGTCTCGATATGCCACCACTAATACTGCTAGGTTTCTCAAGCCTCCTGTGGCGCCATCGACTACTATGTCAAATGGAATTTCTATATTTTTTGATTTTACGAGGATACGTTCTTTTTCGTTAAAAACAGAGAGATTTTGACCTTTTGACGCCGGAGATATACTAACAATTTTTGTTATTACTTGCGTTTCGTCGGCCGAGGGACCTGTTATAAGCCTCCTTAAATACGCGTCGTTTGACTTTATGGCTTTTAAATAATTCATGTCTTTGAATGCGGCCACAAATAAACTAACCGGCTCAGTATCAGAGTTATTAATTGATTGTAAAGCCACATTAACTACCATACTAAATGTTCCAGAGATGCCGGGGGTGGGCGAAGAAGGCAAAATATTAATTTCTTCCACCAGGGGCACTGGCAGGGAGCTTCTATAAACACCTCTGGCTATATTAATCATCGCAAGGCTCTGCCTCTGCCTCTACAGCATCGTATAGATCGCGGCCCAAATTAAGGCGCGCGCCAGACTTTGTGCCAACAAGTTCGAGAATTCTCGCTTCCTTTAGAATGCTTTGAGGAATTTCATTATCTACAGCAACATTCATAAACTTATCTACAGGGGACATATTAGTGGCCCCCGGGAAAGGCTTGAAGGGTATTTGGTGCAAAGATGTTTCGGTCCCACGTTCATCAGCCGCATACACTTCAATATCAAAATTTTCCTTCTCACTAAGAACGTTCTTTTCTTGTATTTCTAAAAGTAAATAGTTTTCCTTCACATATAACGCAACACCGTTAATATTAAGATCCTGTGTAATTTTATTAATTTTTTGACCAAGCTCAACAGGACTGTCTGCAATACTATAAAAAGTTTGATAATCTATCTCTATATCAAGTTGTGGTATGTTAGATACAAATCCATCTGCTAAATTAACGTTGCTAGCTGTCAAATTATTAACATAATAATTTTGACTTGACGAAAGCGTATTGCTCAAGCAACCAATGTGCCATGCCGGGGCGAAGTCCGTCTTCAAGTCACTAGTACCAATTGGGGCTATAGATATGTCGCTAGTCTGATCCGCGAAAGGGAATGGAGCAAGCTGAAATGCTTCTAGAAACGCGGCAGAATTTTCTGAGACGGTGGCTGCAGAGTTGTTGGCAATTACCTGCCCCAAAAATTTATTCGTACGTGTTGCTGCCCCACTTCGATTAGCTTGGGCCTTGTGGGACGGGGTTTCATACTTTATTCTTCGGTCT
>Ga0098044_1002182_pt1 | contig 10139 bp, 12 predicted proteins | sample 10_taG_FD_75053 | JGI IMG/M metagenome (GOLD analysis project Ga0098044, IMG submission 75053) | Marine viral communities from the Subarctic Pacific Ocean - 10_ETSP_OMZ_AT15264 metaG | ecosystem: Environmental > Aquatic > Marine > Oceanic | place: Pacific Ocean | collected 2015-01-16 | reverse complement strand
GCTATTCCTGGCTTTTCAACCACTCAAAAGACACGCCCTCTCATTATCGCGAAAATGGAAGAGTTTGTAAGAAATAAACTAATTAAAATATATTCAAAAAGAATGACTGCTGAAATGGAGCAGTTTATTTGGAAGGGAGGGCGACCCCAAGCATCTAAAAAGAGTAATGATGATTTAATTATGGCTTGTGCTATTGCTTGTTGGGTAAAGGACACTGTGTTCGCGTCCAACGAAATAAACTTAGATTATACAAAATCCATTTTGAACTGTATGGTAAGAAACCCTACGACACTGACTACAACAATACCCGGAATGGCGGGCCATGAGAGAATAGAAACTACGAATTCTATAAGCGAGAGCCAGGAGTTTTCTTGGCTGCTAAAGGGATAAAAAATGGCAAGAAGAACCACAAAAAACCCGAATAACCCAGCGAATAAACTGTACAGGCAGTTAACTAGGCTATTGTCTGGCCCTCTGGCGGTCTATGATCGAGAGCAGCCCGGTAGCCTTAGAAGATATCAGTATCAGGATAAGAAAAAGTACTTTTCGAGCGCCTCAGGGAAGTCGTTTAAGAAGTCTGAGTATAATCCCTATGATACCTTAAACGCCAAATATATGGCGACCCAAGCCAGAGGCGATCGTTATATTGATTTTGATCAGATGGAATACATGCCAGAGATCGCTAGTTCGATGGATATCTACGCAGATGAAATCACTACCAGTAATGAGCTTAATGATATGCTCAAGATCAAGACAAACAATGAGGAACTAAAAGGAGTCCTAGAGAACTTATTCTTTAAGATCCTTAATCTGGAATTTAACCTTTTTGGATGGGCACGTTCTATGTGCAAGTATGGAGATTACTTTTTATATCTTGATATTGATGAGAGGACGGGAATCAGACACGTTTTAGGACTCCCCCAGAACGAAGTGGAGCGGCTAGAGGGCGAGGACAAAGAGAACCCCAAGTATGTTCAGTTTCAGTGGAATACGGCGGGGATGACGTTTGAAAATTGGCAAGTTGCTCATTTTCGCATCTTGGGCAATGACAAGTATGTTCCTTATGGAACGTCTGTCTTAGAGCCTGCGCGGAGAATTTGGCGTCAGTTGACGATGTTAGAGGACGCTATGATGGCTTATCGCATTGTTCGCTCTCCGGAACGTCGTGTTTTTTATGTTGATGTAGGGGGCATTCCTCCACAGGATGTCGAGCAGTATATGCAGAAAGTCATCACCCAAATGAAACGTAATCAGATTGTTGATGCTAATAACGGGCGTGTAGATTTACGATACAATCCTATGTCTATTGAAGAGGATTATTTCTTACCCGTGAGAGGGGGTCAGAATAACACTAGAATTGAGTCTCTTCCTGGCGGTACTTATACTGGAGACATCGATGACGTTAAGTATCTAAGAGATAAGTTGTTTGCGGCGTTGAAAGTACCGGCATCATATCTTTCAAGAGGAGAGGGTGAGAGTGAAGACAAAACAACCTTGGCCCAGAAAGATATTCGATTTGCTAGAACGATCCAACGCCTTCAAAAGTCTGTTGTTTCTGAGCTAGAAAAGATAGCCATTATCCACCTGTTCACTATCGGCTACCGAGGAAAGGATTTAATTAACTTTAAACTCTCTTTGAACAACCCAAGTAAATTGGCTGAATTGCAAGAGTTAGAACACTGGAGGACGCGTTTTGATGTGGCGTCGTCCGCAACTGAGGGGTATTTCTCCAGAAGATGGATATTTGAGAACTTGTTTAACATCTCTGAAAAAGAGACTTTACGGATGCAGCGTGAGAGTTTCTTTGATAAGAAGCTCGACTTGGCTCTTGAGCAGTCCATTAAAGCGGAAGAGGCTGCTTTTGGGACAGATTTAACGGGCGGCACAGAAATGGAAGGTGGTGAGTTTGATTTGGGCGGCGCTGAAGAGCCTCCCGGTGAGGCCGGGGCCGAAGCAGAAGATGATGTATTATTGGCAAAGCCGGGGGGGGAGGAAGTTACCGAGTCGCCTGACCCCGTTCCGGGCGGGCCAGAGTATACAAGGCCGAAGTGGAAAGGAAAAACACACAAGCCTAAAAGAAGGAACAAGACAACGGTTGCTCGAAAAAAAGGAAACGCGGCCAACGTTGTTCCCCTTGAACAAGGGTCGCGGAGAACTGATCGTGGTACTTGGCTCGGCTCTGAGATAATGAATACTGTACAATTACCCTTCGCCGAGCATCTTTCGGAGAGCAAAGAATCTAATTATAATGAAGAGCACCACATTCTTTCTACCACTTATGATATTAATAAACTTATTGAAGGATTAGAGATTAAGCATAATGAAACTGAAACACAATAAAAAAAGAAACACAGCGTTTTTATTTGAGGCTCTATGCAAAGAGTTGACTAAGGCTGTAGTTGAGAAGGATGATGAGCGAAAGTCTAAGGTGTTGCGAGTCATAAAAGAGGGCTTCAAGAAGGGAAGTGTTCTGAACACGGAGTTAGAGATTTATAAGTCCGTGCTTGAGACAGAAGCAGCCTCAGCCAAGCAGGCTGAGAGAGTTTTTAGAGAGGCTGTGAGACAATATGAACTGGTAAACAAGGAGACGGTCTTTGAGGAGCAGAGCGCCTTGATCAATAACATTAATAAGGGTCTTGGTTCTGAGGTGTTTAATAATTTTGTTCCCTCCTATACGGCCATGGCCACTGCCCACCAGTTGTTTCACGTTGACCTAAAGCCAAAGCAAAAAGTCATTTTAGAAGAGAAGATGGTCTCATCGATGGTAAGACAAAAGATCGTACAGGAAGGCGAGTTTAGAAAGGTATCTAGCGACAAGTTAGTTTATAAGACATACGTTAGAAAGTTCAACGAGACGTTTAAGGATGATTTGTTAGAAGAGCAGAAGAGTTTGCTTAATAAATTTATTAACTCTTTTTCGGACAACGGTCTCGACTTGAAGGTTTTCCTCAACGAGGAAGTGGCTCGGATAAGAAGTGTTCTTAACGAGAACGAGGATAGGCTTGAAAATCATAATCAGTTGATTGAATTGGTTGAAGGCTTTAAGGGGCAATGGATAACGACAGATCTGTTGAAGAAGATTATCAAGCTTCAATCACTAGCGGGAGAATTACAGACCCGTGTCAATTAAAGTTACCATAGGCGATAACATACCTGAGACTCCCAAGGTCAAGGTCTATATCGAGAAGGAAGAGCTATACCCCATTAAGCTGAAAATAAGAAAGTCACTAGAAGGCAATATAATGATATTTGACCATCGAGATATGGATATCGTGATGATGCCAAATCAACGCAAGATTGTGGCTTTCCCTAAGGATGAGATGGGGTCGCGGGTTTATGATGCTCAAGATCGCTTGTTTCGCTTTCTTCACAAGCTGGGTGTTATAAAGTATGGAACGGTGCAGGGAGGCGCGGTATATAATTCCATGCAGGCGGATATCCCGCAGACCGACGATTACAACGCTCTGGATTATGTTCTGTTTGCTTTGGAGAAATTTATTGAAGATGAGAAGCCTCATTTCGCCTTTGAAGAAAAATTCTACCAAGATTATGAGGAGAGTCTCACACAACCCGACGAAGAAGATTCCACTGAGTTTGACCCTCACCGCCAAAGTGCGCAGAAGGGCACCATTCGCCCTGGCATCCAGCCTTATGGCGTCGCAGCCGTTTACAGAATGTAGGTATAAATGGAACTTATACACTTTGTCCTCGCCTCTTATGGCTTAACCTTCATCCTTTTGTATGGATCTATCTTTAACTCTATAAGACCTACCAAAGGTAAGTTGGGTGAATTATTTCATTGCCCTCTGTGTACTGGCTTTTGGGCTGGTGTTTTCTTCTGGTCTGTAAACACATATACAGAACTATTTACATTTGAGTATAATTTCATAAATCCGCTCATTTGCGGATGTGTTTCGGCAGGAACAAGTTATTTCATTACAATGTTACTAGACGATTTTGGTTTAAAGATTAATAGGAGTCCCCCAAAATGAAGATTACAAAAGAGCAATTAAAGAAAATTATCAAGGAAGAGATCGCTGCGCTTGATGAAAAGTGGAGTTGGGAAAAGTTCAAAAAGGATATTGGCTGGACGAAGGGCGTTTCGCCCGCTGAACGCGATGCCTGGGAGGCCATGGCCAAGGAGAAGATCGCCGCGGGAGCTGCGAAGAGGAAGGCGCGGGAGCAGGAGGACGCCGAGTACGACGCCAAGAGAGCCGCCCGCGAGACCGCGAAGGAGAAAGCCGCCGCTGGCAAGAGAGCGGATGCCGCAGCCGCCGAGCGCCGCGCCAGGAAGCGCGACCGCGCAGACGCCCTGGAGAAGGCCCGGGCCCGAGCCAAAGATGATTCGATGCACTTACTTAGCCGCCACGAAGGGCAAGAGAGCGATTCACCAAGCCTTGAAGAGAAGATCTACAAGAGACTTGAAAAAATGATCAGGGGGAGTAAATGAGACGGTGTAACCTACCAGAAGTTCGTCGTTGCTGTAATGGCAGCATAACCAAGCGGGGGTGAGCCCCGCTATGAGGAAATATATGAAAGTTAAAACAACAAAAGTTCACCCTTCTCATTATGTGTGGGGTGTTAAAGGCCCAAAGCGAACCGCGAATCAATATGATGGTTATGGGAAAAAAGGAATGCCAAAGCAAGGTAAAAAGAAAGAATGACAAAACAACTACTCACAGAATACTTTGAACTATGCCCTGAAGGCCGCTGTCCTGTTGAACGCTTGACAGAGGCTGAGAAACGCAATATTTCCAATGGGGGCGTTTATCTTGTTGGCATCTGCCAGAAGGCGGGCGTTAAAAATGGTAATGGGAGAGTGTATCGCAAAGAAACTTTAAATAGAGAGCTTGAACGATATCAAGACGCTATTAGAGAACGCCGATCTCTGGGAGAACTTGATCATCCCGACGACTCTGTTATTAACTTAAAGAACGCCAGCCATCTCGTCACGAAGATGTGGTGGCAAGGTGATAACGTGATGGGGAAGATTGAAGTGCTTGATACGCCATCTGGTACAATTCTTAAGTCCTTGGTTAAGTCAGGCATTAAACTTGGTATTTCTTCAAGGGGTCTTGGTTCTGTGCGTGAAGCTAATGGACAAACCATTGTTGAGGATGATTTTCAATTGATTTGTTTTGATATGGTCTCAGAGCCGTCAACACCGGGTGCGTATTTATCACCTAAAAACATTTCTATTGGACCGCACATTAACGTTAATGAAACTCTAATTAATGAAAACAAGATTGATTCTTTAATTAAGGATATCCTATCATGAAAGTAACAAAAGCGCAATTAAAACAGATCATTAAAGAAGAGATCTCAAAGGAAATTTCCGCAGACGATCTGTATCTGGCTGAGATGTTTCCAACCGGAACATCTGGATTGGAAGAAAAATGCAGGGATGCGGACGGCCAAATGATGGCGAACCAGTGTGTGGGCCCCGATGGGAAGCCAATTAAACTTCAAGAAGAAGAGAAGAGTCCTCAAGAATTAGCTTGTGAGAGGAAGGCAGAAAAATATGGCGAACCTTATGTTTGGAATTCTGCCACTGGTGAGTGTGAGTTAGCAAATTAAGGATATCCTATCATGAAAGTAACAAAAGCACAATTAAAACAGATTATTAAAGAAGAGATTGGAAGAGTCCTAAATGAAGAAAACCGCAAAGTTTCGTTTGAACTTGAAGGTACAGAAACAAGTGTTGAATTTTTAGGAATGGAAACAAAACATGATCAAACAGAGGTCAAGCTCCGTATTAACGGCGTTGAGCATGTGATCATCGGCGCTTACGATATCGACAGCTTGGCAGACGGAGTAATTGGTAAAATTGAAGACGATGACAAATATTGGTTTCTAGGAGATTATCCAGATGCGCCTATTGCCTCAAACTTTAAAACAGAACTTGAAAAAGCTCTAAAGGCAATAGGCGCAGGCCCACAAGGCGAAGAAGGCACCCGGACATCTTATAGAGATAGAGATACCGGCGGAATGTACTAAAGGAATAAACAATGAAAATTACAAAAGCACAATTAAAGCAGATTATTAAAGAAGAGATTTTGCAACTTGAGATGTTTGATACCGGCTCCGCTGATAGCGAAGAGATCGCTAGAATGCGAGCCGAATGTGAAAAAGCAGGCGGTAAGTGGGTATCTGAAGACTCTACTGGAAAATATGGTTACTGTTCGAAGAATCCTTTAGAATCCCAAAAGGGAACAGGGCCTTGGAGAGCCGGCACTCTAGAGGAAGAAATAGATGAGAATATTGCGCCACCCCTCATAACGCCAGACTATGACGAGGTTGACCATGAGACATACCGAACTAAGTTAAGAGGCAAGATGGCTCCTTTTTCTCAAGAGGAGTTGCAAGCTCTTTTACCGAATGAGAGAATTGCTGATCCCATGAACCCTTCAACGTTTAATCAGCCTGAGACATTCATACCATTAGGCAAGACGGATCTTTTTGTTTATTTTAAGGCCTCGGATGGACCTATTTTAAGAATGGCTATTGGCGATAAAGTGTGATATATGAAATCAAATGAATTAAAAAAAGTATTAAAGCCCTTAATTAAGCAAACAATTAAAGAAGTTCTTCTCGAAGAAGGCGTTTTATCACAGGTTGTATCCGAAGTCGTAAGAGGCATGGGTGCGCAAACTATAACTGAGGTGAAGAGAGGCCCCGATCCGGCAGAGATCAGAAAGCAAGAAGAAGCATTGGAACGGCAAAGACAAGAGAGGATTAAACGTCTTAATGAGTCGGTTGGACCAATTGGGGCTGGAATCAATGTATTTGAAAACACTAAGCCAATAAGAGAGGCCAAGACAGAACCGGGCAAAGCTCTTTCTGGTATGGCCCCAAATGACCCTGGTGTTGATATTAGCGGAATTATGAAACTTGCAGGCGGCAAGTGGGATGCTTTAAAAGGATAAACAATGGGAAGAGCAGTAAATGTAGAGGTAACCTTGAATCAAGTTCGAGGAGATACCAATAGATTGATCAAAAGATTTATCAAAAAGTGTAAAAGAGAGCGTATTATAGAGAAGTATTTGAATAGTCAAACTTACGAAAAACCCTCTACGGCAAAGCGGCGAAAGAATAAACAACGAAAACAGAATGCCCGAAAAGCAGAATTAGAGAGAAATAAGAAATTTGACTTAAAGTAATCTATTTATAAAGACACGGAGAAAAAAATGGCAGGAAGTAAGTACGGAAGCATTTATAACCCAGGCCCCCCAGGCCTGTGGCACACCCCAGCGTATCAGTCGTCAGGCGCACCTTGGATAACTGGCTCTCTTATCGCAACTGGGAAGGTTCAGATGATGAAGTTCCCTACGGTGTGTAGGTCATTTACTCTCACTAATACGGGGTCGGATGGGGGTGACGATGCGTTTATATATCTTGCATTTAATAGCGGTTCCGGAGTTACCGAAATAACCGAGTGTGGAGTAAAAGGGCAACAAACTCATGCCGCCGATTCGGATGTTATGCAGGGAAAACATTATTTAACTGTTCCTGCTGCCAGTGGATCGATTACGATGAATGTTAAATGCACTAAGGTCTATGTCATTAACGCATCGGGCATTGAAACTGGCTATCAAATATTTGCTGAATTAACAGGTATTCAATCAGGAAGTATGTACCACTTAACCGGTTCGGGTATAACTGCTGGCGGAACCAATGCTGAGCAGGGACTCTAGGATTGACTGTAAAATAATGGACGCTCTGTGGCCCGTGAGACTACCTAATCGATAGACTTGGTTTTTTTACCTAAAAACTTACTATTTAGTTATGACGTGTTTTCAGGAGTGACGGTATGACCACATTATTTGATCAAGCTATAGTTGAAGCAGAGGCATTAAGAGAGGCAGCTTTTAAGAGTGCTGAGTCTGCTGTTATTGAGAAATATTCCGATCAGATCAAAGAAGCAGTGGAACAACTTCTTGAACAAACCGACGACTTAGGGTTTGGAGAAGAAGACGTCATGATGGAGCCTGAAGAGACAGAAGAACTCCTAGACCAGGTCCCCACCTCTGCCGAAGAGGATGATCTCTGCTTTTGCCCCGACGAATTAGAGAAAGAAGAAGGTGCAATGGAGCCTGGTGAAAAGGTTATTGAGCTTGATTTAGACAAATTAATGGAAAGCCTCAACAAAGATGAGGAAGAATTAGAAGAAGGTAAGGGGTGGGGCAAGAGTCCCGAAGCTTTTACAGGTAAGGAAAAAGAGGAAAAAGAAGAAATTGAGGATGTTGAGAAAGAAAAGGCTCTTGAAGAAGAGATCGAATTAGAGGAAGAGGCCTTAGAAGAGTCCCTTACAGTAGATATTGAACCAAGAAAGAGTGGTTGGGCCGGAACCCCCGAACCTTTGATGCAATATAAGGCGAAGCAAATGCTCGCGATGTTTCAAAGCAGTGAACACAGAGAAGATTTTGAAGCCATCAACAACGCGGTTAAAAAGCTTCAGAATGAGAATAAACAGTTAGAGAAAACAATTAAAAATAAAGAAACACGTATTGGGAAGTTGTCAGAGGCGGTTATAATGATGAAGGAGATTCTTGAGGAATCTAACCTGGTCAACGCCAAACTTCTCTACAAAGTTAAAGTTTTGGAAAGTAACTCCCTGAATGAGCGGCAAAAATCACAAGTTGCCGATAAACTCTCCGAGGCTAAATCTGTTGAAGAAGCAAAGTTAATTTTTGAAACACTTCAAAGCTCAGTGGGCAGCACCAAACGCCATCCAGAATCACTTAGCGAAGCCGTTGAACGCTCTTCTACAGCATTGTTGGTCGCTCGAAAGAGAGAGTCAACACCAGACGGTCAAGCACCAGCCTTGGATCGTTGGAAAGCATTAGCTGGATTAAAATAGAATTTAAAAGGAGGATTTACAAATGTCTGTTTTAGAAACCCTTACTGAGGGTATCAAAGAGCGTTCCCTCCAACAGGAAGGTGCTGCTCTCATTGATAAGTGGAGCAAGACCGGTCTTTTGGAAGGTTTAGGCTCTGATTATCATAAAAATAATATGTCTCGTTTACTTGAGAACCAAGCTGCACAGCTTCTCAAGGAGGCTTCGTCTATGGCTGGCGGTGACGTGCAGGGCTTTGCCTCTGTTGCGTTTCCCATCGTTCGCCGTGTTTTTGGTGGCTTGATCGCTAACGATCTTGTCAGTGTGCAGCCCATGAGTTTGCCGTCCGGTCTGATTTTCTTCCTTGACTTTAAGTATGGAAATCAGCGCTTAGGCGTCAATGATTATGTCAAGGGTGAGTCGATCTTTGGCGGCGGTAGGCTTGGCTCTCAGATCACTGGAGGTGCCCAGCTTGGTGGTGTTAATGCTGAAAAGAGTTTCTATGCTCTTAACAATGGTTACGCATCTCCGACTGGCTCGGCCACAACTACGCCAGCAGTGTTCGCGCTGTGTTCTGGTACTGTTGGCGCTTCTGATGCTACTGCAAATGCTACCAACTTGGCTACTTTCCCCACTACGAGTGCGGATGGTGAGGCAACCTATGGTAACGTCCAGACATTTTTTGATGCGATGGTGGGTGATGATCCGGATCTTTCGGGATCGGCTGTTTGCATCTTTAACATGCTTACTGGCGCTACGGCTATGAATAACTTCCAGGTGAACGATTTGATTACGGTTACCTTCGATGATGGTACTACTGCGTTGACGAGTGGGCGTCAGGTTCGGCGCCTGTCTAAGCTTGATCCATTAACGGACGCTGCTTATCTCTTCTTCACGGAGGCGACGGGCTCGTCAACAGGTGTCGCCGATGGTGCTCTTCCGGATGACGCAAGAGTTGCTCTTGTACCAGTGGGTTCCACTACGGCGGTCCTCGGTAATTGCAACTATGTCCTTGCGGATAACTTCACTACGGTTTCGGGTGTTCCCGGCGCTGTTGTTGGTGATCTGCTTGACTTGGAAGGCGCTGGTGCGCTTGGAAAAGCGGTCAATCCGGATTCTTCTGTTAATGCGGACATCCCAGAGATCGACATCAAGGTGGATTCGGTTGCCGTGACAGCCACGACCAAGAAGCTCAAGGCGAAGTGGACTCCCGAACTGGGACAGGATCTGCAAGCCTACCACAACCTCGACGCAGAGGTTGAGCTTACTCAGGTGCTCTCGGAGATGATTGCGCTTGAGATT
>Ga0098044_1002179_pt1 | contig 10144 bp, 8 predicted proteins | sample 10_taG_FD_75053 | JGI IMG/M metagenome (GOLD analysis project Ga0098044, IMG submission 75053) | Marine viral communities from the Subarctic Pacific Ocean - 10_ETSP_OMZ_AT15264 metaG | ecosystem: Environmental > Aquatic > Marine > Oceanic | place: Pacific Ocean | collected 2015-01-16 | reverse complement strand
AGTTTGCGGAAAGCAGTTAACACCATCTCAGATCCGGACTATGTTCAGATGAACGCTGTCTCTATCCCTGGTGTTATTAGCCCTGAGGTAACCAATTATCTGCTCGATACAGCAGAGGAACGGGCTGATTGTCTCGCAATTATAGATATTCAGAATGCGTATACGCCTGACACTGAAAACAGTGCCAGTGCGGAAGCACGCAACGTAGGGAATACTCCGGCTGCTGCCGTCACGGCATTGCAGGCACGCTCCATTAACAACAGTTATGGTGCAACGTATTACCCTTGGATTCGTATTACGGATACACAGGCTAATCAAACTCTCTGGGCTCCGCCTAGTGTGGCAGCAATGGGCGTCCTATCTACTACCGATAGACTCCAGGCTCCGTGGTTTGCTCCTGCCGGATTTACGCGAGGCGGTCTCAGTGAGGGTGCCGCAGGCATCCCCGTTGTGGAGGTGTCACGACGCCTGACCTCAGATGAACGGGATAACTTGTATGAAGCTAACATTAACCCAATCGCCAAGTTCCCGGCGGAAGGTATTGTGATCTTCGGACAAAAGACACTTCAACAGACAGCTTCGGCACTTGATCGGATCAATGTACGCCGCTTGATGATTTTCCTCAAGCGCGAGATTTCCTTCATTGCCTCGCGACTGCTGTTTGCACCTAACACGCAGCTTACTTGGGATCGTTTCCTGGGTCAAGCTACGCCGGTACTAGAGGGCGTCAAGGCAGACTTCGGCGTTGAGGACTTCAAGCTTATCTTGGACGACTCAACTACGACCCCTGATTTGATCGACAGAAACATTATTTACGCTAAATTGTTTGTGAAGCCGACCCGGGCTGCTGAGTTCTTCGCAATCGACTTTGTTGTAACAAATAGTGGAGCTGCCTTCGAGGATTAATCCAGAGGCAACTATATACTTTTGAGGAGAACATAGAAAATGGCACTATTTTGGAGTGATGTTAAAACTGATCCAAAACGTAGGTTTCGATTTGAGCTTGCTTTTACTAACAAGTCCAACAATGAACTGATCCCGGTGTGGACCATCAAGACTGCTATGAAGCCGAAGGCTAATATCAGCACGATTGAGCATCAGTATATTGATCACGTATTCAAGTATCCCGGTCGTGTGACGTGGGATCCTATTACGATCACTCTCGTGGACCCTGTTGAGCCTGACTTGGCTTGGCAGTTCCTTGATGTTCTTGGAATGAGTGGGTACAAGTATCCTACCAGTTCGCAGCGGGCTAAGTTCAGCTTGAGCAAGAAGAAGTTCTATGACACTATTGGCACTGTGGTGATTCACCAGATCGACGACGAAGGGCGCTCCATTGAGAAATGGACTTTGAAGAATCCCTTCATCACAAGTGTAGATTTTGGTGGCTCGCTGGATTATGCAGCAGATGATATGAATGAGATCACCGTTGAAATTACATTTGACTGGGCTCAGCTTGACAACACAGCGGCTTATCCTGGCGTGGCTACTGCTGCTGATACCTGATCTCTTCCTTAACTCTTGCGGAGAGATAAGATATAATGTTGCGTAACGAAAGGTTTTATTATGAGTCGCAATGAAGGACGTACTGACGTTTTTAACGAAACACAGCTAGATGCAGACCCTACTGCACCAATCACCCAGCAACATCCTGAACAGGCTGCGCCAGCAATGGCGTGGTCCGTTCCGACTGATTTTGTCAGTCTTCCGAGCCAGGGTGTATTCTATCCTGCTGGTCACCCCCTCCATAACAGGGAGACAGTGGAGATCCGGTTTATGACGGCAAAAGAAGAAGATATTCTTACATCACGATCTCTGCTTAAAGAGGGTGTAGCACTAGACAGAATGCTTCAGAACATCATTGTCGATAAATCCATCAATCTGGACAGTTTATTGGTAGGGGATAAGAACGCCTTAGTGGTGGCTGCCCGGGTCACAGGTTACGGTGCCGAATATGCTACCAATATGACGTGCCCTGCCTGCGCAAACACAGATGAGTTCACCTTTGATGTGGGCAACCCGGAGTCTAATGATTTCCGAGCGGGGATTGAAGACTTTGAAGTAGAGGTAACACCCAGCAATACTTTTAAGATTGAACTGCCGATGACGAAAGCTGTCGTGGAGTGTCGCTTGTTGACAGCCGCTGATGAAAAGCATCTGCTTAAACAAATCGAACGCAAGAACAAAAGAAAAGAGACTAGTGGCATAACCACTGAACAATTCAAAGCTTTCATCGTATCCGTGAACGGCGATGACTCACCGATCACTACAATTTCTTTCATTAACGCTATGCCGGCTAGAGATGCACGCTCCTTGCGTACCGTCTATCGAGCAATCGTTCCGAACATTGACCTCACTCAGGATTATAACTGCGATAACTGTGGATATGAAGCGGCCCTGGAGGTGCCGCTCGATACTACCTTTTTTTGGCCTAAATGAGGAGTACATCGAAAGCGTTTACGAGGAGACTTTCCAGCTAAAATATTACGGAGGATGGAGTTTTTATGAATCATACAACTTACCCATCCAAATCCGCCGCTGGTTTTTAAAACGCCTCGTTAAACAGAAAGAGGACGAAGCTGAGGCAACCACTAAAGCTTCTAGAGGCGGCTCAGCGCCTAATCGACCATCACCCCGTCGCTATAATCTGAAATAAATTACAATTCTGACTAGTTATATGGTAGGTGGAGGCTTCACTGTGACGCACAAATTTGATGAGCAAATCTTAGACCTCGAAAAAGTCCGAGAGGGACAGTTGAACGAGAATATTCTCAACGTCTTTGCAGCGTGGATTGAATATTTGCTCTCCAAGATGTATAAAGGTCGTCGAATCCCCGTTCGAGTGCGAGGAAACCGCATTGAGGTGGCTAGTTTTACCGATGCCCTGGTAAATGAAAAACGCTATATGGATTATATCAAGAAATATGGCCTTGACAACCCAATGACATACTCTCAGAAATCCAAATTAGACGTAGCGATTAAACGATTTGAGCGCGAAGCCGGCATAGCTTGGCCTATTCGGAATTAGGGGTAAAAAATGGCAACAAAGCAAACCCCTGAAGAATTAGCACGAGAAATAGAACTTATTGAGCGGCAGAACAGGCGACGCCAAGAATCCGTCCGAGCACTATCTCAATCGAACGCAGCATTAAAAAAACTCAGTGCTCAAATGGAAATTCACAACTCCTATGTAGAGAATTTCAACACTCTTAGCGAGACAGAAATAGCACAGCTAGAAGTTCTACGCATCAGCATCTCAAGTCAAGTAAGCGGGCTTGGTGCCGTGAACAAGGCACAATTCGAAAACATCCAGCTTCTGGAAGACCTGATTCGCAAACAAGAAAAGGAAGCTGATGCTCGCAAGAAAAAAATAGAGCAGATGAAGGCTGAAGCGGATGCTTGGAACAAGGTTAAGCAGGGTGCTTTAGGGGCCGTGTCCGCAATTGACAGCTTTACTGGGTCTAACCTACGGATGTTGACAAGCCTGAAGGGTATCGGAGGCGAACTTGGCAAATCAGCCAAAGACTTTGAAGGATTGAGGTCCACTCTGGCTGTCACGACTGGTTATGCGTCCAAGTTTAATGCCGAGATGTATGCTCTGGCGAGCAACAAAGATATCTATCTCACTGTCGATGAAAGCCAGAAGGCTATTGGAGCGTTGTCTACGCGAATGGCAGAATTTAACTTCCTATCCAAGGATGGCCGTGTGTCCCTGGAGAAACTCACCGGCACATTTATGAATTTGGGAGTCGCTCCCGAGACTACTGCCGACGCGTTGCAACTGATGACGCGTGGCTTGGGGATGCAGACTGAAGCTGCCGAAGCAGCCGCATGGTCAATGCGTGACCTCGCAGATGCCACAGGGCAAAACCTTAATGTAGTAATATCGAGCTTTACTCAGATGCTCCCTCAGCTTAGTCGCTATGGTTTAGATGCGGATCGCATCTTTAAGAAGCTCACCAAACAGGCGCGCGGACTGGGTACCGAGGTAAAAGACATTTTTCAGGTGGAAGAATTATTTGATACCTATGAATCGGCGATGTCTACCACGGGCAAACTCAATGCCCAATTAGGCATCCAGCTTAATGCCATGGCTATAATGGGGTTGGAGCACGGGGACCGCCTCAGCTATGTGCGAGAACAACTCGGGGCTTACGGCATCGACGTTACCACTATGATCCGACGGGAAAGACAAGCAGTGGCCACCATTTTACAGACTAATGAAGCTACCGTCCAGACTCTATTCGGGGATCCCATCGAGGCACGACGGCTCCAAAAACGACGAGAGGACTCACTCAAACTCAACAAGGCTTTTATGGATTCCACTAAAAAGATGGAAATCGCATTTAAACAAATGAGCATTACTTTAGAGCCAGTTCTTACGGTTTTAATGGGGGCCGTCGGCAGTATGGCTGAACTCATTAGGTGGGTCTTCACCACGGCTGCGGGCGTTGTAACCCCTCTAATCGTAGCCAGCCGCACCCTGATAGGTGTTCTCGACAAAGTAGCAGCTAAATTCACCAGCATCGCCGCCAATGTTACTAAAATTGCTAAGTTTGGATCCGGGGCTCTCAATGTTTTGGGACCCCTTATGTACGGGGCGACAGGGTATTCTGAAGGTGTACGCCAAGGCCGCACTACTCAAGATGCGACGGTGAGAGGAGCGTCGATTCTTGGCGGCGCAGCCGCGGGTCTGAAGATCGGCGGCTCGATCGTCGCGCCTTGGATGCTTGGATTATCCTCAACCGGTTTCGGCGCAATCCCGGCTGCTGCAATAACGGGGGTAGCCATGGCGGGTGGTGCTGCCATCGGCGCGGCCGGTACAGCATTCGGCTATGATTGGTTGAACCCTGGCCCGCAGGTTAACGACGGACAAACCCTTACCAACCGAAGCACTAGCCTTGTCCATAATGGAAAGGTCTCCAATGTGCGCTCCGGCGAAGAACTCCGAGTAGGTCCGGTTGGTAGTTTTGCGGAACGATACAGAGCCATGGCTGCGATGGGCTCTCAAGAGGTCACCATAAAGGACAGTCGCCCAATTCAAGTTGTTCTTCCTAATGGTAAGGTGCTCGCCGAAGCGGTGATGCCCGGTGTTACAAAAGCAATTGGTAGAAAAATGGGCGCTGTGCCGGTATAGGAAAGGGGAGATAAAACGTGGTAAAGAAAATAGGACCAAAGTCCCCAAGGTTTTTTGATGCAGATCACGAAGACTCAGTAACCAGGGCAACCGGACGAAATGTCTCCTTCGGACACGGCGACAGGCAAGTGTCTCGAAAACAGTTGGCCAAACCCCGTGCCCGAGATCCCAAGGACCTATCTGGCCACGCATTGGCTCGCCGGCGCACGGCCCTTGAAAAAGCGGGCAAGCGTGTTGTTGCAGGCGCTTCCAACTTAGAAATAAATCACAGAATGATCCTAGAGATCAGCCACGTCCCGACAGGGTTCAGTGTGACGTTTCCGGCTTTCTTGGAATTATTTAGTGATGCATATACATCCGAATGGAATGCTGAACAAGTTTATGGACGTATGGATCCCATTGCTACTTTTGCCCACACTCGCCGGGCCCTATCTATCGCCTGGAATGTGCCCGCAGAAAGTATGGAACACGCAAAAAGAAATATAGCAAAAGTAAATCGACTCTTGAGCTTCCTTTATCCCACTTATGAAAAAGGCGGGGGTACCGCAGTCATTAACCAATCCCCGATGTTAAAAATACGCTTTGGCAATCTTATTCAGGATGCCGTCACCGGGGGTCCCCTGCTGGGGTATGTTAATGGTTTTACGTTTGACCCAATGTTGGAGTACGGGATGTTCGCAGAAAATCAAGACGCCTCTCAGTTCAAGACTGCTAATCATCAGCCATCGGAGGGACAACTCTATACGGCTCATTATTATCCCAAAACATTTCGTTTAAATTGTGAGTTTAATGTACTGCATCAGCACTCCTTGGGTTTTGCCGTTAGTCAACAGGCTGCCGGAAACGGACGCTATAAACGAACTTATACATTTAATGATAAGCGCCTTCACCGGAAGTCGGACACCCCCGGATCGGGAAGGCGGGAAACCCCCGACAAGGGTGACTTTGAGAGGGGCGGACCTAACTCTACTTATCCTTATCATACTCATGCTGGGAGAAAAAAACAAACCACTTCAGAAACGGTTAACCTCCCTCAAGGTCTTGCACCCAATGATCCCCGCAGGCTTTTAGGATTTAAAGCACTCGTATACGATCCATCCAAGGGCTTCAATGAAGAGATCAAGGCGTCCGATGGGACTGACGAATAATGGCATACTCACGCAATTCACGCCGCCGGCTTTTTAGAAATAATAATCTAAATTATAAAAATGTTTTTTTCCGCCCCCGCGGAATCAAAGAGACAATGCAGTACGGGCTTCCCACGTTGCGCTACCCTTCCCCTACGGCAATCCTTAACTTAGAAAATGTGACTGCTTATTGGGGGAGCACCGATAAGCTTTATAATATTGCTAATGAATATTATGGGTCTCCGGAATATTGGTGGATAATAGCGTGGTATAACCAGAAAACCACTGAAGCTGATTTCTCTCCCGGCGAGGTTTATCTTATTCCGCTGCCCTTAGAAGCAGTTTTGGGGGCAATGTAAGATGGATGGTCCCGATTCAGAAGACATCGCTGATCTAAATGACGTTGCGAAATCACGGAAAAACCTCCCGACGCAAACATCAGAAGAGGCGCACCGCGCTCGCCAGAAACAAAGAAAACAAGCCCGCGAGGAAAACGCGGCAATCAGCAAGCTCGACAGCTTAAAGATACGCACCCAAAATGTGCAACAATCTCTTCTTGAAAATATGAAAGCTTCTGTGTTGGCATCTTCAGTCGTTTATGAAACTGGGCAACTCGCCTACGACCAGAGCCTTTATCCTTATCTGGGGCCCCCCGAGCTACTTCTTTCTCTAATAACGAATCCAGCAGAGGCTAAGGAATTTGTGAATGCTACGCCAGCCCAATTGAGTATGTTAGAACCCCTATTAAAATTTAGTATTGTGGACCAAGACGGCAACTCAGAACCTGTAGCTTTCAGTAGTTATAGCTCAGAGGAAAACCTGCTAAGCTTAGCTAGTCTCCGGGCCACTCAGGGCAGTACGCTCTTAAAATCACGGCGCACAGAGGGAACGAACGTCGGGGTTAAAAAGTTTAGCTGGAAGTATCACAATCTTCACGAGGGGGATCATGTCTTATCGGCTAATCTTCAACTTTATTTTGGCTCGCTGGCGGAACTCGTAAATGAAAGATATATGCAGTTTTTGTGGCTTGACGGCAACCCGACCCCGCTTGCCAGAAGTCTTAAGCCCAAGGACGCCGGACAAACTAACAGCCAAAAGCTGAAGAATCTCAGTGATCAAGCCTATAACATCTCCCACGCCGCCCCTTGGAGCGTCCACTCCCAGTTTTGGGCTGATACGAAAGGAGAGACACATGTGTTTCCACTAGCCTCTTATGGGGAGTATTTTAGCGCCTGTGAGTCTCTCACCCATCGGTACCAAGCCGGCGCATTTCGGAAGCTAGAGGTGCAGTGCGGATGGAGTGTCCCCAGCGGAAAAAAATCTGAGCTTATGTCCCTCTTTGCCGGCGGCGATCGTGGTCGCAGGGATAAAATGAACAAATTTTTAGAAGGGGTGGCAGCAACCCAGAAAACCATCTTTTTAAATCTTTCAGACTATGACATAGACTTCGCCCAGGATGGTACCACCACTCTTTCCATCAACTATTTTGGCAGTGCTGATGTAAGGATTAACAGCGGTGAAAAGTCGGATGTGTTGGGCACCGCGATGTCCCATCGCACGACGAAAGATCGTTATTGGTCACAAGAGTTTCCGATGGAAAATCCAGCCCAATACGGCTTTAATATGGAGAAACTCACCCGCCGGTTGAGCTACTTGGGCACCCAAATGGCGGATCCCCAAGCCGGAGGCGCGCCACTCGACCGACCCAGCGGCACGGGTGTATTGCCGGATCAGGTCTGGCTATCACTCCGCGGAATCGAGGCTGACCACAAATACTTTATGCTTCAGTTAGAACAGGCCAAACTTGAGGCTGCCATGGCGATCGCCGCCCCCGAGCCAAAGAAAAAGATTCAGGAACTAGAGGATCTGCTAGAACAAATCGGCACTGCTAGCAGGGTGATGCGCCGCATCGTCGGACCACTCCGGTATAATAAGTTTCTCCGCGCTCTGATGGATTCGAAGAGGATATTTACAGCCCGCGCGGAAACAAAAGTTATCCTTCAGGATCCTACAACCGGCTTAGGGGAGGTCCAGACCAACCTGGAGTTCCGACCTTGGCACAGTGCTGACGTTAGTACAGCCAAGGCTCTTGATGCTCAAAAAGCTCGCCTTAAAGCTTATGCTAAGTCTTATAAGGCACAGAAAACCGCTGATGGCACCAGCTTTAAAATAGACAAAGATACCATCAAGAAGTTGCTCAAGAATAGTTTCGATAAAACCCAGGATTATACCAAAACTGGCGTCAATGGTTACACCGGACGGTATGACGTGTTTTATACGCGTCTGGGCGACATCCTGGCAGTAGGAATTGAACTGGCGAATCTCAGTAGCAGCTACGTTGGTGACCGTGTTAGCTTTATTTTGGGAAGCTTTTCGCCGAGCCAAGCAAAACTGAAAGGATTTACTCCGGCAACTGCTGGCCAGCGTAATCGAGCCACCGCCCATTCCGCCGCACTAAATTGGGGCACCCAAGCGGCTGGTGGGCTAAACCTCTCCGATAATGAAGAATATATGATGCTTTATGATATTCCTATTTCTATTGATTATTTTAATGAATGGTTTATGGAACACGTGATTGAAAAAGAACGCACCCAATGGCCTTTCCGCCAATTCCTCGACGCCTTATTGGACTTGGCTACCAAGTTGATAAATTTCATTACTGAGACTAAGGGGAAACTTTCACTTGATTACACAGTTCAAACTCTTACTGGGCACTACCTCCTGGAACGTCGCGCCGCACGTCACGGCTTTGCCGCGACCGGCAAACCCGTGGATATGGACGACAACATTATCCCCCACACCACCCCCGGCGGCGGAGTTTTAAGTCCTATAGATCTACGCAGTACTAAGGATGCCGTCGCGGCGGTGACGAGTTATACTAAGGGCGGGCTCGGACTGCCGGTCAAGCTCAACGCCCACGACGTAATCGCCGAATTGTTCCAGCCACTGGATACCTATATCATTTCTGCCCGACAGATGGGGATGGGTTACCGAACAGGTGATCGTGACTATGATGAGTCTGAGGGAATTTTTCACTACGTCCTCGGAGCCGAGAGAGGCATAGCCAAATCTTTCAATTTTGTAAAGACCGACCAACCATACTATCGAGAGATGCAGTTAGAGGCGATGAATAGCACAGGGCGCAGCAGGGCACTCATCATTCCTCAAAACATTGAACTGGAGATGGTGGGCAACAATTTACATAAAAACGGCGACTACATTTATATAGATTCTCGGTCTTTACTGGGAACTTATGCAAATTCCACTTTATCGCTTGGGGGGTACTACGGGGTGTATGAATCTGAGAATGAAATCACCGCACAGGGTTTTACCACCCGCGTCAAAGGCATCTATCAGGCATCCGCGGAGTAAACGTAAAAAATGGCTACTCAACAACTTCCCAACCCCAGCACTAATCCCGGACTCTATTCATACGGATCGAATCGCCTCGGCTCACGACGAATATTTTTTGAGCGCAAGTTTTACGATGAGAATATATTTCCTGACACCTTGTCGCCTTATTTTTTCGAAACCTGGGGAAAAGACCGATATTATGGAACCATCAACTCCCAAGGGCACGCCGTAGTTCCTCAAGAGGACCAACTAAAGTCTTTGCGCTTCCCAAAAGAAAAGCAAAAATTTACTCTTAACTTTGTAGCTGATGCTTGGCGCGACTTGGCGACGCGTCTCCGTGAACTCACTAATCAAAATATTTTATACCAAAACAGCCCTTGGGCCCAGCCCCTAGCAGTGGCCGCCTACCAGCCCCCCTCGGAGGAATATAATCGCTACCTCAACGACTCTATATTTCCTATCTTTGCCACAGAGGTCTTGGGACGTCTTAACCTGAACCAAGAGATTACAGGATTTGGAAACTTTT
>Ga0098044_1002173_pt1 | contig 10174 bp, 16 predicted proteins | sample 10_taG_FD_75053 | JGI IMG/M metagenome (GOLD analysis project Ga0098044, IMG submission 75053) | Marine viral communities from the Subarctic Pacific Ocean - 10_ETSP_OMZ_AT15264 metaG | ecosystem: Environmental > Aquatic > Marine > Oceanic | place: Pacific Ocean | collected 2015-01-16 | reverse complement strand
GCAGAAGGAGGAAGCCGATGAACGAACTGACGATTGAAGGGTTCGTGTTCTACCTGTTCTGGGGGTCGGTGCTGATGCTGGCGCTGGGATTCTCCATGTGGGTGTGGGAGACTGTGGCTGATGCGCGTCACCGGAAACGGTTTTGGCGGGCCATGGAGAAAGGAACCGGGATTGGATTGACCGAGACTGGGACAACTAGAGATCTTTGCCTTCGGGCAGGGACCCGACTGGGACATGTGATGTTTCGTTCGGGTAGACAACCAACAACAAGAAAGGTTACACACCATGAGTAACATTTTGGAGGCGCTACCCTCCCGCAATAGGGCCAGTAACTACAACTGGAACCTGTGGCTGGACGGGCGTGTTCACGAACTGGTGGACGGTGAGGATTACACCGTGAAACTGGAGAGCATGCGTGCCATGGCGTTCACGCAGGCGAAGAGGATCGGGGTGCCTATCGTTACCCGGCGCACCGATTCCGGGCTGGCCGTTCAGGCGGACCGTGTCTACAACACGCATACGTGGTAGTAGTCAAAGACGAGGATGGCAACAACCAGACCCTGTACCCCATTGTCGAAGTACGTTGGGGAACGTACGACGAGTGGGCCTCTGCGGTCGCTGAACAGATCGAATGGTCTGAGATGCTACGCTCCGAGGTCATAGCGTTGAATGCGGCGCGCATGCGCAGGCAGATGATACTTGGGGAAATACAGGAAATGGAATCAAAGTTATCCTAGGATATTACACATAAAAGATCGTGGGGGTCGGGGTATTTCCCCTCCTTTCCCCCGGCCCCCACACCACCTTTAGGAGAATAAAATGTCGGAAGAAAGCGACGACAATCAAGGCAAAGGTGAGGCGACCTTCGCCCCCGGACAGGACATTTTCGACACGCACGACGAGGAATTGAAAACGGTCGGCGAGTACCTTGAATGGCTGCAAAAAGGCGTACAGTTCAGCACCGGAGTCCTGTATCAAGTCGTAGTAAAACTCGCCGATTTCCACCACGATCAGGGACTGGCACACATCCGGTTCATGGAATCGCTGGCCGAGATGCTACCCAAGGCCGACGAGGACGACCCGGACGGCGACGGCCCGCACCTGACGGTCGTGGAATGACCCGGCGTGTACGCAAACCATATGCATATGGCATATGCCCAGCCTGTAGGGCTGGGCTATGCATATGGCATCCACCACTGCCGTCAGGAGGTATGCTAAGGTGGAACCAGTGACCGAAGACCGGATCGTTCTCAGGCAGTCGTGGCTGGGCAGCATGTCGCTGTGCCCGGAGCAGGCACGCCAAGTCTGGCACGGCCTCGTCCCCGAATCCGATTCGACCAGCACCGCCATCGGAACCGCTGTCCACTACGGGATCGAACAGTGCCTCAGCGAAGTGATCCGAACGTCGGCACCGCTGTCGCTTGAAGAAACAATGGAAGCCTCAATGGAGGAATGGGGAAGAAAGAAAGAAGACATCGACCGGTGGAACATTTCAGCAAACGTCGGCGAAGACACCGTGCAGAAGAACACGACTGCTTGGTGGAACGAGGTGCGCCCCACCATAAAACCCAAGGCGGTCGAATGGAACTTTGAACTACCCCTCGTGGTCGATCAGAAGCCTGAGATCTGGCTGCGCGGCACCGTCGATTGCGTACAGGAACACGGGTTGCCGGTCATCGACTGGAAGAATCCGAGTCGCAAGCCGAACAACTTCACGTCGTCGGACCTGAAGAAGTGGTCGGTGCAGGCAGCAGCCTACACTTGGGCGACGGTGACGGCGGGGGTGGCTGCTGAGGGCAGCGGCTTTGAGTTCGTGCACTTGTCTAAGGGTGAGGTGACTAGGACCCTCACAGAGTACGGACCTGTTGAGTGGGCCAGTCTGGTTGCGCTGGCCCGCTCAGCGGGAACACTATTGTCCGCAGATTTGCCAGTGTGGCCTCTCCGCATGGAGGGGTGGCACTGTTCACCAAGGTGGTGCGGGGCATGGAACTCATGCCGTGGCAGGTTTGCGGGACCAGATCCATGGAACCAACTGTAAGGAGAAATACCATGGCAACTAGCAATGAAATACGGGTAACCGTTTCACGCCGCAGTGTGGCGCAGGTCGCACCTTATGAATCGGAGGAAGCGTCGGCTTCTATCGAATTTTCGATGGACGCCGGGTCCTCTGAGGAAGACGTGACTGGCAGCGTGCAGGCGTGGGGTGACCGGCTTGCCACCGCCAACTATGAGGCGCTGGGTGTCGGCTACGAGGTCACGGAGGTGGCCGTTCGACGGTTGCAGAAAAGCGTTTCCGGGGGCAACCAAGGTAGTCCCGTGGCTTCCGCCCCGGCACCAGCAGCCGCACCATCCGGGGGTGGTGACGCGGACGATCTGTGGCGGCACCTGATGGACAACTCCGACCAGTGGTACACCAACTGGCCGCAGCAGTTGGACGGTGCAGAGAACGCCGCTAGGCCCGCCTACCGGCGCAAGTCGGACGGCAAGGGGCTGTGGTTGGCCCGCAAAGACAAGAACGGCACCCCGGCGTTTCCGCACTGGTTTGTCGATCCGGATTCCGGCAAGGCTGGCGATGCCCTCGCCGAGGTGGGTCGTCAGATCCGCCAGAAGGCCAACGCCAACTAGCGGGGGTTGGTTAGAATATCCTAGGATAATCTGGTGGCAACCCTCCACTCCGAAGAGGAAGTAGCCCGTCGTCTGGCAGATGCGAAAACCCTGCCGGACGCGGGTGAACCCTCTGAGGGGGAACCAGAAGAAATACAGGTGGAGCGCCCTAAGCGTTTCGCCCTGACATCGGCTGTCGTTGACAGTCTGGTCGGGTTCATCAGCAATCCGACTGAACGGTGGTATCTGGGCTTCCCGGAGTTCGACATCGCTACCCGTGGCGTGGGCCGTGGCGAAGTGATGATGATTCTGGGGCGGTCCCACACCGGCAAGTCGCAGATCCTGCTGAACAGCATCGTGTGGAACCTCGTCAATCAGCATGACGCGCATGCGGTCATCTTTTCGCTGGACGAACCACGCGAACTGGTGTTGATGAAACTGTTCTGCCTGCTCAAGGGGCGTTCGTCTGAGCAGGTGGAGGAAGCCATCAAGCAGGGCGACAAGGACATGCTGTCCGACTTGGAGCGTGCAGCGACACAGGAACTGTCCCGTGTAGCCATAGTCGATGAGGCGATCCATCTGGACGAGATGGCGCGTGTCATGGACGAGGCGCGTGCATGGTGGGGTGTCGAACCGTCGTTCTGCATGATCGACTATCTGGAACTGTTGCCGGGAGGGGACGCCGACTCTGTGGGCGTGACCTCCAAGGCGCAGGCTGTGAAGCGGTGGGCGAAGACGCAGCGGGTACCGGTCGGCCTCGTGCACCAGTCGGGGCGGGGCACGTCCCCTCCGGGGTATGCGGCAGGCTTGTATGGCGGCAGGTACGGCGGGGAACACGAGGCTATCTTCGTACTGGAGGTGTATCGGAAGAAGGACCGAACCGACCTGTCGATGTGGGAGAAGGAATACCACGCCAACAGTGTCAACATGAACCTGTGTAAGAACAAGCGCACCGCCCGCCTGTTGGATCAGACGTACTATTTAGATCCGGTAGCGGGGCATGTGCATCCGTACCATGAAGAATTGATTCCGGAGACACGGGACCGATGAGTGCCGACGAATACGTGACCAAGGAGGTTGTTGAGGGTTTCGCTTCCCTGTTTCAGGGCGGTTCCATGGCGAAGTCGCACACCGACGGCGGGTTCTTCCCGATGGAACGACCAGACGGCTCCCATTACGAAGCGTCCGGAGACACCTTTTACAGGGCCGTAGAGGGCCACCTGCTGTCAAACGGTGAAGGTGTCGGCGTTTACCCCCTGATCGCCTTAGAGGACCCCACAGGGGCTCCTGAAGCGTTTGTGGTGTGGTGGGGGTGCGTTGACTGGGACGAGGGGCGTGAAGAATCGTACATCCACGCCAAGAACGTGCACCGGGTCCTCTCCCAAGTAGGCGTCACCGGGTGGGTGGAACGGTCCCGATCCAAGGGGTTCCACCTGTGGGTGTTCTTCACCGAACCAATGGCAGCCCGCATCGTACGCGAAGGGCTGATCGGTGCCTGCGACATAGTTGACGCCCCCACCAAGGAAGTCAACCCGAAACAGGTCACCCTGATCGGCAAGAAGATCGGCAACGGTGTCAGGCTCCCGTACCACGCCGACCGTGACCCCGGACAGAACGAGGTTGTCAACCCGCTCGCCACCTATTCGCAGATACCGCCCCACGCCTTCGTTGAACAGGCGCTGAAGGGCCGCATCACCCCGGAGGATTGGGAACAGGTTCACGAACTGTACCGGCGCAACGAACCGGCACCAGTGAAACGAACCTCGTACAGTTACACCGGACGCAGGCTGACCGGAATGTCGGAAGCGATCCGACGCAACGGGCCACGGCGAACCCCCGACAAGCCCCACGGCGACCGGTCCATGACCCTGTTCAGCCTCGCCTGCCACATGATCCGGCAAGGATACGGCGACGGCGACGTGACGAAGGAACTCAAGGAAGCGGACGAAGACTGGGGCGGCAAGTACGCGAAACGTCCCGACGGCGACGAACGACTACACGGGATACTGGAAGCAGCCCACAAGGAGGCGTGGCGAAACGAATGAAAAGTTTCTTTGTCAGAATAGAACGGCGACCGAAGGTGAAGGCACGGCCACGCCACAACAAGAAAGGGCAGGTGTTCACACCGAAGGGAACATTGGACGAAGAAAAGGAAGTCGCGGTCGCATGGCAGAAAGCCAAAGGCCCCAAGTTCACGGGGCCGGTCGAACTCCTCGTTGCGTACACCCCTGACGCCACCATCCTGACGGTACGTGAATCACCCCACAACGCCAAGACCCTGAGGGGAGACTTGGACAACTACCTGAAACTCACATGCGACGCACTGAATGGTGTAGCGTGGGAAGACGACGGGCAGGTCGTCCGCATCTCCGCAGTGAAAGTAGATCGCCTTGATACTGATTGAACTAGACCCGTGGGAATACGAATGGGCATCCCACGTCGGCGCAAGACGGTTCATCGAAAACTGGGGCAAACGCGACGCCCCGCACTACGACAAGAAACGCATGGAAGACGACCGCACCGCACAGGTTGCCGCCTGCGTCGGAGAACTCGCCGTCGCCAAAGCCACCAACCAGTACTGGTCCGGACACGTCTGGCACAAGAGCGACCACGCCACCTACCGGCACCTCCCCGATGTCGGCACCAACATTGAAGTACGCAGGGTACGGACCAGCACGTCGGCGGCTGTACGCAAACGGCAACTCGGCAACAAACTGACACTGTTCGTAGTCAAACCCGTGGCCCCAGAGTTCCGCACAGTCGAAATGCTAGGTTGGATCAAACACGACCAAGCATGGAAGATCGGAGAACCATCAGGGTACGACCCGGAAGGAACCCGACTAATAGCGGAGGAACACCTCAAGTCCGTGTTAGAATGGAAAGGCTAGTGAACGCAACCAAGCAACCTTCACAATCAGGTTACGCTTGGATGCACAATGTCAAGATATGTAGAATACCCGTTCGACCCGCAAAGATACGCCCACAAGGCACATACACGGAATACCGGACCAATGACAGCGGTACGTCCGCTGACCGAAATAGAACTACTGATGCGGTTACCGCCGCATGCCACCAGCGAAGTTGTTCCAGTAGCCCGCACCGCAGCGTTGAAAGAACTGCTCGGGCGCACCATAGACGACCTTGACCCCGAAGACCGGTACATAATGGAAGAACTACTGATAGCGGGAAGGTCGCTGCGCAAAACAGGTGCCGTCCTTGGGATACCGAAGACGACGCTGGCCCGCAGGAGAGACAGGATTCGCCGCCACCTGATGACCCTCTTGATAGACGAGCCGCTACTCAGGGACTGGCTGACCCGCTAGTTGTTGTCCGGGCTGCCCGTCAGGCACTGTCGGATCATCCCCATTAGGGAAGTGATCCATACCCCCCACGCGTATGTGGCATCCTCTACGCCCTCAACGCCAGCATGGAACGCCGCCAACAGTGATGCGGCTTCATCTTCGTCAAAGACCAGCAGCACACCCAACAGGCCGTCGTTTGCCCACTTGGCGTGCGTACCGTCCATCACGTCGAAGACGTGGGCGTTGTCTTGCAGGGATTCGTACACCTCCTGTTGGATGGAGTTTCCCTGAACGTCCAGAAACTCAGCCCACTGGGTGTCGATCTCCCCGTCTTCCACGTCTAGCCCTTAACGCGATCCTGAGCGTAAGTCTTGACAACGCTGATCGTCGCAGCAACCGCCGCAACGAGAGCCGTCTTCGCCGACGCCAAGTCCGACACTACGAACACTGCTAAAAAAGCCTGCGCGAAAGTCCACGCGGCACGCTCCAACATGTTGCTCACTTCTTCTTCCCCTTGTTCGACCTACGCGCATGGTCATGCGCTATTGCGGCAGCCTGATCCCTCGGATAACCCTCAGAGATCAACTTGCCGATATTGCGTCCTATAGTGGCCTGATCCTTGCCCCGTTTCAGAGGCACGGTCAGTACCTAGGGCGACGCGGCTTCTTCGGCGCCACCTCAATCACGCAAAGCCTTGCGGGCACCAGCCCGCGACGGCCCCGCTGGAGGACGGAAAACCGATCCCCGCTCGATCGACGTGACCAGCACACGACGTGCACCGGGTAGCCGGGGTGTTCTTCCATCACGCATGACGCCTACTTTCCGAACGGGCGACCGCCATGAGCGGCGTTACCCAACTTGGTTTCCCGCAGATACGCTGCGGCCTTCTTAGCCTTCTGCGACATGTCCCACATGTTGAATGAGGAAGTCGAATCGTAGAGTTGCTCGTCCTGAGAACCGAAGGTGTCCTCAAACGTCGTGTACCCTGTGCCCTTTGGCATCCTGTTTCCTTACTGTAGAAAGAGGGCGTGGAACGTGTCACCGTTCACCACCCCGTTTGCCTTCAGAAACCCCTGCGATTCCTGAAACGCTTTGACCGCAGCCTTGGTGCGGCGACCGTAAATGCCGTCCACCACCCCGGCGTCAAAGCCCCGATGGTTCAAATGGGATTGCACCACCCGAACCTCCAGTCCACGCGCCCCCCTCCTGAGGGGCTTGCGGCTCATCTTGGCATGCAAGTCCTTGATGTATTGGACAATAGCAGACCAGTCCACGTCAGACGGATTCGACGGCGTTTCCATGCCGCCCTCCACCCAGCCGCCCAGCACGTCACCCGGACACGTCGTGCTGCCCTTGCGTCGGTGCGTAGACACCCACAGCGGCTTCTTGAAATGGGTTTCCGCCTCGGCGATAACGGCTGTTATCGAAGCGAGCGTGTTCTCGGGGACCCGCCTGAAACCGTTGCCGGTGTAGCACACCGAAATGGAACGGCTGTTCAGGCCCTTGGTGGCGGCACCGCGTGCACCCCAGCCCCGGCCCTCAAAGATGGTGCCGGTCTCGTCAACCAGCCAGTTGTAGCCGATGCCGTCCCACCCCTTGGCGAGGTGGTGGCGTTCAAATGCGTACACCGCCGACACCCCCTTGGGTGGGTCTTCCACCCCGGAATGGTGCACGACGACACCCTTCACTCGCCAACGGTGCAGCGGAGAAAACGATCCGTTGCGTGGCGGCTGGGCATCCCACTGGTTTCTGGAAATAAAGAACATCACTGTAAACCCTTTGTTGTCCCGATTATCCTAGGATAAACCTAGCCGAACCCGCCGCCCGACCGAATCCCGCCGCCGTCATCGCCTTCCCGTTCACGCAGTTCCCGCTCCAACTTGTCGCGCCACCTGTTCTGCACGTCACGGGTCTGCCGTTGCACCCCCAACCCGAACCCTGCGGAGAATAAGGTTTCATACAGCCTCTGCTGGTATCGCTCCTCCGACGGGACAACCCTCCGGAGCAAACCCAACTGCGGGATGGAGTTCAACACAAAGTACATGTGCCAATCACGGATCTGCCGTTTGCCGTCACGGGTCCGGGTAAGACCCAACTGATCCAACGCCGGGATCAAACCCACCGTGTTTTCCAACACGGCAGGCATATCCTGAAACCTGCCGCTAAAGGCGTAGCCGCTGGTCAACTGTTTCTGCGCCAGCACCTCTATCCCGGTTTTCAACACCGGAGTCATCTGCCACACCAGATTCTCCCATGTCTCCTTCACCCCGTAGAACGGGTCCCCCTCCTTCATCCGCGTCGGGTCGTACCGATACAAGTCCAGAAACGGCATATCCGGAACCCCGTACACCCGTGCACCAGTCATCGTCCACGGCGTCCGAATCCCAAACGGCTCCAAGAACCAATCCGGCACCATGCCCTTGTCCTCGGTGCCGATCTCCATGTTCTCCTTCACAGCCATCGCCCGGTTGTACGCAGCCGGGTTCGACGCCAACTTGGCGAACTGGTACGGCACGTTCTTCCGGGTCCACACGTAGAACGGAACCAACCGCCTCATCCACGCGGACTCGGCACCCGACAGTTCGCTGTAATCAAACTGGGTGCGGGCAATCCGATCCAACGCATCCTCCAAACTGCCACCCCACCGCAACGTGTCCATCCCCACACCCAAACGAACAGTGTCCTCCACCATCGTGTTGACCCTCCGGATGGCACGGTTGAACATGAAGTTTGACGATCCCGGCCCCACCGGCAAGACCGTTCCCAGATTCCGTGCCCTGCGCCCAGACCCGACAGTCACACCACGTTCCATGGTTTCCTTGGTCCGCGACCACCAAGGAAGATCCCCCTGCCGTATCGGGGCAGCAAACGGAGTGGCCTCATAGGCGGCATGACCGCCCCCGCGCAGACCCGACTCCAACAAGCGGACAGCGTCCTCCATGTACGGGTCGGCCTTACCGTTGACCACACTCAGGTTGCGGGCTGCTTGCAGAAACGAAATGTCTTTCGCTTTCGCTTCCTTACTGATCCTGCGTTGCGCACCGGCAGCCATCACGATCTGGTTCAAATCGACACCGTCCAGATAGGCGTTGAAGAACGCCCCGAACAGGTTGCGGTACACGAACCCCGGAGTAGCGATAACGCCCGCCTTGAACCAGTTCTGCACCTGATCGAACTTGCGTAAGAAGTACATCATTTCAGCCGGGTCCTTCAGGCGAAGCAGATTTGAGTACGCTTCAGCCGCAGCCACCATGTTGGCATCCAACGCAGAGTTGCCCGACGCCACCCGCCAAGGACCAAAGTTCGGCAACCCGTCCTTGACAGCATCGACCAGAGCGTTCATCGTTTCCACCCGGTCACCCATCGGCCTGCCGGGATCTAACGCCTGCTGCAACGTCGTATCAGACTTGCTCAGGAAGTCTTCCAACCCCATTACTTCCCGTTCGGCGCGGGTAACGTCCAACAGTTCCGCTGCTTCACGGCTCAGACTCTGAGCCTCCAACTCTGCCGCCAACGCAGCATCCTTCAACAAGACCCGGCGCGCACGTTCATTCCTCAAAATTCCCCTACTCAACCCTGACGTGCGCTGGTCGATCCCGGCGATCTCCGCCCTCAAAGCAGCCGCCTCGTCGAACAACAGCCGTGCGTCGTCCCTCATTTGCACGACTGCTTCCAGCACCGCCGGAGGGGTAACGTCGATGTTTTCTGGGAGCGGTTCCGCCATGGGGCGTCCCGGCACAATCCGGTCCAACAACCGGTCCTCAACGTCACCCCCACGCAAAGCCTGCACCGATTCCCACATCCGCGCATACTCGGACAGGCCGGTCACGTCTTCGTCTAGAGAATCCAACACCGCTTGCAGGTTCGGTACTTCTTCGGTGATGCCGTATGAAATGAACTCTTCGTGGTCAAACTCCTTGAAGGTTTTCTTTGCGGCCCGATACGCTTGCGCCCAATCCTTATACTTTGCCGGGGTAGCCCGCACCGGGTCCACCAAAACCTTGGTGTCCAAAATCATCATCTCATCGGCAAAATCACCAACCTGCTTGATAACCTTATACCCGGTTTCTGACAACAGTTCGTTAGTCCACCTAACCTCCCCGGCAGCGCCGTGGGCATAGTAGACCTCCCCCAGATCATCGTAACGATCTTCCAAAAACTTCCTGTAACCAGTACTCCGATTTATGGGGAATCCCAAATCTGTAGCCATGACCCGCGCAGTCTCGTCATTCAGAGAACCAATAGGCCCACTCATGTCAAAGATTTGG
>Ga0098044_1002171_pt1 | contig 10177 bp, 7 predicted proteins | sample 10_taG_FD_75053 | JGI IMG/M metagenome (GOLD analysis project Ga0098044, IMG submission 75053) | Marine viral communities from the Subarctic Pacific Ocean - 10_ETSP_OMZ_AT15264 metaG | ecosystem: Environmental > Aquatic > Marine > Oceanic | place: Pacific Ocean | collected 2015-01-16 | reverse complement strand
TTACTGGAAAGGGTTTTCCTGTGGTGGAAGGTGATGTCAATCACCATCGGGTTCTGGACAGTATTTTTAATAGTCACAATATCGATGCAGTGATGCATTTTGCGGGCTATAAAGCGGTCGGTGAGTCCTGTGAAAAGCCACTTCTCTATTATCGTAACAACGTTGCAGGCACGCTAACCCTGTGTGAAGCAATGCAGAAACATCAGGTTACCCTTTTAATTTTCAGTTCTTCGGCTACCGTCTATGGCGATCCGTCTGCAGTGCCCATCAAAGAGGATTTCCCGCTCGCCGCCACAAATCCCTACGGCCGTTCCAAGCTGATGGTGGAGGAAATTCTGTGCGATTTAGTGAGTGCTGAACAGTGTGCAGGATCCGGGGCCTGGCAAATTGGTCTGATGCGCTATTTCAATCCGGTGGGTGCCCATCCCAGTGGCTTGATCGGTGAAGATCCCCATGGGATTCCAAACAATTTATTACCTTACATTTCCCAGGTGGCAATCGGTCGTTTGCCTGCCTTATCGGTATTCGGTTCGGACTACCCAACTATCGATGGAACGGGCGTTCGAGACTATCTTCACGTGATGGATCTGGCCGAGGGTCATGTCCGTGCATTGGACTACCTTGCCCAGGGTGAAAGCACTTCGGGATGTCACACCTGGAACCTCGGTACCGGTAAAGGCTATTCCGTGCTGGAAATGATAAGGGCATTTGAATCTGCCAGTGGAAAGACGGTGTCCTTTAAAATGGCTCCGCGCAGGGCGGGGGATATTGCGGCCTGTTGGGCGGATACATCCAAGGCCGAAAGCGAGCTCAGATGGAGAGCATCGCGTGGCCTGTCTGAGATGATGGAAGACAGTTGGCGCTGGCAGCTGGGTAATCCCCAGGGCTATCGCAGCTGATACAGGCAGAGGATTATGTCTATACCTATGCCAGGGGCAACTGGATATGGAAGGTGGTGCCCACATTCATGTCAGAGGTAACTGCGAGCTGCCCTTTGTGTTGTTCTGTGATGATGAAGTGTGAGAACGAGAGGCGCTTACCCGCGTCATAGTCTTCTGCGGATGATTTGCCTGCTTTATTGGTGAAGAAGGGTTCAAATATATACTGTTGTTCATCATAGCTGATGCCCAGGCCGTTGTGTTGGACCTTGATCCAGAGCATGTCATAACAAACAATGACCTGAATGCGAATAATCGGTGTGTGTTCCGACCTGTTCACCTGGCCGAGTGCGTGACAGGCATGGCGGAACAAGCTGAGAAATACCTGCTGTAATTCTGATGCGTAGCAGGGAATATCCGGGAGGTTTCGGCTGTAGTGTCGTTCTATTTTGATTTCCCGAAAGCGCAACCCGGACGGTACCGAAAGCACATCATTGGCCAATTCGATCGTGTGGTCGATAAGTCCAGTGATGTTTGCCAGTCGTTTCTCGCCACCGCGACTCTTGGAGAAGTCCAGCAAATTGTTGATAACGGCCAGCGCCTGCTGTCCCTGATGATCTGCCTCTTCCAGTACGTTGGTTACGTCATCTGCCCACGGCGAGCTGGCCCTATTTGTTTGTAATAATTGGTATGCGGTCTGAAGGTCATTCAAAATAATCTGCAACGGGGCATTAATATCGTGGGCCATGGTCGCTGCCAGTTCGCCCATGGAGGACATCTTGTCGCGCTGAATCAGCATGTTGGATGTAAGAATGTGTTGTGTGACATCGTCAATCAGGATGACCACATCGGTTTCTGCCTGATTGCGCAATGGGTAAATGGTTATATCAAAATGGTATTGGCCCCGCTGGCTGTGTTTGATGGTCACTGGTTTTTTATCGCTTAACGCCTTCTTTACCTGTTCCCTCGACAAAGTGATCGTTGGGTAGGTTTGCCACAGGTTTTTTGACAGCGCCTGTGCTGCCGGGATACCTGTGATTTCTTCTGCGCGGCGGTTCCATTGTGTGATGCTGCCCGTTTCGGTTAAACCGATTAGCATCAGCGGCATCGAACTCAACACATCTTTTATGTAGGCTTCAGAGGAGCGAAGCCGGCTGGTTGTTTCCCGGTGCTGGACAATTTCACCCTGTAACAAAACATTGGCCTTTTGCAGTAAGCGGTTTGACTCATCCAGCGTCGCCGTGCGCTCCTTGACGCGTTGTTCAAGCTCCTGGCGGATGACTTCCAGCGCCTTGTTGGCACGGTGTGCCTGCCGACGACTGAAAAAAAGTGTAACGACGGTGACGGAAAGGAGAATGATAAAAATACCACTGGACCAATTGGCAACGTACTGCCAGTTGGTGTGACCATCTTCCAGTCTGAAATAGGGGATTATGCTGGCTGTGGCGGAACAGCTTGCCAGCATAAAAAAAAGCGCGGTCGCGTAAATCTTCATAATGTTCGATAGTGCTCTTGCAGAGATTAATGTGCGCTGAGTGGAAACCGGGCTATATGATACCAGTGAACGAACAACGGGTTGTTGAAATCATCAAAGCGATAGTTTGATTCCTTGTCTGTCAGCGCCGTTCCCGGGAGAGGCATTCGTTTCTGCTGGTCTTTCAACTGACAATATGTGGCAGGAGATGCGACGAATCAACCTGATAAGCAGCAACCCAAGTCCCCTGTTTTTGATTTACTTATTGTCTGCCAACTGGCCCTGAATGGAAATACACGGGTACGGCTGACATTAATAGCTATTAGACCGGCGGAGAACTTCCTACCAAGCCAGTCAGAATAGCAGTAATAGTGCGACACCGTAGACGAGACCTGACCAGAGTAGCGCCACAGTGCAGTAACCCATAATATCCTTGATGCCCAACCTGGCTATGCCCAGTAAGGGAAGTGCCCAGAATGGCTGAATCATATTGGTCCAGGCATCACCCAGGGCGACAGCCATGGCGGCCTGATTCAGTGGTATCCCCAGTGATTGTGCGGCGGGAATAACAATTGGTGCCTGGATTGCCCACTGTCCGCCCCCAGAAGGGATAAAGAAATTTACTATCCCGGCACTGAGGAATGTAAACAGGTTAAACGTGTGTTCATTGGAAATACTGATGAACCACTCGGATACGGATGCAGCCAGCCCGGATTGTGCCATCATGCCCATGATTCCGGCGTAGAGGGGGAACTGCAGGACAATGCCGGACAGACCTTTTACCGCCTCGTTGACAGCAGAAAGGTAATTGCGGGCGGAGCGGTGCAGGAGTAGCCCCGTCACCAGAAACACGAAATTGACGGTATTCAGGCCGATACGGCCGCCGTCACTGAAAAACTCAAACAGGTAGGCGCAACCCAATAGGCCGAGCATCAGGGTTGGCAGACGGCTGTGCTCAATCCGGTCTGCCGGTGTATCGGCTCTGACATGAATCTCTTCGGTGATGCCCATTTGTTGCGGGGTGACTTCGCGGACGGCGTCGGGTGGTGGCATCATCAACCGAAAAATAACGGGTAATGTCACTAGCATCACCAGGCAGATGAGCAAAACTTCCCAGCTGAAAATAGTCTCTGCCAGTGGGATAGTGATACCGCCCATCAAATTGCTGATGATATCGCCGTCGGCCACGGCAATCTTCAGTGGAATGGAGCCAGATAATCCCGCGTGCCAGATAACCATTCCCGAGTAAGCCGATGCCACTAAAAGTGGGTAGTGAACCCCCTTGACATGGCGTGCAATTTCTCGAGCCATCAGAGCGCTGGTGATCAGCCCGAACCCCCAGCTGATCCAGCCACAAACCAGTGCGATTGTGGTCATGAGAATGATGGCCTGGCCCGGTGTTTTGGCGAGACAGGCCAGCGATCGCAACAGTTTTTTAACCGGCGCTGTTTGCGCCAGCACACTGCCGGTCACCAGTGTCACAGTGACCTGCATGGAAAATACCAGCAGGTTCCATACACCATCCCCCCAAAAGCGAACCATATCAGACGGGCGTTGTGTTTCACCAAGGATACCCGCCAGTAGCACAATGAAGGTCAGCAGGATGGCAAAGATAAAGGCGTCGGGCATCCAACGCTGCATAATACGGGTAAACAGGTTGGACAGAGAGCGAATCATTTGCGTCACCTTGTAATTATCAATTATGGGTTGGTTGCAAAATTAAGACGTTATTCTATCGGCTTCATGGTTGATTCGAAACGGGATACCGCGAGGCGGTATTTACAAGTGTTGGTGAAAGCAGGTGCCGGTGTCCAGGTTCATCAATCGCATGGGGCCACCCCAGACACAGCCGGTGTCCAGAGGAAACAGGTTGCTGCCACAGGGTTGTCCCTGTAATGCGGCCCAGTGGCCAAAAATGATTTTCCACTGACGGGTTTTCCGATGCGGGTGACTATACCAGGGAGCATAGCCCGCCGGTGGCTCATTCGGTGTGTCCTTACTGCGAAGCTCCAGCTTCCCCGTAGCCGAACAAAAACGCATTCGCGTGAAATAGTTGGTAATCAGACGCCAGCGTTCCGGCCCGTTGAGGTGGTCGTTCCACTGGTCGGGTTGATCGCCATACATGCTTTGAAAGAACGCGCTTGCCTGTTCCGGCTCTCGCAAAACGTTACTGATTTCTCTTGCCCGTGTCAGGGCGTCATCGCGTGTCCACTGTGGTGGGATTCCCGCATGGACCATCAACCAGTCGCCCTGTGAAACCATCAGCGGTTGTAATTGCAACCAGTTGAGCAATTGATCCCGGTCCGGTGCTTTCAGGATGGCTTCCAGGGTATCGTTGTGGCCGGGAGCGCGCGCGCCGTGAGCGATGGCCAGTAAATGCAGGTCGTGATTGCCCAACACCATTTGCAAGGAATTTCCCAGCCGATGGCAGAAGCGCAAGGCTTCGAGGGAGTCCGGGCCGCGGTTAACGATGTCTCCCACCGACCATAGGCAATCCTTGCCGGGCTCAAAGTGGACTTTCTCCAGCAACTGCTGCAGAGGCTTCAGGCAGCCTTGCAGATCACCTACTGCATAGGTGGTCAATGCACTCTTCCTGGTACGGAGAGCAGAAAGGCAGGTATTTTGGCATCAAAGGTTTCTCCCTGGTCGCTGACCATTTGATAGCTGCCCTCCATGGTACCCACCTCGGTATCCAGGACGACCCCGCTGCTGTATCGGAAAGACTGGCCAGGGGCAATCAGCGGTTTTTCGCCTACGACCCCAGGGCCCTGGACTTCTTTGATCTTGGCATTGCCATCCGTGATGACCCAGTGGCGGCTGATCAGTTGGGCTGTTGTGTCGCCCTGGTTGCGTATCGCGATATGGTAGGCGAACGTAAATTTATTATTGTCCGGTTCGGATTGGCCGGGGAGATACTCTGGTGTGACCTCAACGACGATCCGGTTCATTGCAGGGCTCCTATCTGGTTGCTGAGATGGACAAAGTCCACCACGCTGAGATTTTGAGGGCGAAGTGATATATCAATATCAAGTTGTTCAAGCTGGGTGGTATCAAGCATATATTTCAGTGTGTTGCGCATAGTTTTCCGCCGTTGCTGGAAACTGGCACTCACCAGTCTGGTCAGTAATTCCAGGTCGTTCGCGGGGTGGGGTGGCTGGCTGTACGGTAGCAGTCGAACAATAGCGGACTCTACTTTGGGCGCTGGCCTGAATGCTGTGGACGGAACGCTAAATAATGGCTGTACGCTACTGTAATACTGCACCATCACGCTCAGCCTGCCATAGTTTTTGTCGCCGGGTGAGGCCGCCAATCGGTCCACCACTTCTTTTTGCAGCATGAAGTGCATATCTTGGATCTGCGGGCTGAAACCCAATAGGTGAAAAATTAGTGGTGTTGAGATGTTGTACGGCAGATTGCCAATAATGCGCATTGCCCGACCCGCCTGATAGAACTGGCTGAAATCGATTTTCAGTGCGTCACCCTGATGAATCTGAAAATCCGGGTAGCCGGCGAGTTTTTCTGTGAGTAGCGGGATAAGATCGCGGTCCAACTCCACCACTTTCAGGGAGGGGCATTTGGCCAGTATGGGCTCGGTGATGGCCCCATGGCCGGGTCCAATTTCGATGATGTTCTGTTCTGGTTTTGGTGCAATGGCCGCGATAATTTTGTCGATCACATGGTGGTCGACCAGAAAGTTCTGGCCAAATCTTTTGCGGGCCCTGTGTTGGTGCGAATCATCCCGGTTCATGGATAGACATTTGCCTTTGCCATACAGGTGGCTGTGGTGATGGCCGCGATCAGGCTGCCTGTGCTGGCAAGCCCCGTTCCTGCCAGATCCAGTGCAGTGCCATGGTCAACTGACGTGCGGATAATGGGTAGGCCTAGCGTAATATTGACGGCTTTACCAAAGCCTATGTATTTGAGTACTGGCAACCCCTGGTCATGATACATGGCCAATACCGCATCACATCGCTTCAGATACTTTGGCGTGAACAGCGTGTCTGCTGGCAGGGGACCCTCAATGTGCATCCCCAGACCGCGCAGCTGCGCCACTACGGGTTCTATCACCTGAATTTCCTCCATGCCCAGATGACCGTTCTCGCCTGCGTGGGGATTGAGCCCACACACCAATATCCTTGGCGTCTGCAGACCGAATTTCCGCTGTAAATCCGTATGCAGAATATCAATTGTCTCGGTCAAACCCGCTCGCGTAATCTGAGCTGGCACCTGGCTAAGTGGCAGGTGTGTCGTGGCCAATGCAACCCGAAGGCCTTCGGTAGCCAACATCATGACCACTTTTGGTATATGGGTTTTCTCTGCGAGAAATTCGGTGTGCCCCGTGAACGGAATGCCTGCATCATTGATGATGCCCTTGTGCACAGGGCCGGTTACCAGTGCCCGACAAACATTTGATTGGCAGTCTGCAAGCGCAGTGGATAAGGTCTCCAATACATACGTGGCATTGTGCGAGTCGAGTATGCCGGGCCTGGCGGGCATACTCAGTTGAATTGGCCTGATAGTGAGTTCGCCAGCCGCCAATGGGGAGGGAGGCATCTCCGTCGAGAGCTGGCGTAGCCGCAGGGGAAGATTTAATTCCCTGGCTCGGGCCAGGAGTAATTCAGGATCAGCGTACACCACCAGTTCTGCAGCATTTGGACGCTGTGCCAGTTTGATAATCAGGTCGGGACCAATACCGGCTGGTTCGCCTGGTGTAATGGCAAGTCGAATCACAGTTTAATGTCTACAAATGCCTCGTCGCGTATTTCCCGCAGCCAGATTTGCTGTTCTTCATCGAACTTGCGTCTCCGGATGATGTTTTCAGCCTGACGCTGTTGTATCTCGTCACTGAAATCCTGACGACGACGTTCGGTTACCTGCAGAATATGCCAGCCGAACTGGGTGCGGAAAGGTTCACTGATCGCCATTGTGTCAATACTGCCCATGATTTGCTCAAATTCCGGTACAAACTGTCCCGGCAGGGACCAGCCGAGATCACCGCCGCCCAGAGCAGTACCGATATCCTCGGAGTGTTTTCTGGCTAATTCGGCAAAGTCGGCACCACCGAGGATATCGGCGCGCATCCCTTCGAGCATGGTTCTGGTATCGTCTTCACTGCGAATCTCGTTGGGTTTTAGCAGGATGTGGCGGACTTTGTGTTGCTGCACAATTTGTTCGCCGCCACCCCGACGATCATAAAGTTTGAGTAAGTGATAACCGGCATCACTGCGAATCGGCATGCTGACCTCGCCCGGGGACAGTTTGTCCACGGCATTGACAAAAATACTGGGTAGCTGGGTTGTTTTTCGCCAACCCAGGTCGCCTCCCTGAAGTGCATCCTGAGCGCCGGAATGGGCGATTGCCAGGCTTTTGAAGTCTGCACCATTTTGCAGTTGTTCGTAGAGCCCCCGAACCTTCTGTTCTACCTCGGCAACGTCCTCGCGGGATGCACCTGAGGATAGGGGCAACAGAATATGACCGAGGTTAACATCCGGCGATGACCACTGTTGGCCCTCTTCGGAGGCCAGGAAGTTATCCACTTCCTGCTCGCTGATGTAAATACGGCGATTAACGGCTATTTCCTGAACTTGGTTTATGGTAATTTCATTGCGCAGCTGTTGTCTCAACGACGTCAGGTCGATTCCGCTCTGACGGGCGTCTTCGATCATTTGAGCAACCGTCTGTTCCCGGCTCTCCGCCATTCTCTCCATGGCCTGGGTCACTTCTTCGTCGCTGATGCGTATCCCCATGCGTTGTGCCCGGTTGAGCTGCAGGCGCTCCAGGATAAGGCGCTCAAGAACCTGTGGGATCAGCACTGATTCCGCAGGAATCTCGGTTTCACTGTTTTCCAGTCGTGCATAGATATCAGCTACCCGCTTTTCCAGCTCGCTGGCCATGACCACGTCATCGTCAACCACAGCGACGATATGATCGAGTGGTATTTCTTCTGAGCTTGCCGGCAATGCCCAAGCAAGCCCCAGCAGGAGCAGGCTGAAGAAAATATTTGTTTTACTGCATGTGCTCATAATCCGGCTCATCTGCATTAGTAATTGCTTTGTGGTTCATACCCGTAAATACCATCCTGCAGGATGGATTCCACTTTGCTGCCACTGCCGGCGAGGCCTTTGAACTGGATCTGGAAGAACACACCATTGTCGTGTTCCAGATCTTCATCCGGCAGCCGAATATAGTCATTCCGGTCGAGCCAGCGACGACCGATAATGCTCATTTTCCAGCAGCAGCTCTCATACTGGAGCCCGAACAGGGTTTCCAGATCCCGGCTATTGGTCAGATCATAATTGTACCGTCCGATCAGACTCCAGCTTCGGGAAATCGGCAGAAGGGTGGAAAAGTCTGCCTGCTCAATATCGCTATCAATCTCAATGAATTGATTTCCTATATCGGAAAGGCGGGGCACCCTGCGATTAAACCGGTAACTCAGATTGAATATCTTGTTGTTGCGATCGTTATAACGAAGGCTGGCGTTACCCCGGTCGAGTTCACTGTCGACTTCATCGTAGAGCACGTCAGCCTGGAAACGGAGGTGTTCGCTGAGCCGCAGGGCAAATTCGGCGGCGTACGCGGAATCATCACGCAACAGGTCGGCGGCGATATCTCGTTGTAGGCGATTCAAATCATCGGGGTCATCCAGGCCTTTCAGGAAAGATTTGCTCAGGTTGGGGTTCAGGGAGACGTAGCGGTCACTCAGGTAGAAAATCTGGCCGATGCTGGCTCGCAACCACTCAATCCCGGTGGATTGCTCAACCAGACGGCTGGTTAGCCCCAGAGAAACTTGCTCGGTATCGCCGATACGGTCACCGCCGATAAAACGATCTTCCCGAAACAGCTGATTATAGGTAAATGTCATCTGAGATGTGTCGAAGTCCGGCAAATCACTTTGATCTTCATACTTGGTATGGACCATGTACAGGCGCGGCTCAAACGTCTGGGTAAATCCCGTCAGCATGGTGGTGTCGCGCTCCATAAACAGGCCGGTATCGATAACACCGACCGGTACGGTGACCGAGGGGCTGTCGTCCGTCTGACCCAACACCGGATTGTCCAGGTTGTAGGACAGGTGCTTGAGGGTGACCGAGGGCCGGAAGTAGCCCCATGCCCACTGTTTGTCCCAGGTTAAACCGTAATCGAGGCGCAGCCGGTCGCCGGTCACGAAGGTGCCTTTTTCATCTTCAAAAAAGGTTTCACCCTGGAGATAGCCGGGGAGGATGTCGTTATCGTCATCGTGGTCGAAAGCGGTGAACTGGTTCTGCAGGTTAAAGACAAAGTCGCCGAGGCGATAATTGCCCCGGGCTTCCAGGCGGGGCAGCATCTGGTACTGGTCAATCCGGTTGGGATCATCGGTGATCGTCTGGAATTCCTGCCCCTTGATACCAAACAGCCAGTGATCCGTGCGGTAACTGGCCGAAACCAGCTGGCGGAGATAGGTCTGGCTGTTGACCTCCAGCGTGGCGTTATCCAGATCCCGGAAGTATTCACTGTCGCTGACTTTGGTGTAATCGACGCGGGTTTCCCAGCGTTTGCCAATACCCCCCAGGTGATTCAGGCTGACCAGCCAGCGATCCTCGCCCTGGAAGTCCCTTGTGTTGAAGACTTCGGTCGGGTCGTCATCCCGGTCGTCGCCACCGTCATCATCCGACAAAAAAGCACCGCTCAGGATGGTGTTGGTCAGTTTTGACATATGCCGGACTTCGACCTCAGCCATGGGGCCGCGTTCCTGAATGTAGCGCGGAGTAATGGTGGCGTCGTAGTTGGGTGCCAGATTCAGGTAGATGGGTTGCGCATAATCGATGCCGTTTTCATCGCCGAT
>Ga0098044_1002166_pt1 | contig 10181 bp, 5 predicted proteins | sample 10_taG_FD_75053 | JGI IMG/M metagenome (GOLD analysis project Ga0098044, IMG submission 75053) | Marine viral communities from the Subarctic Pacific Ocean - 10_ETSP_OMZ_AT15264 metaG | ecosystem: Environmental > Aquatic > Marine > Oceanic | place: Pacific Ocean | collected 2015-01-16 | reverse complement strand
TGGAGTTTTATCTTTTTTGTCTGTAGTTGAATAAGCGTTAGGATCAAAACCAGTTTTAGTAGTATTAGATTTAGGTTTAGTAGGTTGTGGTTTAGTATCTGGTAGACTATTTAAATATCCTTGTAGATGTTCTTGTACGTATCCTTCTGGTGTATAGTCGTTAGCGTTTCTATTCCATTTTGTTTGAAACCCATCTCCTTTCTCATCTATCACATCAGCACCGTAATACATGAAATTACCCACAGCATTTTGATCTTGTCCAAAACTGTTAAGAATGGCAACTCCATTAGTCTTAGGATCACTATAACTACCACCACCAGTATAAAAATCTTTTATATTATCTTTGTTAAACGAAGCTACAGTTTGATTTTTACTATCCCAAGTTCCAAATTCTGTATTACCTTTTTTAATCTCTTCTACAATCATATCATCAAATTCCGTATAATCTGGTTCTTCAACGAATTGAAAATATCCTCCACCTTCTTCTGCACTTTTCCCCCATTTACTAAGATCCATAGAACTAAATTCTAATAAATCATCATCACCCATTGTGTTTAAAGCATCTCCTAATTGCTCTTCATTTATAACACTCATTCTAAAACTTCCTCCATCATCTAAAGTTAATTGTAAGTTAGGATCATTTCTCTCTATTGCTTCAAACATTTTTATTAAATGTGGATTAAAACTAGTTACTAAAGATCCTGGTTGTCCTGTAGGAATGTTTTTAGCTTTGTCATATTGTTCGCGAGCAATATTAAGGTGAGTTAAATCGGTTTTAAATTGAGCTAAGGCGTCTAATGACTCTTGTTGTTTTTGACGTAAATCAGTATCAGTTGCTTCTGGATTATCACGTATCCAATCAGAAGTTTCTTCTCTCATTCCTTTTAACATGTTAACAATTTGACCTTTAAAATGATCTTTGTTTTCCTTACTCATTCCATCTCCAAATTCTGTTAACTGATCTTGAAAGCCATCATAACCAGTCCATAAATTTGATTCAAAAGCAGATGTTCTTCTATCTAATAAGTTTTGAGCTTCATCTGTATCGCGTTGTTGTTTTGCTTTTTTTGCAGCTCTATCTTTTGCGAAACCATCAGCCATTCGAGTTATTCCCTTTGCTAATAATCTACCTTTAGTCCTTATCGGTTTTCCTTTTGCATATGGATTTGCATATGTTGCCATGTTCTATTATTTAAATTATTAAGGATTTCCAAGTGTAGTGAAATCAGCTTGTCCTAATGCAGAACCTGATCCTCCTACCCCTTCCATTAACGCTTGATCAGCAGCACCTTCATAAGCATATTGAGCAGCTTCCGCTCCTTCAATTTCGCTTTGCATTCTATTTAATTGTACTAGATCTCTTTTTTCTTGTTTACCCCATGCGCGACCTTCTTCGTTTAATGCAGCTACTTCTAGGTCTTGTAGATTTTTTTGAAGACTTGCTTCACCTTGAGCCGCTGCTTTTGCATTGGTAGCTTCTTGTTGTTGAATACTAGCAGTTACTTTAGATTTACTTTGTGCAGCAGCTTGTGCTAATGCAGTAGCTCCACCTGCTCCACTTCCAGTAGATCTAATAGTATCTAATGTATTAGCTAAAGCTTGATCAGTTTGTTCCATTTGCATTTCAGCTGCTTGAGTAGCAACAGGTAGATTAGCATATGGATTTTGAGCTTGTTCTTTTAAAGCTCTTATCTCATCAGCTTGATTTATAACAGGTTGACGATTAGCTTCAAATTGCTTCATTCGCTTCCTAGCATTTAACTTTTTTCTTTCTTCGTCTCTAGCTTTCTTATTTTCCCTACTACTACTAACAATTCCACTCACCAAAGAAACACCAGCTACTGCTACCATTGCCCAACTCATAATCTTTTATTTATTTTTTTTAACATATTCTTCATATTCGTTCCAATTTGCCGCTATATTTATTTTAGCTAATTCGTTTAAATCCTCTGTATTAGTAGGATTAGAATGTATAGTAGCTATTACACAATCTTCTATGGCATATACCACTCGTTTAATTCCTTTTGGAGAAATCACATAACATGGCCCAATAAATTCTTCTACTCCATTTTCACTGGAAGTAAGTAATATTCCTGATAATAAAGAAAAAATATAACTATGTTTATGTATAGCTGAAAAAGCTAATTGCCCTTTCTTCATCCTCATTTCTCTTACATAAATACCATCTACAAATGTGTGGTTATATTCCCATAAATTTTCTGCATAAGTAATTTCTTTTCCATCACCCACTATATTAACACCATCTGCGTTAGCTAATAAGTGATCTTCTATTAACTTTATTTTATTTTTATAAGGAATAGCTATACTAGTATCAAATACTTTTTCTAGTTCATTTACGACTGTTGATTTCATTTAATTTAATTTAAGTTGCTGACATCACCCAATTAGAAGATACAGAAAATAATTCTTTCATTCCACCTTCTTGAGTAAGATTGTCTGTAGAAAATTTAACTTCTACGTAATATCCTTTTACACCACTTACTGAACTACCAAATATAACTTCTCCGGGTCTCACTACACTGTTATTAACTAAATTAGCTACATATCTATTTTCTTTTCTATTAAACCCAGCGTAAGAGAATGGTGGGGTAACTGCATCTGTTCCAGTATTAGTCGGCGTAGCTGTTTCATATCGACCTTGAAGATGACTTAATACAGAAATTGACAAAGGATCTGGTTCTTTTGGACCAGGAGGGAAGTCATGAGCGGTTAAATCTTGATTTTCCTCCCATCCTCCTGGTACTGCAGGAAAATATTGGTAATCAACTCCTTCTATATCTGATTTAAAGTATTCTACTTGCCATCCATTACCACCTTCATAAGCAATTGTATTAAAGTTTTTAGAGACCGTAGGATTATCATTAAATAAAAATGTTATACTAGCATTGTTAGGATTATTATAAAAAGTTCCTCTAGTATTGTTACTATTTTCGTCATAATGTTCCCAAAGAGCTCCATCTTTAAAAGTATAAAACTTATTTTTTAAACTCCCAATCTGAGCTGGATTATAACTATAGAAACTTGTCCATCCTTTAACGTCTTCTTCAAATGCTAAAGTTTTATATGGTAATTCCCCTCCACAAGTTACAGCTTCTCCATTTTCAGGAACACCTTGTTGACTAGAAACTATATAATTTCTATTATGAATATCCCATCCACCTTTTATAGTATCTTTTGCATATTTTACAAAATTAGTTGATGTTGTGACAGTGACTGATTGAGAGGCAGTTATAGTCCATTTTCCTATGGGTGTATTATATTGTATATTTACTACTGTAGCATTAAGGTCTGTTGGAGCTAAACCTCCTTGTTCAATCATCATTCCATATTCTATACAATCTCCATTAGTAGTTATCACGATATCAGTACCTGTTCCTACTTCAGATACAGTTTCAACAACATATCGTTGGAAATCATCTGTAATAGTAGTTAGTTCATCTCTAAAATAATCAAACATCCCTGTTTTACTTATCTCAGTAATACCATCTCTAGATAATCTTAATATAGCATTTCTATTTTTATCAGCATAATATTTTCTACCTCCGTATACTGCAAAAGATTCAGGATTTTTACTAATTCCATATTCTCCTAAATAAGGAACATATTGACCTAATACAGTTCGCGCTGCCTGTGTTTGAGTTCCACCTTCAGCTGTATATATAGTATCTTTATCTACTAGTAAATAACCACTTTTATTTTCTTGGAATATAGTTAAATTAGTATTTTCTGAGTATAACTTTTGTATAGATCCATGTAACGGGTTTAATGATTTGGTAATTGATTCCGCACTAGAAAATTGATTGGTATTATTAACTCCTGTTCTACTATTATATATTCCAGAATAAATTAGAGAACTTTTTAATCTTTCTTGTTGATCTTCGTCTTCTACTAAATAAGCTCTAACGCCGTAATCTGTAAAAGTATTATTATAACCTCCTCTGATTCTCGATTCTTCTACATACCAATTTAATTCTTGTCTAAGCTCATCAGCTGCAGGAGAACTTGTAGCAGCATCTCCAGGAAAATAATTTTTATACTCTAATACCCCACTTTGAAGTTTAGCAGGTAATATATTAGGCCACATAGCGTAAATCCCACCTGCTGCGGTTTTTTTAACAACTTTTTTTAAAAGGAATGAATTAAAATAATCTATTTCTATTATAGTAGCCATAATTTATAATCACTTATTTATTTATTTTATTACGTCTGTAATGTAAATTCAATATCACACACTTGACTCATTCCTCCGCCGTCTTGTACCCTTATTCTCTTTTCAAATGTTTGAGGAATAATGTATCTTCCTGGTAAAACCCAAAGTTCTATTTGGCCAGCTACTTGAGGAGATGATTGGCGTAATTCAAATTGAAGATCCGTATTGGCGCTTCCATCAATATTCTTTATTACCCAAGTTAAACCTACTGTATTTAAAATAGAACTTATAGAACCATTTACAGCATTAAAAGTAGCAATTAATGTGTCAACTGTAGGAGAAATAGTACCCGGAAGAGTACCTGCACAAACAGCTGGCGCTACAGGAGTTATAGTAGGTTGAATATTAGTTAAAGTATGAGTTAAAGTAAAAGGAAATCTACTTCTATTAGTACCGTCAGTAAGTTCTATTTCTAAGTTAAAAGTATAATAATTAGAAGGAATGTGACTTCCTACCACAAACTCACCGATGGTTTTAATTTGATAAGCCCCACTTCCTAAATCATTAAGTTTGAAATTAGATTTAATATCATTACCATTATTTAAGACACTAACTAATATTATATCGATGTCTGTAGTAATAAAACTAGGACTTACTGGATCTCTCACAGCTTTAAATGATGGCGTAATGATAGTTCCTGAAGCCGTATTTTCAGCAAAAGTAAAAGTAACAGGCACGATAGTAGGAAGAGTAGCACTACTTGCACATAAAGTATAGGGAGAGGTTGTATCTCCAGTATTAATTGCAGTATTTAAATCTGATATTAATCCACTAGTACTACTTTCCCAATATATATCTAAATTAGAAAAAGTTGGTTTGGTTTCGTAAATAGCCAGAGATGGTGTCATCGCTTCATTTACTATTCCAATAGGATATCTAGATTTTAATTGAGTTAGATAAGGATTTGTTTTAGAATTAAAAAATAAATCTTCTCCTTTTTGATTTATTAAAAATATTTCATCATTAGGAACTACGGTTTGGGTATCATAAGATATAGTCATTTCTGCTTTTATCGCCGCAGCATTTACAACTGTCTCATCTGTATCTTGATATTCAGTATAATTTGTAATAACAGGAGCAGCAATTACAAATATTGCTCCAGTTCCTGTATTTCCTACAAAAGCATCATCTAGTGTAACTATATCTCCTACTTCATAACCGCCTGCGAATGCAGCATTAGCAGTAAAAGTAGCTATTGCTCCTGGCAATCCTGTAGGAGTAACAGTATTTATAGTTATAGTTAAACCAGTTCCTATACCAGAACAACTAGTTGTAGTTACGTTTGCTACTGGTGTATATCCACTTCCTCCTTCTACTAAAGCTGTTGCTTGTCCTCTACCAACTATATCACCATTAATTTTGGCGCTATTTACTGACATACCTATTTTGATAGCTGGATTATACGAACTTAATAAAAAATTATTTGTTCTACCTCCACCTCTAATTCTAGCTTGAGCATTTGCTCCACCTGTGAATGGATCTAACTCCACTATATCTCCATTTACATATCCACTGCCAGAACTATTAAGAAACATACTAGAAATTAATCCTCCTGTAGCGGCGACCGTACCATCTAGTGTAAGTCCGCTTCCTAAACCGCTGGTTGCGGTTGTAGTTTGATTAAAATACTCTCCTGGACTACTACCATTATATCCAGCACCTTGCGAAATTTGTTTAATACTAATACTATTGATGTTTTGAGCTCTTAACAAACCTATCGTACCTAAATCTAAATCTGTCATTGTACCTATCTTAATAGATTTATCAGATAACAAAGAAGGATAATATTGTCGCGTATTGTGAAGTTCAGTAGGTCCAGCTGGGTCCACCCATATAAAGTTCTCTAATCTTCCCCATAATTTCTCATCACTTCTAAATTGAGCCTGGAGTGGACCAACATCATTTAAATCTTTAGGAATTTTATTAACATTATCTGAATATAAAGTAGTAAAAGCAGTATAATCTTCCTCATTATGATTTAAAGGATAAGCCCGTAAGAGTCCTGGTAAATAAACATTATAATACTCTTGTTGTTGTTGTTTTACAACCACTTTATAACTATACCATCCTGTAGGATTAGTAGTACTATATAACCCAGGATATCCAGGAGTCGAAATCGTCGAAGGAATTTCTTGATTAAATATTATTTGTAGAGAATTTCCAAACCAATTTAATACATTTATATTAGAATTTTCAAAAGCTGTTCTATATTGAGCGAAAGTAGTAGATCCTCCAAACCCGTCGCTTAAAGAAGGTTGAATTTCTGATAAGACTACATCTGATTGTCTTCCATATCGATCCGCTAAAACTACTCCTACTTGATATGTTCTATTTTCTTTTAATGTGTGATTAGGATATTGAACTGTACTAAAGTTTGTAAAATTCTCAAACGTTTGCAACTTACTTCCTGCTTTTACTTCATAATTTAAGTTAGATGGTGATGAATGTTTATTTACGAAGTTAGCATATACCACTCGATTTCCAGTTACTTCTTGAGTTAAAGCTTTAACGGGTACTCTATCTGAAACTCTATTCATTTGATCTGAAGGAATAGTAGTTATAGGTTTTCTAGATTGATATTCATAAGTGAAAACATTAGGATCGGTAATAGATAAAGTATAATAAAAACCAGCTCCAGTTCCACTTACAGGATATACTATATCTCCATCTACGTATCCTGAACCATAATCTGCGATAGCTGCACTTACTCCAAATCCATATAAAAGTCCACTTGTAGCGGTGCATGAGCCATCTGTTACCAAGTCTAATGTCATTCCTGAACCAGATCCACTTGTTGTCGTGGGATTTATTCCGTTCTCATAACATCCAGTACCTATACCCCATCCTGCTGGTTCTAATGTAACAGTTCCTCTAGTATTAGCTATACTCGTGTCTGTGTAAGGAATACTCTCTAAAATACGAATATTAGAACTGTCTGATTCTTTATATAATAATTCAATAGCTACTATTTTGTATTGTTCATACAAATTTGCAGGAGGACAAGGATTATCTATAGCTATATTAATATTGTTAACTTTATTTTCCATAAAATCAACTATAGTACTGACGTATGCTTTTACTTCATCAAAATTATCACCTGTTTCAGACTCCCAATCTGCCATAAAATACCCATCTTGCTTTGGAATAAAAGCTGATTGTGTAAATGGAGCGATTAAAGAATATTCTCCATCGTCAAATTTATATCTATAACTAAATCTTACAAATTTTTCACTTAAAAATTCTGGATCTCCTGGCCATGTTGTATCTGCACTAGCTATTGTTAATACACCATCTTGAGGATACAAAATTGGATCAACAGCAGTCCAGGGATTAAAGGGCTGTACAGTATCTCCTGTACGATATCCACTTCCGGGATTAACTATAGTTACTGAATCTATAGCTCCAGGAGATGCTGCTGTAGTATAATTAATTATTAAACCACTTCCGCTACCTGTTAAAGTAACACATGGTTGATTGTTTCCAGCACTACTAATATATCCAGTTCCACCGTTAGTAATGGTTAATGAATTTGCAAGTCCATCAAAAAACGGGTTAGGACTAGAAGCAGTTCCACGATTTCGAGGTAAAAATTCACTTACTACATCTTTCATTTCAGTACGATAGAATGTAAATTCTGCTCCTGCTCCATATGTTATCGCTGGATCAATTAAAATCTGTTGAGTTGTTGGACCTCCAGTTACTCCTACTACACAATGTTGTTGAGTTAAAGTTACACCACTAACATTGACTAAATCTCCTATTTGAATGACTTCATGGGTATCTAATAAAACAGCAACTGTATTACTTACTGTTCCACCTCCTACTTTTTCTGTAAAAGGTCCCATTGTTTTATATAATCTAGGAGGATTATAAGGATAATATTTTGCAACAGAGATATGATCTTCGTTAGTATAATAAGGAAAAGAAGAATCGGCGGGAGAAGCTAAAGCAGATTGAACATTAATTTTTCTAGGTTGATTTCTATTATCAGTCCAAAATAATAAATCTTCTATAAGATTTATACCATGTATGAAATGGGTTTTAGAGAAATTTAAAAAATTACCACTTACTAGTTGAGTGGATACTTGAGTTAATACATTATAACAATAAATATAATGTCCACTATTAGTAGTAGCAAAATTACTTAATTGATCTGGAGATGTATCACTATAGTTGGTTAACATCATGAATATACGATCATTCTCAACATCCATCAAGTGACCAATAACTTCTAAGTTTTTTACATTTGAACCTAATAAGGAATTTATATTTACTAATGCTCTATTTCCAAGTACATTTTCTAAAGCACCTACGTCTGCTCCTTCAGATTTACTTATACTTACATTCTGAGCATCTCTATATTCACCGTGTGGTAGTATTCTACTATCGGTGTCTTTGTTCATTTTAGATTTTATGAACGTACTAGTAGACTGTGGCATATTTTAGTGTTTAATCCATTTTGATTTGTTCCTCATAACCTGAACAATCTCATTTAACTTAATATTTGATAATCTTATTTTAGCGTTTCTAAGAGCAGCTCTTCTATCCTTCTTAAATCTTGCAACTAAGTATTCGGGAATATTAATTCTTCCAGCTAATAAACTATACATGATATGCATATACATTGCTTCTTCTGCCATCTTAGGTATCCTCATGTCGTAATCTACAGATAGTCCATCAGATACATATTGGAATATAATTAATGAATCTTTTAAATTACTACTAAAAGAAAACTTACCTTCTCTTTCGTCTATAGTAAACCAACCATTAACTTGAGAAGTTTCAGGAAGTAATCCATATCTTCTACCATACATTACTTTTCCCCAGGTCCAATCATAAACCCCTGCATTATACATTTCAGTTGTGTAAGCTCCAGAGAGTTTATAATCTGCTGCATTATCCCATCTTTCGTTTGTTAATGAAGTACCTTCTAAATTATCTCCTAAACTATCTTGAGTTGGTACACCATCTGCATCCTGTAATGGAACAGTATAGGGATTACTAGTAAGAGTAGTAGGATATATAATATGTTTAACTCCTAATTCATCTATTCTAGACATTTCTACATAATTAACATAGTCTTGAGGAATGATTATAGATAAAGAATCAGGTACAGTAAGTTCTTGAGATTTGATAGATTTTAAAGTATCATAACTAAACTCTTGCAATCCTCTTTTAGCATGAAATAACACATCAGTTCTTTTAACATTACCTATAAGTTTTCCATCTCCTACGTATCCTACCATAAAGTTATCTATCAAATCATTCATTTTGATATATTCATAACCTCCATAATTAGCCCATTTAGCATCATCTAAAAGTTCAATAACTAGCACATCCGCTCCACCTACTGCACCAGCAAATGTAACAACTTCATTAGTATTAAATAATTGATATTCCCCAGTAGCTACAGGCGTGCCACTTACCTCAGTCCATAGAACATTATTTACTTTTACATTAAAATTAGTATTAGTAGTTCCTGTAGTACCTACTAAGGTAGTATCTCCTGTCCATACAAACGTTGTACCAGGACCTACAAATGCTTGTTGCCCACCATAATACTGTTCATTAGTTTCACTTAGTAAAGCCATATCTTATTAACTTTTTTCCATTAATTCATCTTGTTGTATCAAACCACTAGCAGCTTGTAATATTTGTGGATCTCTTATAATTACTCCACAATATTGTAGTATTTTTAATGTAATATCCGTTTGATCAGTATCATCTATTTCAAAATCTGTAGATGTTCCTGCATTATAAATATAAGCACCAGTTGTGGCATTTGCTATATAGCCCCAAACAGGATCAGTAGGTTTTTTAATATAGTTTATTGTATACGTTTTACGAGGAATAACAGCAGAAGTAACATTTGCAGGTAATATCTTTACAAATGTACCTGTAATATGAAACATTGGCCATGAAGAACTAGGCCTAGTTAATTTAGATCGTC
>Ga0098044_1002164_pt1 | contig 10186 bp, 17 predicted proteins | sample 10_taG_FD_75053 | JGI IMG/M metagenome (GOLD analysis project Ga0098044, IMG submission 75053) | Marine viral communities from the Subarctic Pacific Ocean - 10_ETSP_OMZ_AT15264 metaG | ecosystem: Environmental > Aquatic > Marine > Oceanic | place: Pacific Ocean | collected 2015-01-16 | reverse complement strand
GCAAAACTAAGTTATTGGACAAAGATTTTTAAGGAATCTAAAAATGAAAATTGTAATTAAAGATATAGACCAAACCAAACTAGAAAAAAGCAACCTCTTTGGGGGCGACAACGAAATGATGTCGCTGCAAGAGTATACCGATATCGCCAAGCGATGCATAGGGCACTTTGCAAGCTCAGATCTAGCTGCACAGATGTTAAAGAGTGAAGATGCAATCTCTTTTGTAGCAGAACACTTAATGATGGCAACCTGTAGATATGATGCAACCAAAGGTCGAACCGTGCGCAGCTACCACAATCAATGCGCTATCTGGGCGATACAGAACTGGGTTGCACGAATTAGAAAAACGACAGATTATGAAATCCTGTCCCTGAATAAAGAACTTAGGGAAGAGGGCCCAGCAAGAGAAATGTATCAAGTCATTGAGGACGAAAGACCCTTACCTCTAAATGATATAGAGCGTGAAGAGAATATGGAGAGGGTGGGTCAGCTTTTATCCTCGCCAGCACTATCCAAACTGGAGAGAGACTGTATCTCGATGAAATTTTTACAGGAGATGAGTGCCGCAGAGATTGCTGAAGACATGGGCGTGAATAGAAAGCTAGTATATACCAGCATCCAAAAGGGGATTGCTAAACTTCGGGAGTTTTATAATGAAGGTTAGAACCCTTCTGTCAATAGTCAAACTTGACCCAGTAGATCCAAGCAAGATGTCTCTCGGCTTTGTCGAGCAGGGGGACAGGCTTGAGTCTATCGTGTCAACCATTAAGAAGAATGAGGGGTCGGCTTTGACAGCATTGAGACTGGCGGCTGAGTACATTGATGTTGAAGTTGACTGGCTCGACATACAGCAGGTGGGATTCTTTGATAAAGAGGAGGAGGATACGGTGATACTCGCCTATCGAGTAAGGCTTCCGGCTACCGTTAAAATGCACAAGGAACCAACGTGGGTTTCTTTAGAGGATTTAAGAAACGTATATGAGAATATCAACCAAGAAGAGTTAAGAATACATTTGAGGTCTATTAGTGTTTGATACAGAAAGCGAAGAAGATGAATTTGGATATGTAAAGTTTGTGTTCAATGGAACAGATGATCCAGAATTTATGATAGAAACGAGCTTCCCAAGAGGACTCTCGATTAATGGTACAATTGACTTTATGGCACAGATGCTTTTCTACATACACAGCGGCACTCTTACTGAGCAGAATGCATCTTCTATTCTTGAAACATGCTCAGATCTGAACCAATATGAATTAGGGGCTAGGATTATTCAGAGATGGCATCAGTATGAGGAGAGCAACTCACAGAGCCCCTCTGGAAAGGAACCTTGCGTCCCTCCCTCTACTGTTTTTCCAAGGAAGATCCTATGAAAAAGAAATTTGCTTGGGAAAAGTGGTTTAATCCACTAGACGAAGAGCTAGAGGCAATTAAGAATGAAATTAATGAGATTACAGAACAATCTCCGGATATTTTTTCTGAGGAGGAGGACTCGCAACAGCCCTTCCACATAGTTCAGCAGGCTCCTCCATTTGGTGTGGTGGCGGCTATAAATGAGCAAAATAAATTTATAAACTCCTTCGACTTTTGGATAATGCACACTAATTTCGACATAACTGAAGAAGTAAAAAACCTTATCGAAACCACGGCGGGGGTAGAAAGCATAACCGTTCTAACGAGATACAGAGTTAAAATAGGGCTCACAAAGTCAACTCTGTTCAATAACACCCAAGTAAAGCAGCTAATACAAAACAAGATAGTGTCTTTAGACGGTAAATCAAAGGCAATTCAGGAAGATTACCTGTTAGATATAGCCTTTGACACCGCTACACAAGAGACTATAGAGCAAGCCAAAAAGGACTTGAATGATTCTGACCACAAGTTCTGGTCTTTTTATGTATTCCCGAATGGCAACTTATCTATTGAACAAACTGACTCAAAAGATGAGCTAGATGAGAAAATACAGTTCTTCCAAACCGTGGAATATTTGATTGGAGGGAAGGTTTTCTATTCGACCGCCGAGTAATTTGGGGTATATTATAGTACAGGACTGGATTTTATATGTTAGGAACAAAAGGAAAAAATACAGCACAAATCATGAAAGGTTTTTATCATGGCTGTAAGCAATCATAAGGTCGCTGCAAGCGACGGAAGCACCGCTAATCCTGCACAGGTTTACGGTGGTACATTTATCGACGGTGGCGATACATCTGCATCTGCCGCTATTTCTAATCGTCTAGGCATGGGTCTCAAAAGAGATCTCTCTGGAACTGGCCCCACAGAAAGCGTGCATGGCGAACAAGCCCGCTCTTCCTATGCGGGATCAGCCGGAACTTGGGCTTACCAAGCCGCCGGGTCTTACGTTGTTCGTAGAATGGCTACTACCATTAATGGTATTGCCGATACTGTTCTGCAATCTGGTGGAAGCAACCATCCAGCTCGCAGTATTCATGTTCGTTCTAACCAAATTGGTGCTAAACTGGGTACTAAATGGAGAGCAAATCAGTTCTCTTGGATTGGTACATCTGGTTCAAGACACAACTGGGTTGACGGTTCAAACGCCGCAGAAGCTCCTGCTACTGCCAATGCAAATTACGCCGACAACACGGGAGCGCTTTCTGCTACGTCTGATGACGCCGCAAGACCGACTCGCGCGATTCCGGGCGAATTGGTATACTTGGAAAGCCACGTTACTTGGACTGATAACATGATCGACTACGCAACACGTAACTAATTTGATCATCTGAGGTGGCGGGGTTCGCCCCGCGCCTCTTTTATCTTTTTTTGGGAGAGAAAACATGAAAGACGGTTGGAGAAGCATCGCAGTCGGATCTATAAGCTGCCTAACTTTAATGGTCGGCTTCTGGTTAGTTGAGGCAAGAGAATATGTTTCTAGGGCAGAAGTCAGCGAGTTAATTAAAACTCAATCGCCATACGTGGCTGATAGACAATTAATACTCGCCGGGATGGAGAATCTAAGTGAAACTCTGGAAGAGAACAATAAGGCTATAAACAGTCTTAATGTTGAGATTGCTCGGTTAAGAGCAGAATTAGAGATTAAAGAATAAGGAGAACTAAAGTGGGGAAGACTCTCAGAGGTCGGCAAAAGGACACAAGAACAAAAAAGAGGTTGAGAGCAGAACGGGATAGACGAAGAAAAAAGCACGAAGGTGGTAAAAAATAAAACAGCCGTCGTGTGGGTGGTATAATAGTTTATTAAGGACAAACAACGTGGGCAAGGACGCCTTTTTATCAACATATTTCAAGGAGTAAATCCATTATGGATAAGCTGAAAACTTGTTTGAAGTCCCGTAGATTCTGGGCCGCAGTAGGCGGTGTTGTCGTAGTTGTTGCGCAGGATACCCTCGGTATCGACGCAGCGACCGCTAACACCATCGTAGCCATTGCCGTCTCTTGGATCGTTGGGGACTCTCTGCGAGTAACCGAATAATCGGTTATTAGCTAGTTTAGAACATGGCCCGTAGTTTTATTTTGCTGTAAAGCTGCGGGCTTTTTTTATCTTGAAGTGGACAAATAGACCGGAAAAAGGATTTTTAAGTAAGTGAATTCTAGCATCAAAGTTAAGAAGCGAAATGGAAGACTACAAGATGTAAACTTAGACAAGATCAATAAATGCGTTGAAAGGGCATGTGTTAATTTAGAAAACGTATCAGTCAGTGAAGTAGTATTAGACGCAAGCCTCCAGTTGTACAACAAGATCACAACTGTTGAGATAGACAAAGCTCTTATCATGTCTACCCGCTCCAAAATAGAAAAGGAGCCCAATTACTCCCACGTCGCAGCAAGAATGTTGCTCAACAATCTCTACAAAGAAGTCTTCGGTGAAACTGTCGATAGTGATACTTTCGACTTTCAATATAGGAAGTCATTCGTTCAGAACATTAAAAGGTTGATCAAAGTAGGTAGACTTAGTGAAAGACTGCTAGAATACGATCTGAAGCATCTATCAAACGCTATCAATCTAGAAAATGACAAGCAGTTCAAATATCTAGGAATACAGACCCTATACGATAGGTACTTCATACATATAGATGGAGTCAGAATGGAGACCCCCCAGTCATTCTGGATGAGGGTCGCTATGGGTCTCTGCTTAAATGAAGAAAATAAGGAAGAAAGAGCGCTGGAGATTTATAACATGATTTCCCAATTTCGCTATTGCCCTTCAACGCCCACGTTATTTAATAGTGGAACTTGTCGCTCTCAGCTTTCCTCCTGCTACTTGAGTACGGTCGAAGATTCTATTGATGGTATCTTCGGTACTATTCATGGGCAGGCAAGACTGTCAAAATACGCTGGCGGTCTTGGTGTAGACTGGACACCCGTTCGTTCTTCAGGGTCTTATATTCAGGGCACAAACGGACAGTCGTCCGGTTTAGTTCCGTGGTTAAAGATCTTTAACGATACTCTTGTGGGTGTTAATCAGGGCGGCAAACGTAAGGGTGCTGGGTGTGCCTACCTTGAGGTTTGGCATCTAGATGTCGAGGAGTTCCTAGACCTACGAAAGAATACTGGCGATGACCGGAGGAGATGTCACGACATGAACACAGCCCTGTGGGTTTGTGATGAATTCATGCATGCCGCCTCAAAGGACGCCGAATGGTATTTGTTCGATCCAGCCGAGTGTCCAGAGTTACACGAAGTTTATGGAAAGAAATTTACTTCTGCATATAAAAAACGCAAGAAGATGGCAGATAACGGAGAACTCAAGTCTTTCAGGAAGGTTGGCGCAAAAGATCTTTGGAAGAAGATGTTACGGTCTCTCCATGAAACTGGACATCCTTGGATTACCTTTAAAGACCCTTCAAACATCAGATACAGCAATAAACAAGAAGGGACTGTACACTCCTCTAATTTATGTACTGAGATACTATTACATACAAAACCTACAAAATATAAAGGTGGTGAGGTAGAGGAAGTTGGAGAAACCGCTGTATGTAACCTAGCCAGCATAAACCTATCAAATCACGTAAAAGTCCGGACGATTGATTGGAAAAAACTTGAAGAAACCGTGGAAACTGCCGTCCGTGGGCTAGATAATGTCATAGACTTAAACTTTTACCCAACAAAGGAAGCGAGAAATTCCAACCGTAGAAACAGACCTGTAGGGCTTGGTATTATGGGAACCCACGACGTTTTGCATAAACTGGGTATTCCATATAACTCCGAGGAAGCCGTAGGTCTATGTGGGCAGATACAAGAGTTTATTTCGTACCATGCAATATTAACCTCCTCTAAAATTTCAAAAGAGAAGGGTACGTATGAATCATACGATGGCTCAGAGTGGTCTAAGGGAAACTTCCCCATCGACACCTTCTGCTCAATGATGAACGAAAGGAATACCGATGCTTCCTATGAGTCAAAAAGCTTTGAAACCTTAGAATGGTCTAAAGTTAGAGAACATGTTGCCGAGCATGGAATGAGAAATTCTAATGTTATGGCGATTGCCCCCACAGCGACTATATCATATATACAAGGATGCTCACAATCAATCGAGCCAGACTACTCAATGCTATACGTATACTCCACTCTCAGCGGTGAGTTCACTATGGTAAATAAATACTTTGTTGACATGGCAAAGAAAAAAGGAATTTGGTGTCAGGAATTGGTTGAAGCACTTAAGGCGGCAGATGGCGATGTTATGGCGATTGATCTCGATGAAGATATTCAAGAAGAGTTCATGACCGCCTTTGATGTAGATTTTAATATTATAATTGACTGTGCATCAGAGAGACAGAAGTGGATAGATATGGGCCAGTCCCTAAACCTATACAACAAGGAGGCTAGCTTAAAATATCTAAATGATATGTACATGAAGGCTTGGGAGTCAGGTTTAAAAACCACATACTACTTAAGAGGTAAAGCTGCAACTAGACTTGAAAAATCTACAGTTCAGCAAAAGGTCGAAGAGGAACCAGAGGTCGATACAGACGAACTGCCGCAGGCATGTTCAATACTTGATCCAGATTGTGAAAGTTGTCAATAATGAAGAAGTCTAAAGAAATTATTTCAGATAAGGTTGCTGTAGTAAACCAAATCCTCCCGCACGTTAATAAGTGGGCTTGGGATTTATTTATTGATGGAGCAGCCAATAACTGGATGCCTACAGAGGTTTCCATGGCTAAGGATATTGAGCAGTGGAAGAGCGAGCTGTTGTCTAGTGATGAGAAGCTTGTGGTAAAAAGGTGCTTGGGGTTCTTTGCTGGAAGCGAATCTCTGGTTGCCAATAACTTGCTACTGTCTGTATTCAAGTTTGTAACGGACGCTGAGTGTCGCCAATACATTCTAAGACAAGCCTATGAGGAAAGCCTACACAACCTGACTGTTGTTTATGTGTGCGATTCACTTAAACTGAAGATTGGAGAGGTGTATCAGGCATATAACTCTATAGAAAGTATCAAAGCTAAAGATGACTTTCTTATGAATATTACTACAGACATTAATAGGCCAGATTTTAATATAAACACCCTTGAAGGGAAGAGGGAGTTCCTTCGTAATATTATTACATACTACATTATTTGTGAGGGAATCTTCTTCTTCTCTGGTTTTGCTATGCTCCTTTCGTTTAATCGACAAAATAAACTTCCGGGCATTGGCGAGCAAATACAATATACCCTTCGAGATGAAAGTCTTCACATAGAATTTGGAGTTAAGCTGATTAACAGAATCAGAGAGGACAACCCCAAAGTCTGGACTAAATCTTTTGAGCAAGAAACTCTTGAACATATAGACAGGGCGATGGAGCTAGAGCTTGCTTATGCTAGAGACGTTCTTCCCAGCGGTATACTAGGTCTCAATTCTGAGATGTTTATTGACTACGTTCAGTTTATTGCCAACAGAAGATTAGAGAGCCTGAATCTCTCCAGTCCCTACGAAGATGCTAAGAACCCATTTCCTTGGATGAGCGAGATAATTGACCTAGAGAAGTGTAAAAACTTCTTTGAAACAAGGGTTACAGAATATTCCGTTGGAAATATAGAAGATGACTTTTAAGGTAGTATAATAATTTATGCCAACCTATGATTTTGAATGTAGTAAATGCGGCAAGGTGCATGAAATATTTCGCACTATTAGCGAAGGCCTGCCTGAAAATGTGGGTCAACTAGACGAACCTTGCTGCCACGGAAATACCAAGATATCTCAGATATATCACGCGCCCGATATTTCTGTCAGAGCTTCTGCGTCTGAATCTACGACTCTCGGGCAGTTAGCTGAAAGAAACTCTAAAAAGCTTGGTTCTAAAGTTAATGAGATGACAGAGAAGTACAAGACGAAGAAACAAGACACTATAAAGCTAAAGGATGGCATGTCTGTTGACAGACGTAAATCAGCAGATAAGTCGTCTATGGACAGAATCAAGAAAATTAACAGTATGTCAGATGCCCAAAAGAAGAAATTTATAGAAAGAGGAGACTGATGGCGGATTTTAGCGAAAGAAAGATACCTCATCAGGCTATTATTACAATAAGCGGAATAGTTTATGAGCAACTTCAGGACGGGTCAATAAGCCCAGTGCCAAAGCATGTAGAAGAAGTGACGCTTACAAATATAGGATCGACTGAAAAAGAATGTTGTGAAGAGATGATCACTAGAATAGAAGGTTTAAAAAAATCATGGACAAACAAAGAGAGTATGCAGAAAAAATAAGAACCGAGGGAGAAATGCTTGATGGGGGTAAGCATTTTCTTAAGTGTTCTGCGTGTGACAAAGAGTTGGTCGAGATCTGGATTACCAAAAAGGATCTTGATGTAAAATTTAAGCTAAGAGCTGAGTGCGCATACTGCGGAGACCATTCATTCTCGGTAGAAGTGGCGGGAGGCTTTCATTTGGGAATTACAGACGATTGCCTGCTAGACGAATATGTGTCCGAAGAAGTTGATTCAAGAGATCGAGACAGGCTGACTGATTCCTACCTAATCAAAACGAGGAAACGATAATGAGTAGCGAAGATTATATTTTTAAGATTGACAAAGAAAAGCCTGCGGATGACATGTCCGAAGACAGCGAAAATTCAATCGGGTATACCTCTGGCACTCCATCACATCAGTCCCCCGGATCTAAACAGATAGACATAGAAAACCCTAAGTGCTATGCCAAAGAGGTTAAGGTTAAAACCAAAGATGGGACTAATGAAAACTTCTACGTAAAATACGGAGACAAGGGCTTCATGTACGACCCTTGGGGGCTTTATACAGAGAGAACGGAAAACAAAAAGCTGTACGGAGACAAGTCAACTTGGCACTTTCGCAAGGTCAACCGTAAGTCCTTTTTTTATTACCTAGATTTTCTTAAGACAAGAAATAAAGCGTGGTTATACAACGCAGAAAGAGAGGCCATTAATGGCTATTAGACTGACAAAAATTGAGAAGTTTTTTATTGAGGGCAACAGCGATCTTTCAAGTAAAGCTATTGCTGATGAAATGAGAGCCGCAATAGGCGAGGAAGATGTTCAGAAATATAGAGACTCGTTAGGCGAAAAGTTTGAACAGCCCACTGCCGGAAGTACTATGGCTAGAGACCCAGAAAAGGGAGTGGCTATCATGACACAGACTGCGGCTGAGATTTCTGATGAAGCCGAGAAGTCCAGTAAAGAAATACGAGATAAAGTAAACAAGGATAGGATATATAGAATAAAATGATCTGTACGGAACAAGACTCATTTTTAGATGAAAAGACAATATGGATAGCTCGCCTTTCTGATGGCAATACTGTGTTTCAGGATGACGACAGGGAGGGAGATTTCCACCCTAGCGCTTGGATAAGACTTAAGGATTATTGCGATTCAAAAGGTGTATATATAGATAGCCTTAGCATACGCTTTAGAGATCACAAGGTAGACGTTCCAAAAGCCGAAGCTTACCACTTCATAAAGTCTGTGGGGTGCATGGTCGGCTTCCCAGAAGAACACTTCTTTATAGTGAGCCTGCTAAAGCAAGACAAGCTAGAAAGAACTTGGTATAAGGTTCCTGAGATAGTAGAAGATGAAGTCTCTGAGGTTAAAACAGAAGATATTCCAAAATATGAATCACTAATGATTAAGGGGTCGATAGATGGCTAACGTAGAAGAAATATTGGGACAGGTTGACACTGGTATAGAGAACTATATGCCTGTAATTACTAATTTACAAAACCAATATTATGAAGCTAATGGAAAGTACTGGCAGGGACTGTTTACTCATAGCTCGGCCCCAACAGATGAAAACTTTGCCGCACCAGACCTTCTTGCTGAAAGCCCCACTGACCAAAACAGCTCTTGGGAAGACATCGCCGGAGGAGTGATGCCGGAGGAAATGTTGAGCAGAATTAAAATTGATACGTACTCCTCTCCCGAAGGAGACGGCTACATCATTATCGCTGAGAAAAATGTCAACGGCGAAGACTATAGAAAAATGTACAACGTCGGCCCCGCCACAGAGCGATCTACCGACTGGGAAATGCTTTCTTAAGAATAGCTTTCCACTCGTGTTATAATACGTTAATGGGCACGAAAAGAACAGGTAAAAGTACGTTTAAGTCTATCTACAGCGATGGCTTTGTCACTCCAGCGCAGTATCTAACAGAGGCGCTCTGCTTCTTGGTGGCCAGACAAAAAGGCAAAGACCTTGCCGATAAATTCTGGGAAGAAAAAGAATGGGCTAAGTTTTTTAGAAGGCAGGTCACTCTCGCTAACGAGCTTCTTAAAGACTACGACATAAAGGCCATCCTTGCCGCTTTAAAAGACAGGCGTGTAAAAAATAAGATTCGTTCTCTAGGGGCTAAGTTTATGCTAGTCCCAATTATAGAGGAGTGTCAAAAGAAAATAAATTACCAGAACACAAGAATAGAAATCACCCCAAAAGCAGATACCACAAAAAAACCAAGGAAGCCTGTCGGAAAAAGATCAATACTATCAAAACTTGAGGACTTAGATAAATGAGCAGCGTTGAAGAAATTATCAAAAAGTATGGAAAAGGAGTCTGTCTTTCTGGCCGCATACTCTTGGAAGATAAGAAGGATGTTATCCCTTGGTCTCCAGCTCTAGACATCATCTTAGGAGGAGGTGTGCCAGAGGGAAGCTGGGTTACTTTAACCGGAGAGCCGAAATGCGGCAAGACCACCAGCGCCCTTCATTTTGCCGCCAAAGCTCAACAGGTGTCCGACAGGAATGTGTACTACCTTAACATAGAAGGT
>Ga0098044_1002163_pt1 | contig 10199 bp, 9 predicted proteins | sample 10_taG_FD_75053 | JGI IMG/M metagenome (GOLD analysis project Ga0098044, IMG submission 75053) | Marine viral communities from the Subarctic Pacific Ocean - 10_ETSP_OMZ_AT15264 metaG | ecosystem: Environmental > Aquatic > Marine > Oceanic | place: Pacific Ocean | collected 2015-01-16 | reverse complement strand
TTGTCTGTATAAAAATCTGTGTTCATTTGTTTATCTCCAATTTAAGGCCGCGGTCATCAAATATAGCACACAATATATAAGATGTCCCAGAACTGAGCCATCCCAAAATAAAAGCATTTGCTAAATTATAATCAAAATTAAATAGTTCTGTGAAATCGTTTATACCAAACAAAAATACACCAACCCAGAAGCCTACACACATAGAACATCTGAATAACTCGCCCAATTTTCCTTTTGTGGGCCTGATTGAATTAAAAATCGATCCGTAAACAAGGATCTGCGTTAGTCCATACGAACAAAGAATAAAATATAATAAACCCATTATTCCTCGTATCGATAATGACTGGTCATACCATAGGGGCCCCGGATCCAACCTGGGCGCATTGAACCCTTTTCAGATTGATGTGGCACTTCGCCAAGCTCTGTTGAACTCTCATCGTCCGGGTTCATCATTTCTTGTTCTTCTCGTTCTTCGTATGCCTTCATTGTCATAAAGTATGGTTTTTCTTCTTCTATAAATTTGCCAACAGAATAGACGGCCGTCTGCAAAGCACTGACCCCTTCTTCGATTGGTGTTGCTATTTGTGCTTCCATGGAGCCATAAACATGGCCGGCCCTGATTGACCCATACTCAATAAGGCCCTTCTTCTCAAGAAAATAGAATAATCTATCTTGAGTTCCATATATGATATCTGATATAGCATCTTTTGGGAACGCGACGATCTTATTTTGTTCAGGCAACAAAACAATGTCAATATCATCATGGTCCAAGATCATAATATTTCCGCCAAGAGTCTTGCGGATGTTTAACTCCATAGTAGCTTGGACTGGATTTTCGTCCTTTGTTATGTTTATCTTGATTGCCATTAGCCTTTAATCTCTTGAAGTAAATCTTGGACTTTCAAGACCTTTTGTACTAAAGACTTGTTTATTTTGGTGGATTTAAAACCGTCAAGCATTTGTAGGACCTTGTTTGCCTTTTCTTTCATCTCGACATCGGAAGAAATTTCTTGAATATTAATTGAATTTTGCAACTCTTCTTTTAATTTACCGATCTCCTCATTTAAATATATTTTTAATTCCAAGCCATTATCCATGAAAGAAGTAATATATTTATTAAGCAAGTTCTTTTGTTCTGGTAAAAGCTTGCCAATATATTCTTTATTAAATTTCTCTACGAAAGAGTTATAAACAAGATTATCAATGGGTTTCATTTCTTCTTTTGTATTAGAAGTGCTGCTTGTCAAGGAATTAATTATTCCCTCCTCCATCAAAATTCTTTTCTTTACCGGGGTTTCTTCGTTAAAGACCTGATAAATTGTTGCAAGACTTTTGTAATTTGGAACAAAGTTGGAATATACACCCTTCGAAAGAATGGTATTCATTTTTTTGATTAAGACACTCTGGGCCTCAAATAACTTAGTTTTATTTAAACTTGCATGAATCCTCTTTGCTTCTCCTAAAAGTTTTTCAGCGGTTTTAGATTCTAGATCTTGAGTCTCATATAAGGCTCGGTATAACCCAAGCTCTTTAAATAAGATTGTTCCTTTAGCAAAACATTCCTTTATCAAGGAGCTTAGTTTTTCTTTCTTTTCTATGTTTTTCTCAACTACAGATTTTGTAAGTTCTTTTATGAGAGTTTCATAAAGAAAAGCAGTGTTCCGTTTCTTGTTGTGCTTAATTTTTTTCATTATCCTTTTTCTCCAGTTCAGTAATTAAAGATCTAACGTTGTGGTTAACTTCAAAAAGTTTCTTTTCTTCCACGTTATAAATAGTCTCGTTTTCCTCAAGGGTTAAGTTAGTTAAATTCTTAACGCCATCTGACCACCCTTTAGATATATTTCTAGGTGTATTTCTGGCTGTTTCATCGCTCCATTGGGATTTTGTACTTCTATGTCGGGCTCCGATATTTCTCTTATCAACAGTGACTGGGGTGTATACCTTCCCCTTTGAGCGATCGCGATCAACGACAGGAGTATTCCTGTTCCCGGGAGCAGCTAATAAGGCAGATTCATCTCCAGCGAGATCATCGGCTCCTTCATCACCGCCGAGATCTACTTCGCCGGCATCGATATCGGCGCCGAGATCTTCCCCTCCGAGGTCTTCCCCTTCGAGGTCAGCGGCCCCTAAATCACCAAGGTCTCCGGCGGCCTCTGCAGCGGCTGCGGCCTCTGCACCCACAGCTTCAAGATCTGCTTCAAACTGTCTATCATAAAACATTTCTCTCTGATTTCTGACCACTTCTTCGTCGGACATATTAAATACGTTCTTAGCAATCCATCTGCGGCTGAAGTATCCTTCTGTTGCCGAGCCCGCGACGTCAAACTTTGTTTTCCAATGTTCAAGCTCTTGAATTTCTGCTATTTTGGATGGATTGTTTAGCCCAAGCTTGAATGAAATAAGATCATCTGCTCTATATCCTAGAGTGAAGAGATGGATAATACCCACCTTTTCTAATTCAGATATGACTGATCTTTGGAGTCTTTGAATCGTTCTCGCGAATCTAATATCTTTTTGTGCTAGCGTTGTCTTGTCTTCATCCGCGCCTTCGCCCCTAAACAAATATGCTTGAGGTACCTTCAGGGCAGCAAACAATTTATCCTTCAGATATTTAACGTCATCGATATCTCCAGTATAAGTTCCTCCCGGGAGCGTTTCGACTTTTGAAGAGACAGTTCCGCGAACGGGGATAAAATAATCTTCCTCGATGCTCATCGGGTTATAACGAAGGTCAACACGTCCTGTGTCCGCATCCACAACTTGGTTTCTTTTCATTTGCGTCATGACTTTTTGCATGTGTTGTTCGACATCTTCTGGAGAGATGGATCCAACATCAATATAAAATACTCTGCGCTCAGGCGAACGGACGATACGGTAAGCCATCATGGCGTCTTCCAAAAGGACAAGTTGGCGCCAAATTCTTCGTGCTGGTTCTAAAACGCTTGTTCCATATGGCGCATATTTGTCATTGCCGAGAATTCTAAAGTGAGCGATTTGCCAGTTTTCAAAAGTCAAGCCACCCGAATTCCACTGATACTGTAGGTAATTTGGGTTTGTTTTATCTTCTCCTTCTAATCTTTCGACTTCACCATTTGGAAGCCCAATTGCATTTGTAACTCCGGTTTCGGAATCAATATCAAGATATAAAAAGAAGTCTCCAAATTTACACATTGAACGGCACCAACCAAAAAGATTAAACTCGATGTTTAATACCTTATTATATAATGTGTTCAATATTGATTTAATTTCTTCGTTGGGGCAGCTAATAGTAATAAGTCTTTGGAGTTCAGAGGAGGTTGTCATCTCATCTGCATAGATATCCATGGCTGAAGCGATAATTGGTTCATATTCCATCTGCTCAAAATCTGCATATCTCTCCGCCCTATTTTGGTTTGCCATGATGTTGGCAGTTAAATTTTCAAATGGATCGTAAGATGTTTTTTTGAATTGTTGGCCGGAAGCTGATCTAAATTTGTATTTATCTAATTGTCGGCGCTTATCTTTTCTAGGTACCTGCCTCCTGTAATTAACAATCGGACCAGAAAATAATCTAGTCAATCTTTTGAATAGTGGAGAATCCGGATTTCTCGTTGGGTTTTGTCCGTTATTGTTTGCCATTTATTTATCCTTTAAGAATCCAGGAAAACTCTCTGTTTTTCGCTACTTCTTTTTTAGCTTTGTCTGAATTATATCCTATCATACCTGGGATGGTTGTGTTAAGTGTACTTTGTGATTTTGTCATAGAATTTAATATTGCCTTCTTGTATGCAGCATCTTTTTGGCTCTCAACATAAACAGAATCTCGGATCCAACAACCAATGGCGAAAGCCATAATCAAGTCATCATTGTATCCCCGCATCGCTTCTGGTCGGCCCGAGTGCCATATAAAAGTACTCATTTCATTTAGAAGTCTTGCAGAATATACCTTAATTAGATTATTTCTTATAAATTCTTCCATTTTAGCAATAATAATCGGCCTAGTTTTCAAAGAAGTCGTAAATCCGGCTACTGCATTAGAAGTACTTTCTGCGATTAGTGGATCAACATACTCATGCTGGCCCTTGGTGGAATAATATATGTTTGGATAATTTGTTTCTCTCAGTTTTTCTAATACCGCAAACCCTACAGAGTTATTTTCAATGACGATCATACATTCCCCGTATTCCTTTCCGGCGTCTGATACTACGCTTGAAAACACGTCCGGTGCAACCTTGCCTTGGTATTCTGCAATCACTTCCATGGTATCCAATTTAAAGACATGAAATACAGAGTAATCCCTTCCGTCGCCTCTAGCAACATCTGCAGATATAAAATAAGAACATTCTGGTTGATACCCTTCCCATATCCAAAAATTTCTGTCAAAGCCGGTTCTGTACCTTGGTTCAGAACTCATTTCTTTTAATCTAGATATGTCGTCTGGGTGCACTACTGTCTCTCCAGAAGTATTAAAGTTGCACTCTAATTCCTGGGCTATTTGGCGGCGAGACATGTTCCTTGTCTCTTTTTCAAACCACTGAGAATCTCTATCGGGATGTGCATCCCACATTAGTTTAACTGGATGGAAATCATTGGATGTTGCTTCGGCATCTATATATGCCTGATGGAACCAATTCCCTACGCCGTTTGGTGTCGAGAGTGCGATGCATCGACCACCTGTCGACAGGGTAGGATAAAGACCTGTCCACAGATCCCCTAGTCCATCAACATGAGCGGCCTCGTCGATCACAAGAAGGGATAAAGCTTCGGAACGACCTGCGTCTCCAGAAGTAGAAGATGCTTTGATTTGAGAACCATTTGTCAATTCAAAAGATGTTCTATTATCGACAGAAACCTCTGTTATCTTCATCCAATCTGGCAGGTGCTTGATCATTGCCTTCACTTTTTTAACCAGATTTCCGGCTGTGCTAAATTTTGTGGCTATGACTAATATGTTTTTGTCGCGATGAAACATCATCATCCACGCAATATATGCAGCGGTAACAGTTGATATTCCTAATTGGCGCGCCTTCAGAATAACTGTAAATCTGTGATCATTAAAATCATTAATCAGGTCATCCTGGTAATCATACATCTTGAATGGGATAAGCCCGTGCATCGGATGAGAAATCCTTGCATAGTTATTTATGAAATAAACCGGATCTTTTCCGGATTTTACTATTTCAGCTAGGATTTCTTTCTTTGTTAACTTGTAGGACATGCACTATCTTATTAGCCCTTTCCAAGCATTAGCCAATTCTTAATTGCATCATCGAGTCTTTCCTCTGATGCTGGCTCTTTAGCATCTAAAACCCCGTCTAAACCGCCGACTTTATAAAATTGTCTGGCCTGTACCCAGGTTCTGATTTTATTCATATGTTGTACAAGGATTGTTGGCTCTTCATCTTTAGTAAGAGTTAAGCTTTCTCCTGTAACTTTTTTGTATTCTTTTTTGAGATACGAAGAAAGATCTGCTAGTGTTTGTTCAATTTCACTCTCAAACTTGTTTCGATCATGAGTTTCTTTAAGACTACACTCTCCATGATACTCAATGCAGACCCTATTTCCATAAAATTTGACATTAAAACCGTCCATTACGCGAGCTTCAAGATTAAGATCGCCCTGCTCTCTTTTGAGGCCAGTTTTTCTAACCTCTCCATCTGCAGATAGTCTCTCATCATGTGCACCATCGTATGCGTTTGCAGCAGCCTGTTGGATGCCTTGAATTATGTCGATTACCGTAGCCATAAATATTCTCCTTATTGTGGTTACCTGAATAAATAGTTTTGTACTTGAAGAAACACTAAGTTTATTTGCTTTTGCCCTGCTTCTTTACACTCTGAATGCATCTCTCGTACTTCTTTTTGTTTTTTCGGCCAACTGAATCTGTACAGATGGCCCATGGGTTGTTTTCTTCTTCAGACGAGCGTTCAGCCAATATTGCCGCTAGTTCCTCTTTAATGATTTCTTTAAGTCTAGACTTTGTTATCTTCATTGTTTGGCCTCCAACCAGATTTCCACCGTTCTTCACGGCCATCTGAAACGTACTTCATATAACAATCCCAACAACATTCGAATTTTATCATATAAAGATCATCTTTTATATCAAAAGAGTATATTTCACACACAGGACATTTCCGATTATTGTTTTTATTAAGTAGTTTTTTACTTATCAAAAACCCATCTTTTTCGACCTTTTCTCTGCTATCTAAATATTTTCTATTTTTCTTTTCCGAGTTTTTGATTTGTTCTAAATATTCTTTTTCTTTTTCTTCGTCCCATTTAGATTTTGGATTAATAACGGCTTCGTCTCCCCAACGTTGTGAGATGGCCTTTTCAATTTTTGCAATTGTATTTAAATCTTTTTTAGTCATTGGATTAATATTATACCACATAATATATATGTGTTTAAGAAAAAAGCAAGATGCCCCGCCCAAGCCGAAACCTGAACGGGGCATCCTTTATCGGTTAGTCGAAACTAAACGACCAATTTAAAACAATCTTACTTGTCTAATTTGGATTTAAGATCGTTGATCTGTGCTTGTTGCTCTTTAACAGCCTCGACAAGAATCGAAGTAAGCTTAGAGTAGTCAAGTCCAAGATCGCCATCACCCTTTCCGTAAACAATTTGTGGAACAACTTTGTTTACTTCTTGAGCGATAAACCCAAGGTCATGAGAACCATCAGACTTCCAATCGTAAGAAACACCTTGCAACTTGTTAACAGTCTCAAGAGCGGACTCAAGAGGTTGGATGTTAGTTTTGAGTGTCTCGTCCGAGTAGGTCACCATGGAGTGAGCCTTAACAACACCGTAAGTGCTGTCATTTGGAAGAGTAAGACCGGCGCCTGCGCCAAGCTCAACTGTCTTGACGGCGCCGTTTGCGCGGAACTTAAATTGAAGCGCACCATCTTCAGTACCATCAGTTACGTCAGAAGATACACCAACAATTTTAGCGAACATGGTAGAAGCACCACCATCGTCATCACCGTTGAATACAACCTCACCAAGCTCATCATCATCAGCAGGCGAAGCACTGTCGTGATTGAAAAGAAGAGTTGCTGGGTTTGCATCAGCATTGGAGTTCTTGAGTTCAAGAACTGGCTTGTCGCTTGTGGAGCTATCAATTACAACGCTTGGCGAAGTAATAGTAACGGCTGTAGAAGCGTCAATATCCAATGTTGGAGCAGTAAGCTCAAGCTCAACGTCCGCATCGATGTCAAGTTGTCCGTTAGCACTCGACTGAACGAAAGTTGCAGAGTCGTTGAAGCAAAGCTTGTTAGTGCTATTCAGAGTGAGGCCAGTGCCATCAGTGTGGGTAAGAGTGGTATCTTGATCATCACCGAAGTTCAGAACTGCAGCGTCTGCAAGGAAAACATCAGAGAAGTTGTTGTTTGCACTACCCAATGCAAGACCATCGTCAGATGCAGGGTAAAGTGCCGAAGCACCAACAGACAATCTGTCTGTACCACCAGCTTCAAATGTAATAACGTCGTCTGCGCTAGCGCGGATCGAAGTATCATCATCAGCGTCGAGGTCGATACGACCTGTTCCACCCATGCTGATCGAGCCTTGACCATTAAGATCAATTGCGTCAACATAAAGGTTTGCCCAAGCAGTACCAGAAGCACCGAGTGAGTCAGCAGAATCAGAGTCAGGTACGACGTTACCGTCAACCTTTAACTCACCACCAGCAGGGTCGATTACGACGTCTGCAGCAGCAATGATCTTAAGATCAGTGTCAACATCAATGTAATCAGAAGAACCGTCTAACTCAAGACGGTCTACGCGAGTGTTACCACCAGCGATTGTCAAGAGGTTGTTGGAGTGAGTCATTGTGACGTCACCGTTGTTGAAGTTAACAACAGCGCCAGAAGCCAAGAAGGCGTCGGACCACATCAGCGCAGTCGAACCGAGAGCCATTCCATCGGAAGAAGCAGGTGCGAATACTGTTGCGCTCATGAGCGCCTCATTCGAGCCAGCAATACTGAACTCGATGTTAGATGTGTCGTTGTCCCAAGTGAAACCAGCAACGGAATCGGCTTTGGCGTGTCCACCGAGAAGAAGACCAGCGCCATCAGCGTCACTAGCATTAGAGCCAGAAGCGCAGATAATGTTAAGGTCTTCAACTTCCAAAATAGAAGTTGTCTTTGTAACACTGTTAATGTTACCAGCGACGTCTAAGTCACCAACAACGTGAAGCGAGCCAGAAACGCTAGCGTTACTAGTAGCTGTCAAAGTCGTAAACTTACCAGTGGTAGCAGAGGCAGCACCAATTGTAGTGCCATCGATTGCACCGCCGTTGATATCAACAGTAGTGAGAGTCGATGTACCTGTAACGGTCATCGCATCAATATGTCCAGCGTCTGCGTGGACTTCTGCCCATTGAAGAGCAGATGTACCAAGGTCGCGAGCAGAGTCGCTGCTTGGAACAAGGTCAGAATCAAAACGACCAGTTGCTGTAATAGTATCGCTTGTAGCATTACCAAGATCAACATCGCCATTAGCGGTAAGAGTACTACTCAAAGTAGCAGTCGTACCTACAATCGCGGCGAAAGAGCCGGCAGCAACAGAGTTGGCGCCAATTATAGTGCCGTCAATAGCACCACCATCAATATCGATGGAGTCAAGAGCAGCGCTCTCGATGAAGTTAGCACGAGTCATCTTGCGAAGTGTGCCGCCTGCGCCGTCGTCGATGACAACGAGGTCGCCATCAGCAACTGTAGCAGCAGCAGTCAAGTTTTGGATATCCAAACCAAGAACACCGCTGGAAGCAGCAAGAGCAGTGCTAGTAACAGTACCAGCAACTGCGGTCATCAAGTCAGCGATAGATTCTTTTTTAGAAGCGCTGCTGTCGTCAGCGTCAACAATAGCAATGCTATCGTTAGCGACGTTAACTGCTGCAGCACTAAGCTCGTTGAGATCCATCGAGAAAGTGAGTGTTTGGCCGGACATTGTAGTATCCAAGCCAGTACCACCAGCAATTGTAAGGCTTTGACCTGTACCCATGCTGACAGTTCCAGTGCCGCTGTCGCCAGAGACCTGAAGAATAGAGCCGGAAATCATATCATATGTATTTCCGTTTGGACCCTTTAAATAAAGAGTCGAGGTTGAACCAGCAGAACCCGCTGAACCCGATGCGTAAAACGAAGGTTGTCCCGACGTTGCAGACACCGAAGCCAGATGTTCAAATTCTGCGTGTGTACCATACTTTGTAGCCATTTATAAATCCCTCCTATATTAGGTTTAAAAAAATAAAGTATTTGTAGATTTACGAATGCCGCACCAGTGCCATGCATTAGTGAAACACCATAAACCAACAAGCGTAAATAGTTAGCAAGTTCACATTAATGCCACGCAGTACAACGTTTTTTTTATTTTTTAAAGATTATTTTTTAGATCTTCAATAATCTTTTGAAGTTGCGAAATATATTTTTTTTGTTGATCAAGTTGAATTTGCTGTTCTTTCACTCCCTCTATAAGGAGAGCGGTCATTCGTGCATAATCCATACTCATGGCATCTTGGCCATTTTCTTCAAAATTAACCACCTCTGGAATAACTTTGCCTACTTCTTCTGCAATAAATCCAATATCCTTTTTATTTGTGTCTTTCCAGGAAAAACTCACACCTTGAATATTCTTGATTTTTTCCAACGGACTTTGAATCATTTCTACATCCTTCTTATATCTTCCGGAACTATATGTTGCATAAGAATAAGCTTTTATACTTCCGCTGTTATTTAAAGATGTATTTGGAAGAGTTATTCCATGCGTCATGGCCGATCTTGCGACTCCTATTCCGATTTGCTCTTGAAATCTCGCTATTCCGGAACCAGAAACGTTTCCTACACTATCAATAGTAAAGGTGTTTGAAGCTCCGGAGCCTAAAAGAAAGTTTGATGAGCCCGTAATTTCTCCTACCGCTGTAACGCTAGATCCCGAGAGACTTATGTTGGATCCAGATAAGTGCATTCCTCCGATGCCGGCGATGCAAGAAATTTCACAATCATGAGCACTTCCCAGATAAATTGGTGTGCCAGTAGTGAGCGCTAAATAAGAACCACTGAAATCTAAGGAAGCGCCGGCTGCGAATTGCATATTTGAGCCGGCTTGCATCTGCATTCCATCGCCACCGATTTTTAACGGAGAACCACCCACCAGGGTTCCGTCTATTTTGACAGTTGATCCCGATAACACAATTCCATTTGCAGACCCAGTTATAACC
>Ga0098044_1002162_pt1 | contig 10210 bp, 9 predicted proteins | sample 10_taG_FD_75053 | JGI IMG/M metagenome (GOLD analysis project Ga0098044, IMG submission 75053) | Marine viral communities from the Subarctic Pacific Ocean - 10_ETSP_OMZ_AT15264 metaG | ecosystem: Environmental > Aquatic > Marine > Oceanic | place: Pacific Ocean | collected 2015-01-16 | reverse complement strand
CGGGCTGTTTCGGTCCGCTGGCGTGTTTCTGGGCCAGTTTCAGGAAAAATACCTGCGTCATGACGGGCCGGAGCATGTCATGGCTTTCGCGCCGACGCGCTCTGGCAAGGGCGTCGGGCTGGTGGTGCCGACATTGCTGTCCTGGACCGGCTCGACGGTGATCCACGATATCAAGGGCGAGAACTGGCAATTGACCGCCGGCTGGCGCACCAAGTTTTCGCATTGCCTCTTGTTCAACCCGACCGACCCGCGTTCGGCCCGGTACAATCCGCTGCTTGAAGTGCGCAAGGGAGCGGACGAGGTGCGTGATGTGCAAAACATCGCCGACGTCCTCGTCGATCCCGAAGGCGCGCTCGAACGCCGGAACCATTGGGAGAAAACCAGCCATGCGCTGCTGGTCGGGGCGATTCTGCATGTGCTCTATGCTGAGGAAGAAAAGACGCTGGCGCGTGTCGCAACCTTTCTGTCGGATCCGAAACGGTCCTTCGCGGCGACGCTCAGGCGGATGATGGAAACCAATCATCTGGGCACGGCGGAAAATCCGAAGGTGCATCCGGTGGTGGCCTCCGCCGCGCGCGAGGTTCTGAACAAGTCGGAGAACGAGCGCTCAGGTGTGCTTTCGACCGCTATGTCCTTCCTCGGCCTCTATCGTGACCCCACCGTCGCGGCGACGACCGCGGCCTGCGACTGGCGCATCGCCGATCTGATGGATGCCAAACATCCAGTCTCGCTGTATTTGGTGGTGCCGCCTTCGGATATTTCGCGGACGAAACCGCTGGTGCGGTTGATCCTTAATCAGATCGGGCGGCGGCTGACCGAGCGGCTGGAGGGCGACCCGAAGAAGTCGCGCAAGCATCAGCTCTTGATGATGCTGGATGAGTTCCCCGCTTTGGGACGATTGGATTTCTTCGAGACGGCATTGGCCTTCATGGCGGGATACGGCATCCGGGCCTATCTCATCGCGCAGAGCCTCAACCAGATTTCCAAGGCGTATGGCGAGAACAACGCCATCCTCGACAATTGCCATGTGCGGATTGCTTTCAGCAGCAATGACGAGCGCACGGCGAAACGGATTTCTGACGCGCTGGGAACAGCAACGGAACTGCGCGCCATGCGTAACTATGCCGGCCACCGGCTGGCGCCCTGGCTTTCCCATGTCATGGTCAGCCGCCAGGAAACGGCGCGACCGCTCCTGACCCCCGGCGAGGTGATGCAACTACCGCCTTCGGATGAACTGGTGCTGGTCTCCGGCCTCGCGCCGATCCGGGCGAAGAAGCTGCGCTATTACGAGGATGAGAATTTCACAGAGAGGGTGTTGCCCGCGCCGACGCTGAACGATGGCGATTATGCCGACAAGCCTGAAACGCGGCCAGATGATTGGGGCAAGCAGGTGTGCAAGCCTGACACGCGGCTTGCCACCCCCGATGAGGCCAGGATCGCAGTTTCCGCCGACGAAGGCGGTATGCAGCAGCAGCGCCATCCGGGACTGGGCGAGGAAGTGGTCAAACCGGCAGAGCCTGAACAGGCCGATTTACCGAACCTTCTCGATGACGAGCCCGACAACGCCGCCGACAAGAAAATGATGGAGCGCGCCTCTGCGCCTTCTCGCGCCTATGGCGTCAACGAAGCCATGGGGCCGGACCGGGATCTGCTGGACGGATTTTGAGCAAGATCCCGCAAGTGATCGTGCGTCGTCGTAGATAAAGGATATAAGAGATTTCAGCGGCTTAGACGATCCTTGTTCTGACTTTCTATTTGTCAGGACAAGAATACATGAAACAGCGCCACAATATTTACATCGACGAAGAGACCAGCGCCGAACTGGAGGCGCTGGCGGCAAAGCCTGGCGCGTCCAAGTCCGCCATCGTGTCCGACGCCATCCGTCATTACATCCGCCATCGCGGCGCACATCAGATCGATGAGGCGCTGAAAATCCGCCTCGACCGCGTGACGCGCGATCTCGGCCTCGTCCGGCGCGATCTCGACGTGCTGACTGAGAGCCTCGCCTTCTTTGTCAAGCTTTACCTCACCTTCAACGCGCATACCCCCGTGCCCGATCAAGCAGCGCAAGCGGTGGCGCGCGACCGTTTCCAGAAATTCATCGAGCAGGTCGGCCGCCAGATCGCGGGCGGCAAGCGTTCTCTCGCACGCAAAGATGAGGGTGAGGAGCGGTCCGACGATAGCCGGATCGAAACGTCCGGTGGACGTTTCGAAGGGACGAACGCCCGGAGCCATGCGGAGGGCCAAGAATGAGCGACACATCCGAAGAGCGCCGCCGCGCCATGCTGAAAACCGCCATGGGGCCGGTGATCGCACAAGCGCTGTCTGATCCAGCCGTGATCGAGGTGATGGTCAATCCCGATGGCAAGCTCTGGATCGACCGACTGGGCGAAGGCCGCAGTAATATCGGCGTGCGCATTCATCCCTCCGAGACCGAACGCATTATTCGGCTGGTTGCCTCCCATGTTCGCGCCGAGGTGCATGCGGACAATCCCATCGTCAGTGCGGAACTGCCCTCTGGCGAACGCTTCGAGGGGCTGTTGCCGCCGGTAGCATTGGGGCCTTGTTTCGCCATCCGCAAACCGGCGACGAAGATACTGACCATCACCGATTATGTCCGTGATCGGATCATGGCGCCGATCCAGGCTGACGCTTTGCGCAAGGCGGTACGGGAGCGGAAAAACATCCTGGTCGCCGGGGGCACATCTTCGGGCAAGACGACGCTGACCAACGCGCTGCTTGCCGAAATCGCCGATTGCGATGAGCGGGTGATCCTGATCGAGGATACACGCGAGCTGCAATGCGCGGCCAAGGATTGCGTCGCTTTGCGCACCCGCGCGGGCGCGGTGTCGATGGGTGATCTGGTGCGCTCGACGCTGCGGCTCAGGCCAGACCGTATCATCGTCGGCGAGGTGCGCGGCGCCGAAGCACTCGACATGCTCAAAGCCTGGAACACCGGCCATCCCGGCGGCATCGCCACGGTGCATGCCAATTCGGCGCGCTCGGCGCTCTACCGCATCGAACAGCTCGTGCAGGAAAGCGTCAGTGTCGTCCCACGCCGTCTGATCGCAGATGCGATCGGCATGGTGGTGTTTATCGCCGGGCGCGGCAGTGATCGCCGCATCGAGACCATCGCCGAGGTCTTGGGCCTCGATGCCAACGGCGATTACACCGTCACCCCGCTTTCCTTGCCCCAACTGCAATCCCTCTGATCTCTCGAAAGGACACTTCATGCGCAAGAAGCTTCGATTTCTTCTCTCTTCCGCCCCCACGATTATTATGGTCGCGTTTGCGTTTACGGCCCCGGCCTATGCGGCGGGTTCCGGCATGCCGTGGGAAGAACCGCTGCAACGCATCCTGGAATCGGTGCAGGGGCCAGTGGCCAAGATCGTCGCGGTGATCATCATCATTGTTACCGGCCTGACGCTCGCCTTTGGCGAAAGCTCGGGCGGGTTCCGGCGGCTCATTCAGATCGTCTTTGGCCTCTCCATCGCCTTCGCGGCCAGCTCGTTCTTCCTGTCGTTCTTCTCCTTTGGCGGCGGGGCGCTTCTGTGATGGCTGCGCTCCAAGGATTTGAAGTCCCTGTCCATCGCGCGCTGACCGAGCCGATCCTGCTCGGCGGTGCGCCGCGCGCTGTCGCCATCCTCAATGGCACGCTCGCAGCCGCCATCGGTCTCGGCCTCCAGCAGTGGATCGCCGGGGTGGTGATGTTTGTCGCCGGGCATACGCTCGCCGTGTTCGCCGCCAGGCGTGATCCGGATTTCATGGCCGTGCTCGCTCGCCACCTGCGTCAACGGGGATGGTGGCGATGCTGAACATTGGCGAATATCGCAACAAGGCCGACCGTCTTGCCGATCTTCTGCCCTGGGCGGCGCTCATTGCGCCCGGCATCGTGCTCAACAAGGACGGCAGCTTCCAGCGGATATTCCGCTTTCGCGGCCCCGATCTCGAAAGCGCGACCGAAGCCGAACTTGTCGGTCTCTGCGCCCGCGCCAATAACGCGCTGAAGCGTCCTGGTTCTGGCTGGGCGCTGTTCTTCGACGCCGAACGCCTTGAGGCGCAGCATTATCCATCATCGGAATTTCCGGACGCCGCCTCATGGCTGGTGGACGAGGAACGCCGCGCCGCCTTCGAAGAAGGTCGTCAGGGCCAGCATTTCGAGAGCCGCTATCACCTCACCTTGTTGTATATGCCGCCGCCCGACGCGCAGGCGCGCACCGAAAATGCGCTGCTGGATCGGGGCCGGGAGGGGGGTGAGGAGCGATCCGCCGCCAGGCGGCTCGGAACGTCCGGTGGACGTTTCGAAGCGACGAACGCCCGGAGCGCAAGCGAAGGGCTGGCCGGCATTCGGAACTGGCGGCAGGAGATTTCTCGCTTCCGGGACGAGACCGAGCGGGTGCTGGATCTGCTCAGCGGCTTCCTGCCCGAGATCCGCGCGCTTGATGACCGTGAGACCCTGACCTTCCTGCATGGGACGATTTCGACAAAGCGGCACCTGGTCGCTGTGCCGGAAACGCCGATGTATCTCGATGGCGTGCTCGTCGACACATCGCTCACCGGCGGGCTGGAGCCGATGCTGGACGAGAAGCATCTGCGCACGCTGACCATTCTCGGTTTTCCGAATGTCACGCGCCCCGGCATTCTCGATGCGCTCAACCATCAGAATTTCGCCTATCGCTGGGTGACGCGGTTTATCCCGCTCGACAAGACCGCTGCGACCAAGGTTCTGACGCGGCTGCGGCGGCAATGGTTCGCCAAGCGCAAGTCGATCACCGCCATCCTGCGCGAGGTGCTGACCAATGAGGCGGCGCCTCTGGTCGATAGCGACGCCGACAACAAGGCGCTTGATGCAGATGCCGCGCTCCAGGCCCTGGGCGGCGATCATGTTGGATTTGGATATCTCACAACGACGATCACCGTGTTCGATGAGGACCGACAGGCCGCCGAAGACAAGGCTCGCGCTATTGAGCGGATCGTCAATGGGCTTGGCTTCACTTGTATTCGCGAGAGCGTCAATGCCGTCGAAGCCTGGCTCGGCTCGTTGCCCGGCCATGTTTACGCCAATGTCCGCCAACCACTGGTTCACACACTGAACCTTGCCCATCTGATGCCGCTTTCGGCGGTCTGGGCCGGGCCGGTGCGCAATACCCATCTCAATGCGCCACCTTTGTTTTATGCGGAGACCAGCGGTTCGACGCCATTCCGGCTGTCCACCCATGTCGGCGATGTCGGGCACATGCTGATCGTCGGTCCGACCGGGGCGGGCAAGTCGGTGCTCTTGTCACTGATCGCCATGCAGTTCCGCCGCTATGCTGGCGCGCAGGTTTACCTCTTCGACAAGGGCAATTCGGCCCGCGCCGCCGTGCTCGCCATGGGTGGCGAACATCATGCGTTGGGCAGCGACGGTTCGCTTGCCTTCCAACCCTTACGCAATATCGACGATCCCGCGACACGAAGCTGGGCTGCCGAGTGGATCGGCGCGCTGCTGGCCCATGAAAAACTCATCGTCACGCCGGAAGTGAAGGAAGCCGTCTGGTCGGCCTTGACTAACCTTGCCAGCGCGCCCGCGGCGGAACGCACGCTCACCGGTCTCACAGTCTTGTTGCAATCCAATCCGATCAAGGCGGCGTTGCAACCTTATACGCTCGACGGTCCCTTCGGGCATCTTCTCGATGCCGCCGAGGACCGGCTGGCGCTGTCGGATGTGCAGTGCTTCGAGACCGAAGAATTGATGCATCAGGCGGGTGTCGTTCTGCCGGTGCTGACCTATCTGTTCCACCGGCTCGAAGAACGGTTCGACGGGCGGCCGACGCTGCTGATTCTTGATGAAGCCTGGGTGTTTCTTGATAATCCGCTTTTCGCCGCCCGCATCCGCGAATGGCTGAAGGTGCTGCGCAAGAAGAATGTTTCGGTGATCTTCGCCACCCAGTCGCTGGCCGACATCGCCGATAGCTCCATCGCCCCGGCGATCATCGAAAGCTGCCCGCAACGCATCTTTCTGCCCAATGACAGGGCCGTCGAGCCGCAGGCGCGGGCGGCCTATGAGCGTTTCGGATTGAACGAACGCCAGATTGAGCTGATTGCCCGCGCCACGCCGAAACGCCATTATTACCTGCAATCGCGGCGCGGCAACCGGCTGTTTGAGTTGGGCCTTGGCCCCATCGCCCTGGCGCTTTGCGGCGCATCCGACACGGAAGCGCAAACTCTCATCGACAGCCTCCTGGCCGAACAGGGCCTTATCGAACACGGGCGGCAAGATTTCGCCGCCCGGTTCCTCAAAGCACGCGGCCTCGACTGGGCCGCCGATCTTATCGGCCAATTCCCTCAACACGGAGAACCATCATGAAACGCGCATCCCTTGCGGCGCTTGTTGCCGCTTCCCTCATCATAGCCGCGCCGCAGGCAGGTTACGCCGGCTGGCCGGTGTTCGATGCCACGAATTATACGCAGAATATGCTCACGGCCGCCCGCGCCCTGGAACAGATCAACAACCAGATTCAGCAGCTCCAGAACCAGGCGACCATGTTGCAGAACATGGCGCGGAACCTTCAGCGGCTGGATTTTTCCTCGCTTGGCCAGATGCAGGGCGCGCTCAACCGTATTGATGGGCTGATGATGCAGGCGGAGGGCCTCAGTTTCGACCTGACGCAACTCGATGCCGAGTGGCGGCAGCAATATCCCGATAGCTACGATGCCTCTATCGGTGTGAACGACATGGCGACCGCCGCCCGCGAGCGCTGGCAGAACGCCATGAACGCCTTTCGCCAGACCATGCGTGTGCAATCCCAGATCGTCGAAAATGTCCGCGCCGATCAGGGGCTGCTCACCGATCTCGTCAATCAGAGCCAGGGCGCGGTGGGCGCGTTGCAGGCGCAGCAGGCCGCCAACCAACTCATCGCGCTGTCGACAAAGCAGCAGATGCAGATCCAGACGCTGATGGCCACGCATTACCGCTCGCAAGCCGAGGATGCCGCCCGCAAAGCGCAATCCGAAGAAGCCGCGCGCGAGACGACCAAGCGCTTCCTGGGCTCCGGTAGCGCCTATTCCGGCAACTGACGATCAGGGGGCGGCGTCATGAATGATCTCGGCATCATCGACACTTTCATGGAAACCTTCAGCCAGTATATCGATTCTGGCTTCGGGCTGCTGTCGGGCGATGTCGCCTTCCTCACCTCGATCCTGATCGGCATCGATATCACGCTGGCGGGCCTGTTCTGGGCACTGAATTCAATGGGGGGCGGCGAAGACAATATCATCGGGCGGCTTTTGAAGAAGGTGCTCTATGTTGGCGTCTTCGCCTACATCTTGAACAACTTCCAGAACCTCGCCGACATTATTTACCGCTCATTCTCTGGCCTTGGCATTCAGGCCGCGCCGGGCGGCATGACTGCCGACGATCTTCTGAAACCCGGCAAGATCGCGGCGACCGGCTATGAGGCCGCCTATCCGCTGCTCGAACAGGTAAGCCAGCTTATCGGTTTCCCGGAGATTTTCGGCAACGCGCTCACCGTCTTCGTCCTGTTGCTGGCCTGGTTCCTCGTCCTGATCGCCTTTTTCATTCTGGCGATCCAGCTCTTCATCACCGTGCTGGAATTCAAGCTGACGACGCTCGCAGGCTTCGTTCTCGTGCCCTTCGCGCTGTGGAACAAGACCGCGTTTCTTGCTGAACGTGTTCTGGGCAACGTCATCTCCTCGGGCGTCAAGGTGATGGTGCTCGCCGTCATCGTCGGCATCGGCAGCACACTCTTTTCGACCTTTACGCCCGGCCTTCAGGGGCAGGAACCGGACCTTGCCGCCGCCATGTCGCAGGTGCTGGGCGCGTTGGCTTTGCTCGGTCTTGGTATTTTTGGACCCGGCGTTGCTTCGGGGCTTGTCTCCGGCGCGCCGCAATTGGGCGCGGGCGCTGCGCTTGGCACGGCAGGTGCTGCCGCAGGCGCCGCGATGCTGGCGGGTGGCGCGGCCATGGCGGGCGGGCGCATGGCCGCTGGCGGCGGGCTTGCCGCGATCCGCGCCGGAACGGCAATGGGATCGGCGGCTTCCACCTCTTTCCAAATGGGCCAGGCCACCTCCGGCGCTTCCGGCATGGCTGGTGCCGCAGCGGGAATGTCGGGTGTTGCCCGTGCCGCCGGTGGTGCCGCCATGCAAGGCGCACGTTCTGCTGCTGGCCGTGCGGCAGGTTCGCTTAAACAAAACGCCGATGCTGGACGCCGGGGTGCCTGGACATCCACTGGCGGCACGCCGACCGCCTCCATGTCCGAGGCTGCCTCTGCATCAACAAATAATAGCGCTGCGTCCGCCCCAAACTGGGCCAAGCAGATCCGCTCCGAGCAAACTGCCCGCGCCAGCCGCCATGCGGTGACACAAGCGATCAAAGACGGTGACCGGCCCGGCAGCGGCGCCAATCCTACCATCAACGAAAAGGACGATTAGCTATGTTCTTCAAGCGACAGATCCAACGCTACGGGCAAACACCCGAACCTGTTACCCCTTACCAAAAAGCCGAGCAGCTCTGGGACGAACGTATCGGCGCCTCCCGTGTACAGGCGCGCAACTGGCGGCTTATGGCTTTCGGCTGCTTCGCCCTGTCGGCGGCGGTCTCCGGCGCGCTGGTCTGGCTGTCGATGCAGAGCCGCGTCACACCCTATGTGGTCGAGGTGGACAAATTCGGCGAGGCCCGCGCCGTGGCGCCCGCCATCCAGAATTATCAGCCTGCCGACGCCCAGATCGCCTGGCACCTGGCCCGCTTCATCACCCATGTCCGTGGCGTTTCCACCGATCCGGTATTGGTGCGCCAGAACTGGCTGGCGGCTTACGACTTTGCCACCGACCGCGCGGTGTTGTTTTTGAACGAGTACGCCAAGGTCAACGATCCCTTTGGTCAGATCGGCACCCGCAGTGTCAGCGTGCAGGTGACGAGCGTCGTGCGGGCCTCCAATACCTCGTTCCAGGTCAAATGGACCGAGCAGGTGTTCGAGCGCGGCAGCCTCGCCCGCACGGAGCGCTGGACCGCGATCCTGACCACCATCATCCAGCCGCCGCGCACCGCCGAGCAATCGCGCAAAAACCCGCTCGGCCTGTTCGTCAGCGCCGTCGACTGGTCGCGCGAACTCGACGCGGTCAATCCCCAAAAAAACCATAAAATGGAACCCGAAAAATGAAACACTTGGCTTTGATATCCGTATCCGCATTGGCCCTATCGGCCTGCGCCACCCGGCAATTACCGCCGACAATTTCCTATGATGCCGATGACTTCAAACCGGCGGCAATCGAGAAGGAACCGTTGAAGCCCATCCAGATCGTCGAGGTGCCAAAGGTGCTGCCGCTGCCCGGCCAACTCATGCCCGAACCCGGCAAGGTCGAGGAGGACATTGTTGAAAAAGACGGGCGTCCGCCGACCGAGCGCGTTGAGGACGCCAACAAGGCGGCGACGCAGGAGCCGACAAGGCACGGCTATATCAACGCCATCCAGGTTTATCCCTATGCGGAAGGCGCGCTCTATCGCCTCTATGCCGCGCCCGAGCGGGTCAGCGACATCACGCTTCAGCCGGGCGAAAAGCTGACCTCGGTGTCTGCCGGCGACACGGTGCGCTGGGTGATTGGCGACACGCTGAGCGGCGCGGGTGACAATCAGCGCACCCATGTGCTGGTCAAACCCTTCGCGCCGGGGCTGACGACCAATCTCGTCATCACCACGGATCGTCGCAGTTATCATCTGCAATTGGACAGCACCGAGAAAACCGCCATGGCGGCGATCTCCTGGACCTATGCATCCGATCAACTGACCACGTTGCGCCGCCAGAACGCGGTGGCCGAGGCGGCGTTGCCGGTCGCCTCCAACCTGGCGCTGGAAAACATCCGCTTCCGCTATCGGATATCCGGCGACAATCCACCATGGAAGCCGGTGCGCGCCTTCGACGACGGCCAGAAGGTCTATATCGAGTTCCCGCGTCGTATCGATCAGGGCGAAGCCCCGCCGCTGTTTGTGGTGGGCACGGACGGCGGCAGCGAACTCGTTAACTACCGCATGCGCAGTAATTATTACATCATCGACCGCCTGTTCGCTGCCGCCGAATTGCGGCTGGGCACCAAACCACAACAGGTGGTGCGCATCTCGCGAACCGACGGAACGGAGGCGCGCAAATGACGGAAGCCCAAGACAAGCTCCACATGCGCGCCGAACCCAAACGCCGTATCGTCCGCTTCAAGAAGG
>Ga0098044_1002160_pt1 | contig 10212 bp, 6 predicted proteins | sample 10_taG_FD_75053 | JGI IMG/M metagenome (GOLD analysis project Ga0098044, IMG submission 75053) | Marine viral communities from the Subarctic Pacific Ocean - 10_ETSP_OMZ_AT15264 metaG | ecosystem: Environmental > Aquatic > Marine > Oceanic | place: Pacific Ocean | collected 2015-01-16 | reverse complement strand
TCGTGCTGGCTCTTGCCGCAGAAGGAGCAGTAAAGCGTATTCTTGGAGTCACTGCCGCTGACCTTGCTCATAGAAACTCCTTAGGCTTGTATCGCCAACTCAAACTCGCTGGCGTCAACGCCGAAACTCTCAGTCTTGTCTTTCCACCGCGATACTCAATACGCTCGAAAGACCCTAATTGGATCAGCCATCCGTCGTCACCTACTCGACATACGAGCATGTTATTCGCCGAAGGATCAAGATTTCATTACGACACAATTTGTCGCTAAAGCATTCTTCCGACGCGATTTTCTGCTTTGCATACCGCTTTGGCCCAAGTTTGGGGCAATGAACGCCCAAAGCTTGAGCAAATTGCAGTTATCGCAGCCGGAAAGATCAAGAAATCCGGGCAAATGGCTTATTTCGCAGGTTCTTCCGGCCGAGGCACACCTACATGATCCACAATGCCAAAATCCTTGGCCATTTCGGGGCTCATGAAATTGTCGCGTTCCAAAGCGTCCTGAACCTTCTTCAAGGGCTGGCCCGTGTGCTTCACATAGATGTTGTTAAGCTTTTCACGAATCGCAAGTGTTTCACGGGCGTGGATTTCAATGTCGGTGGCCTGCCCCTGAAAACCGCCTGAAGGCTGATGCACCATAATGCGCGAATGCGGCAGGGCGAAGCGCATGCCCGGTTCACCGGCACACAGAATCAGGGAACCCATGGAGGCCGCCTGCCCCATGCAAACCGTCGCCACGGGCGGACGGATGTGCTGCATGGTGTCGTAAATCGCCAGGCCGGAGGTCACGACGCCACCCGGCGAGTTGATGTACATCGAGATTTCTTTTTTCGGGTTTTCCGCCTCAAGGAACAGAAGCTGCGCCGTCACCAGCGTCGCCATGCCGTCCTCAAAAGGCCCCGCGATGAAAATGATCCGCTCCTTCAACAGGCGCGAAAAAATATCATAGGCGCGTTCACCCCGGTTGGTCTGCTCGACCACCATCGGCACAAGATTCATATAAGTCGCAAGCGGGTCGTTCATTCTCTCTCCTGTGCGTCAGCGCATGCTTGTCGCAATTTTGTCCTTTGCGACAAGGTATAACCCAACAGATTGCCAAGTCATGACTTTACCTGCCCGAAAAGGCGTAGATTGATTCGGTAAAGAGACAGTGCATCAACATCGTTCATGAGCATATAGGGTTTGCGAAGGAGATTTTCACTCCCCCACAAAAAACACCAATAACCACATGAGTACGTTGGTTATTTCGGGCTGAATGCCGGTCAGATGCAGACACTGGAGAGCGGCGGGAAGCCGTTGAAAGCCACAGCCGAATAGGTCGTGGTATAGGCGCCGGTCGCGAGGATGCAGACCTTGTCACCGGATACGAGCGAGACCGGCAGCTGGTAGTCCGCCTTCTCATAGAGAATATCGGCGCTGTCGCAGGTGGGGCCTGCAAGGACGACGGGAGAAGTCGCTTCGCCGTCATGAGGGGTCGTCAAACGATATTTGATGGCTTCGTCCATCGTCTCGGCGAGACCATGGAACTTGCCGACGTCGAGATAGACCCATCGTCGCTGGTCCGAACCACCCTTGTTCGAGACGAGGACGACTTCGGCCTGGATCACGCCGGCATCGCCGACGATGCCACGACCGGGCTCAACAATGACTTCCGGCATGTCTGCGCCGAAACGAGCTTCGAGCGCGTTGCGGATCGCCTCGCCATAGGCAGCAATCGACGGCACGTCAGTACGATAGCGCGACGGAAAACCGCCGCCCATGTTGACCATGCGCAGCTTGATACCTCGACGGGCCATCTCTTCAAAGAGCGCAACGGTTTGAGCAAGCGCCTTGTCATATTGGGTGAGGTCGGTCTGTTGAGATCCTACATGAAAAGAGACACCGTAAGGGTCCAGTCCCATGTCGCGGGCACGAACGAGAAGATCGGCGGCCATTTCCGGCTCGCATCCGAATTTGCGCGACAGCGGCCATTCGGCGCCTTCGCATTCCATCAGCACACGGCAATAGACTTTCGAGCCGGGAGCAACGCGGGCGATCTTTTCAAGCTCGGCGTCGCTGTCGAAGGCGAACATGCGCACACCCTTGCCATAGGCCTCAGCGATGTCGCGTTCCTTCTTGATCGTATTGCCGAAAGAAAGACGGTCCGCTGAGACACCATGCGCGAGGCAGAGGTCGATCTCACCCATGCTGGCGGTGTCAAAGCAGGAGCCCATGTCAGCCAGGCGCGCGACGATCTCGTCAGCCGGGTTCGCCTTCACGGCGTAGAAGACACGAGCGCTCGGGAGCGAAGTGGCAAGCTCGGCGAAATTATGCGCGACGATGTCAACGTCGACCACGAGGCAAGGCGACGGCAGATCGGCAGTGGCCAGATAGCGCGCAATCTTGGGCGGTACCCCACCCCGCTCATCCGGCAGTTCCGCCGCGGCGGGCACAAGGCGCAGCTTGGGCTTGCGGCGCGCACTCGTCTTGCGCTGCTTGGACGTCGTCTGATTTTTGGAAGAAAGGCGCGAACGGGCACTGCGGCCCGGAGCGGAAGCGAACATCGTCAACACCCTTTAAGACCCGGCTCTCAACCGGCGTGATCAAAAAGGACGCTTTCGTCGTTGCATAAACCTACCAGGGGCCAGTGGCACGTGCGGGTGCGTCGTGAGCGCAGAAATAGGATCAACGCTGAATCGTTGCAAGCGGTATTTTTTAATGAGACCAATTTTTTCGCTAAAGAATTCTTAACGATACCCCGTCGCCAGCCCCAGCCTGTTATCGACACGAAATAGAAAAAGGCCCGGAGCGAACTCCGGGCCTTTGAACTTTCAACGAGACTGAAATATCAGTCTTCCTTGTCCGCCTTTTTCGCGGCGGCCTTCTTGGCAGCCGGCTTCTTGGCCGTCGCCTTCTTGGCGGTTTTTTTGTCGCCGTGATCGTGACCGTGATCATGGTCATGGTCGCAGTTTTCGTCGTGGACATGCTCTTCGGCATCCGGGTCGGCGAAGAGCTCGTCGCGCGTCACGGTCTTGTCAGTAACCTTCGCAAGTTCGGCGATGAAGTCGACAACCTTGTCTTCGAAGATCGGAGCGCGAAGCTCGGCAATGGCCTGCGGGTTCTTCTGGTAGAACTCATAGACCATGCGTTCCTGACCGGGGAACTGACGGGCGCGCTCGGCCAGCGCCTGGCTGATTTCCTGCTCGGCGACCGTGATCTTGTTCTTTTCACCAACTTCGGCCAGCAGAAGACCCAGGCGCACGCGGCGTTCGGCGATCTTGCGGTATTCGGCCTTGATGTCCTCTTCAGGTTCATCGAGGTCGGCAGCGGTCTTGTTCTGGCTCTGCATTTCCTGCTCGAACTGCGACCAGATCTGATTGAACTCCTGCTCGACCATCGAAGGCGGCAGTTCGAAGCTATGCGCGGCGTCCAGCGCATCGAGCATGGAGCGCTTCATGTGCATGCGCGACATGCGTTCGTAGTCGCTGTTGATCTGGGTCGTCAGCGCTTCGCGAAGCTTGGCGAGTTCGTCGAAGCCAAAACGCTTGGCGAATTCATCGTCGATTTCGACAGGCGCCGGGGCTTCGACTGCCTTCACGGTGACGTCGAAGGTGGCATCCTTACCAGCGAGGTTTTCTGCACCGTAATCGGCGGGGAAAGTCACGTTGACAGCAACTTTGTCACCGGCCTTGGCGCCCTTGAGCTGTTCTTCGAAGCCCGGGATGAAACGGCCCGAACCGATTTCAAGCTTGGCGTCTTCCGCCGAACCGCCTTCAAAGACTTCGTCGCCGATCTTTCCGACGAAATCGATCGTCAGGAGGTCGCCCTCGTCAGCGGCTTCGCCTTCGGCCTTGGGCGCAAAGTTCTGCTGGTTGTCGGCGAGCCGCTGCATGGCTTCGTCGATGTCGGCGTCGGTGGGTTCGGAGACAAGGCGCTCGATCTCAAGCTTGGAGAAGTCGGCGAACTCAATGTCCGGGATGATCTCGAAAGACATCTTGTAGGTGAGGTCGGCCTTGCCATCGAGCACCTGATCGATCTCGCCCTCGATGTCGATCGTCGGCTGCTGCGCGGGGCGGAGCGACTGTTCTTCAAGGGCTTCCTGACTGGAAGTGCCGACAGTGTCCTGAATGACTTCGGACATGACCTGCTTGCCATATGTCTTCTTCAGATGCGCGACAGGCACCTTTCCGGGGCGGAAGCCCTTCAGACGGATGGTGTTCTTCAATTCATCGAGCTTCGCGCTCACGCGGGCTTCGAGATCTTTTGCGGGAACCGCGACCTGTAGCTCGCGCTTCAATCCGTCTGTGCTCGTTACAGTGACCTGCATCTTCCAATCCATTGCATTTAGAGGCATTCCGGCCTGGTGCGGGCGAAGGGACTCGAACCCCCACGCCTTGCGGCACTGGAACCTAAATCCAGCGCGTCTACCAATTCCGCCACGCCCGCGAGGCCGGCGCGACGGGGCTAACAACCGCCCAGCCGCATATAAAAGTGGCGCACTCTATAGCAAGGGCTATCGCGGAATACCAGCGAAAGGGGGCCAAGAAATGCACTCCGGCCTCTCAAAATTCGCGATTACGGAGGGCAAAGGCCCGTAATTAGCCGCCAAGGCCCAGAACTTCACGCCAAACAGCGGGTAAAGCCTCCGGCAAATCCTCTGCCATAAGGCCGTGGCCCAGCCGCGCGCCCGCCGCCCCATGAAGCCAAACACCCATGGCAGCGGCCTCAAAGGCCGGGATTCCCTGAGCGAGGAGCCCCAGAATGATGCCAGCCAGAACGTCGCCGCTGCCGGCGGTCGCGAGCTCAGGCCCGGCATTAGCGTTGATGATGGCATCGCCCTCGGGCGAAGCGATGATCGTGTCGGGCCCCTTGAGCACCATGATGGCCCCTGCCTCGGCCGCGGCGGCGCGGGCGCGGGAGAGCTTGTCGCCGGTGAGTGTCGGGAAAAGCCGTTTGAACTCGCCCTCATGCGGCGTGAGTACCGTGGGTCCCGCGAAATAGCCGGTGATGGCGACGAAGAGATCGCGGGGGTTCTCAGCAAAGGAGGTTAGCGCATCCGCATCGAGCACCATGGAGGCACCGGACAGGAGCGCGGCCAGAACATTTTCCCGTGTTCCCTGCCCCACGCCATTGCCCGGACCGATGATGCAAGCATTCTTGCGCTTGTCTTCCAGAAGCTTCGACAATGCATCCGCGTTCGCGCATGGCGTCAGCATGATCGAGGTGAGATGCGCGGCGTTGACCAGCACCGCATTGGGTGGCGACGCCACGGTGACGAGACCAGCGCCCGCGCGCGCCGCGCCGCGGGCTGCGAGACGCGCAGCGCCGGTGTTCGCCGGACCACCGGATACAACAAGCGCGTGACCGCGGACATATTTGTGTGTCTGAAGATTGGCCCGAGGAAGCAGATGGCCCCAGATCGCCGGACCGTTTTCGAAAGTTCGGGGCGCGATAGTTTCCAGAACTTCGTCCTCGATACCGATGTCGGCAAGGACGAGCTCGCCGCAAAGCTGCCGACCCGGCAAAAGGAGATGCCCCGGCTTCTTACGGAAAAAGGTAACGGTCAAGGCTGCCTCGAAGGCAAGTCCCCTGACCTGCCCTGTATCGCCGGACAGGCCCGTCGGCACGTCGACAGCCACCACCGGCGGGCGCTTCTGGCTCGGCAGATCGTTGAAACGCGCGATGAGGTCCGCCACGACACCGCCGATGTTACGGGAAAGGCCCGCGCCGAAGATCGCGTCGATGACGAAAAGCGCGCCCTCGCCCGCTTCAGCCCGCAAGGGTTCCACGGGACCATTCCAGCGACGCGCGGCTTCGGCAGCGTCTCCTTTCAGCACATCCAATTCGCCGAGCAGATGGACAGTGACGGACCAGCCCATTTCGCGCAGCAGGCGCGCGGCGATGAAACCGTCACCACCATTGTTGCCGGGGCCGCAGAAGACATCGATAGGCCCACGTGGAAAACGCGCGGCGCAAGCATCGGCGACCGCGCGGCCTGCGTTTTCCATAAGGACGATGCCGGGTGTGCCCCGCTCGATCGTCAGTTGATCGGCGCGAGACATTTCCGAGGTGGTGAGCAATGTGGACGAGCTTACGAACATGGACGCCATCTTAACGATGGCTTGCCATGTGCCAACTCGTTTTCACAAAGGCGTTTACCGGCTACTGCTGTGCTTCGGCAGCGCGGACTTGAGAAATCGCTTCGCCACGCATGCGCAGCTCGGGGATCTCGAATTTTACGGTGTCGATCTTGCCCGGATAGACGAAGGGCTCGCGGTAGGCCTCGCACACCGGCGCATAGCTATGGCCGATGTCCATGCCGATGCTTGAAATCATGAAGAGCAATACGCGGATCGACCCTGTGGCCACCTCTCGTCCGTCAATATGGAGGACCACATCGCCACCTCCGTCGGCGCGCCGTGTGACCGACGCTCCAACAAGATGATGACCGGGAGAAAGCGTCTCAGACGAAGACACCAACACATGCTCGTGAAAGCCGTTGTAGTCGAAATGTAGACGTCCCTCTTTGATGAAGAGGACGAAACCGCTGTTGATGCTGCCGCGAGCGACGAGCGCGCCGTCGTCCCCACTCGAGGGATGGTCGAGATCGACCATCATCTTCCAGCCGCGCGCGACAGGCGGACAGGCGTCCGACACGATATGAGAGATGGGCGGACGATAGGTAAAATGCGTACGTGTGGTTGGCATGCCGGGTCGGCGCGAGGCGGCGAAAAGCGCGAAAGCGGCGCGGTCGTCGAGCGGCAGAACACCCTTGTCTTCCGCTTCCTGCCACCAGAGATCGACGAGTTCTTTCAGACGGTCAGGCTCTTTGTCGGACAGATCGTCGTATTCTGAAAAATCCGTATCGAGATTATATAGCTCCCACTTATCCTCATCGAAGGGCTTGCCGCCTTCGTGATGAGTGACCGCCTTCCAGCCGTCCTTCCACATGCCGCGATGACCGAGCATCTCGAAATATTGCGGGCCGCGAGTGAGTGTTGCCCCGGCATCAGCGAGAACCGGCTTGAGGCTTACGCCATGGATCGGCATTTGCGGCACGCCACCGACGACAGAGGGTTGCGCAATGCCGACGATGTCGAGCACTGTCGGCGTGATATCGATGGCGTGGCAGAATTGAGACCGAATACCGCCCGTGCCAGCGATCTTGCCCGGATGATGGATGATGAGCGGATCGCGCACACCGCCGCCATGCGTGTTCTGCTTGTACCATTTGAGGGGCGTGTTGCCAGCCTGCGCCCAGCCCCAGGGAATGTTGGAATGGCTGTTCGGCGTGCCAATGTCGTCAAGGCGTTCGACTGCCGCGTCGATATCCTCACGGATGCCATTGAACCATTTCATCTCGTCGAAGACACCGGTCTGGCCGCCTTCCTGGCTGGCGCCATTGTCCGACATGAGGATGAAGAGCGTGTTGTCCCATTGGCCGATCTCCTTCAGGAAATCAACGAGGCGACCGATCTGGTCGTCGGTGTGCTCGAGCATGGCCGCAAAGGCTTCCTGCAGACGGCAGGCGAAGCGCTGTTCATTCTTCGAAAGCTCGTTCCATGGCTTCACACCGGGATTGCGTGGCGCGAGTTTGGTCCCTTCAGGCACAATGCCCATGGCCTTCTGACGCGCAAACCATTCGTCGCGCGCAACGTCCCAGCCTGCATCGAACTTGCCGCGCCATTTATCGAGATAGGACTGTGGCGCCTGATGCGGCGCATGCATGGCGCCGAAGGCCGTGTAGAGGAAGAAGGGACGTTCCGGCACAAGCGAGGTCGTGTCGCGGACCATGTTCATCGCCTTGTCGACGATATCCTCGGAGACGTGATAGCCCTCTTCCGGCGTTGCAGGGACCGGGATGAAATGATTGTCCGAGGTAAGTTCGGGATAGAACTGATCCGTCTCGCCCTGAAGAAAGCCGTAATAACGATCAAAGCCTTTTTGCAACGGCCAGTTGGTATAGGGGCCAACAGCGGAACATTCCGACATGGGCGCAAGGTGCCACTTGCCGGTGGCGAAAGTCGCATAGCCATTGTCGCGGAGAATTTCGGCAAGCGTCGCCGCATTCTTCGGAACCGCGCCACGCATGTTTGGAAAGCCCGTATCAAAATTGGAGACCCCACGCATACCGACCGCATGAGGATTACGACCCGTCAGAAGACACGCACGCGTGGGAGAGCACAGCGCGGTGGTATGGAAGCCATTGAAGCGAACGCCGCCTGCCGCGAGCGCATCCATGTTGGGCGTCGACATGGTGGAACCATAGCAGCCGAGGTGCGCAAAGCCGGTATCGTCAAGAACGACGATGACGACATTCGGCGCATCCTTCGGAACCTTGGAGTCCGGCCACCAGGGCTTTGACTCATAGACGGTGCGTCCGATAACGCCCTGAAAATCCTCACCCGATGGATGTTTGTTCGCCATAACCGGCCTCCCCTCACATTGCTTGTCTCGCCAGCGTCGATTTGATGGACGCCATTAATTCGAGCGTAGAGGCAAGCGAGCTCCGGGGAAAGAGGCAATTTCACCGATTCCGCATTACGAAATTTACAGGGACGGGTTCAGTTGACCTTGGTGTCCGCTTCGCGACCGCGTTCGACGAGCGAAAGCTTACCGTCATCCGCGTCGAAGACGGTGACCGAACAATTGTCCGGGCGGAAGGAAATGACACGGTCATCATTGGTCGCAGCGCTGGCGGCGACGTTGATAGCGACGAAGTGGCTGAAGATGACGGTGTCTTCCGTCAGTTCCAGCAGCGCTTCTGCGACGCCATTGCGCCAGGCATTGAGATCAAGGTGGCCTTGCGTGGGAAGACCCTTAGCCCACGTGCCCGACATGAAGTTGCGAAGCCATTCGCCGCGGGCCTTAAGGTCTTCGATAGGCGATGGAATTTCACCAACGCGGGCATCGATGCGTGCGGTCATGTTCCATTTGGCCGCCAGCGGCTCGCCCGTTTCACGGCATCGGCGCAAGGGCGAGGAAATGAGCGGCAGCTTGCGACCAACGCGCTCTTCTATTTCGCGAGCAACGGCTTCCGATTGCGCCCTGCCCTTGTCCGACAGGCCAGGATCGGTGTCGGCGTCCCAACCGGAGGCGGCTTCACCGTGTCGGATCATGTAGAGCTTAGGCATGACGGTTTCCTCAATTTTCTATGTACCGCCTGATTAGGCGCGAAAAAGCCCGGGATCAAGTCCCGGGCTTTTCATAGAGCAAACAGACCACATTACTGCGGCGTAAAGATGTTCACATCCTTGCCGGGTTCAGCGGCGGGCGTGACCGTGCCCATGCGACCGAGCTGATCGTGGGTCATCATTTCTTCAAGTGTCGCCTTGTCGGACGGTGTGTGAGCAACGAAGCGCGCATCCGTGTCCGCCATGCGTCCGAAGAGAACGGCGAACTCGGGACCTTCGCGGCCATTGACCACGGCATAGGTCTCAATCTTGGCGCGACCCTTGGGCTGTTCGTTGACGGCGGGATGAGCCTGATTATCGACGATGGCCTGATAGGTCGCGGGCGCTTCGCGCTTCCACTTGCCTGCCTTGGGTTCCGTCGAATAAAGGCCGAGGCCGTGCTTGGTTACGTACCAGCCATTCGACGTCACAAGGCCCTTGGAACCGCGTTTGGCGCGGAGCTTTTCAACCATGGTGACAATGGAGAGCATGACATAGGCATTGCCCGCACCGCCAAAGTAAGGAAGACCGCCGGTAACGGTAAGCGCACGCGGATCGTTCTCAGGAATACCGAGTGCATCGCGTCCAATCTGCACGGCGGAAGGGAAGCAGGAATAAAGATCAAAGAAGTCGATCTCATTGATATTCCAGCCCGACATACCGAAGGCCTTTTCGCCCATCATCTTGATGGCGGGCGAGGAGTAATAATTCACACGCTCCGTCGGGAACCAGATGTCGTTGCAATCTGCACAACCGTGGAGATAGACCCACTTGTCTTCAGCCACGCCGAGTTCGCGCGCCTTGGCGACCGACATCATGACGACGGCGCCGGCCTGATCGACCTGCATGACGGCATTCATATACTTCGTGTACGGAAAACCAACGTAGCGGTTATTCTCGCTGACAGTGGCAATCTCTTCGGGCGTCCGGGCTGTGGGGAACCAGGCTTGCGGATGTTTGGCCGCGATCTCGGTGAAAGGCGCCATGAGACGGCCAATCGCCAGCTGATGGTCGTGCACGCTCAGGCCCTTCTGGCCGCGGATAGCATTTTCAAACAGTGGG
>Ga0098044_1002159_pt1 | contig 10216 bp, 8 predicted proteins | sample 10_taG_FD_75053 | JGI IMG/M metagenome (GOLD analysis project Ga0098044, IMG submission 75053) | Marine viral communities from the Subarctic Pacific Ocean - 10_ETSP_OMZ_AT15264 metaG | ecosystem: Environmental > Aquatic > Marine > Oceanic | place: Pacific Ocean | collected 2015-01-16 | reverse complement strand
ATTGCCAGATGTGGATACGCCTAATGCGTTGCGACCAACAGCAGTTAAACCAAGCTGACTACCAGCGACATCAGCCGCCTGTGAACCGATTGCTGTGGCACTTGTGCCGGTGAAATCGTTGAGCGCTTCAAAACCGACAGCAACACTGTTGTCTGAACAAGCAGCATTCAATGCGCCAGAACCAAATGCTGAATTTTGTGTGCCATCAACAGTCTGCAACGAGTTCGCGCCAACTGCTGTGTTGTGGTTGCCACTTGTGGCTGCGCCTAATGCACCTTTACCGACTGCCGTTAAATTTGTCTGACTAACTGCGACATCCGCTGCACCAAAACCTACTGCTGTTGCGTCGCTGCCTGTGAATACTTTTAGTGCGTCCTTACCAATCGCTGTGTTGTAATTGGCGCAAGCACCAGAACCTAATGCGCTCTTACCCATTGCGGTGTTAGCAATACCAGTAACGGTTGTCGCACCTGCTTGACAGCCAACTGCGGTATTAGAGTACCCCGTGCCACTACTAGCAGCTAGTTTAGTAAGTGCCTCTGCACCCACGGCAGTATTGGCATCTCCATCTGCGTGTGATAAATCTGTAAGCGCAAGATTTCCAATCGCTGTATTATTGATTGCACCGCTGAGTACAGCATCTAAAGCGTCTGTCCCAATCTGCGTATTTGATGTATCACCATTCGCACCGTGGCCAATGTCCAGACTGCCGAGTGTGACGCCGCCAGTGGCTTTAATCGAACCAGCCACATCCAACTCTACTGTCGGCGCAGCGACACCAATACCCAATCGCAACGGATCACCCGCGCTGCCGCCTTCGACGAAGTAAATCCCCTCACCAGCGTCAGCGTTGCTGTTGTCCCATTGCGTGACTGAACCCGCGCCATCTGACTTGATGATGGGTTCGTTCTCGACTGTGACGCCAGCCGCACGAATGCCGCGCCCCCCAAGGCTAGAGAGTGTGATGCTCATATTAGTTGAAGTCGGTTGCGGTAACTGTCGAGGATTTGCCTGTGGCACACACGCCCCAGACAGAGCCGGTATAGCCGTCTAGCGTCATCGCCCCACCATCCCCTTCGTCTTGACCGCTCGCAGGCGCTAGGATGTAGGAGAAATATTGTGTCCCTCCTATAGCTGGAGCCGACCCAAACCGAAGGTACACCTTTGATGTTCCGACATTCTGAATCGTAAGAAATTTTCGAGATGTGTTGGCTGTTAGCACTTGCCCCGCTGTTGCGGTGACACCAACAGGCGCATCTACCCTTACCGTGTTTTCTGCTCCACCCATATTTTTAAGCGCACCAAGAATCTTGTTCTGTACGCGGAGGGGGGAGTCTTGAATGGAGTTAACTACTCCGTCTGAATATATTGTTGGATTGTTCATAAAGTGTTTTCTACTGCTTCAACTTTATCTAAATTAAAAAAAAACTGGTGGCCCGCTCGCGCAATGGAGCGAGCCACCAGCTGTAAACTACTACGCTTTACGCGGTGCAAGAGGTGACGTTAGTCATCGCTTGAGTGGTAGACCCACAAGCACGCTTAAAGATAACCGTCATCCCGTGGTTAGGGAATATGGGCCTAGCGGCGTGCTTGAACTCGGCATAATGCCGACCCAGCTTATCCAGCGGGTCTTCACAGTCCGCATTCGCAGCTTGAATCTTGCTGCCACCTGTCACCCATTTCCACTCACCCATATAGGAGGTGGGGTTCCAGCTGACACCGCCAGCTGCGTTCACCGGCGGAACAATCTCCGAGGTGAACACGGACGGGTTCAAGATGATAGCTGCCTCATAGTCAGCTGTCTGCCAAGCGGGGTTCAATACCGCCTTCTTGCCCTTCGTGGCCGAACTCATCGTGTACTGATTCACACGATCATAGCCATTGTCGCCAGCGTTCCGATTGAAACGAGGCGGGCGAAGGTTGGGGATGTGGCGGAAGTTTTTAATCACCCGCGTAGCGCCCATCCTGCTCATCAGCTCGGAAGCTGCTCCCTTACCCGAATCGGCGTTACGGAAGTCGGCCCGCAATTCAGCGTTGTTCAGCGCAAGCTGCTGGCTCGCTTCCAGCCCGATCAAGAGCGGAAAGATGGGGCCATCCTCGCCGTAGCTAATCCAGCCATTGCTGTCTGGGTTGGTAGCACCGCGATCAATCAGCGTCACAGCGAGCTGGTCAAGCAACTGCTGCGTGATGGTGGACGTGGCGTCGGCAATAGGCTCTCCCTCAATCACCCCTTCGGTGTCATTGGTCGCCAAACCGTTGCCAGCTGGAACTTTCGACGCGAACTTCATATAGAGGTTCTCGTAGCGTTTCTCCCAGCTGCGCTGCGCCCGCTTGGTCATTTCCTCCACATATGCGCGAAGGAACGTGTCCACGTTATGATCGTAAATCAGATCATCCTTACAGAGAATCGGCCCGCGAAGGGCAAACTCCTCTGGGTTGTAAGTGCGGCTGGTGTAGCCCACTTCCACATCGGTGTAGCTACTGGCACAAGAGCCACCGGCTCCGCCACCATCACCACCAACTACTTGCGTGTTGGTTATTGCCGCCCAACTCTCGGTGTCCGCCGTAGGTTCACTATTTTCGATAGCGAACGTAGTCTTGGTGGTTCCAACACCCGTCTCAAAAGTTCCGCGAGGAATAGCATTAAGCCACACAGAACGGTAAGAAGCATTCCTGTAAACTTCATCCGCTAAATTTTCGGTGGCAATTGAAAAAGCATCAAATACATTTGAACAAGCCATAATAAGTCCTTTCCTTAAAAATCAAACTAATGACGCAACACCACACTCCCACACGGAAGGGGGCGCATACGCCTCTTGTTCGGTCGGCCAATCCCGATTGGGCCGGTGCGATTGCCACTCGCTATAAGGCAAAAAAGTGAGCTAAATTTATGCGCCTAACTCACAGCGCATTTTTGTTGTGCAACGAGTTTGCGGTTTCGTCAAACGGTTTGTTGAAAAAAAATTGACGGCAACTGGCTTACCCGTAGACGCAGCCAGCTGGGGTGCAACTAATGACAGCGGTCGAGTCAACCAATAGGCTACGCCGCCATCCACGGCCCCGTATTACCGTCAAACAAATCTTATCGCGTTGCACCTCGGATGCCCAAGTCGCGCAGCTCGCCCATAACTTTATCGCTAAACGAGCTGTTTTCCACCAGCTTCGCGTTGCCGTTTGCGGATGTTCCGGCTGTGCTTGGCTCTGCGCCCTTCAGCTTGTTTACTTCCGCTTGAAGGCGGCGGTTGTGTTCCACCAGCCCAGCGTTCTGTTCCACCAACGCCCCGCCGCTTGCCGCCCATAGGGCTGCGGTTGCAGCGTCCTCGAAGCTGTTCTGCTCCATAAGGATTCGCCGCGCCAAGCCGACCCGCTCCTGCACGCCGGAGTTCCACTCCTCATCCCCTTCGCGGGTCTGGTAGATTGGAATGTTCTCTTGCGCCTGCTGTAGCATCGTGCCAAACGAACGCTCCAACGCTTTGTTGCGCTCCGCAGTCTGCGCCTCACCGCCAGCTTTCTCGTCCGCCATCAGCTGCTCATAGCTGGATTTGCTGCTCTCCAGCTTCTCGTCCCGTTGGTGCGCGATCTCGTCGATGCGGCTGATTGCGCTCTGGAGATATGCCTGCCGCGAGGCTGGCAAGTCTCCCGTCAGCTCGTCCAGCGCATCCGCACGTCGCGGGCTGGCTGGCAGCTTGAGCAGCTTAACCATCTCCGCCCGCTGCTCCTCCGGCACATACACCAGCGCACGCTCGATCTGATCGTTGATCGGCTTGATGAATTGCTCCTTAAACTTCGGGTGTCGTTCGAGGTTAGAAACGCTCAACACCTCGCTCAACTCGTCGAACTGTGTTTTAAGGTTGTCATACTCCTCGGTGGTGGAAGCCTTCATCTCCAGCTCGGAGACTTTGCCTCGCATCTCCTCGATCTGCCTACGGGCCTCGTCACGCTCTTGCTTGATGAGCTTGAAGTCCTTCGACGATCTGGACTCCGGCTTATCCTCTGCCGGTGGTGGGTCGGCGGCGGGTTCGGGTTCAGCTGGCTCGGCAGCTGGTGCTGGGTCACTCGACATCGCTTGCTTAAAAGCGTCTGCCATACTGGTGATGTTGTCGTTCGTCTCCGCCAACAGGCTAGGGTTTCCCTTAACTGCCGCCGGACTTGCCTCGGTTAATGTTTCTTCACTCATTATTGTTGCTCCTGCTAAATGTCGCCTCTGGTTCCTCCGGCATCTCTGGCGCACTTTGCCCCATTGCCTTCAGAACTTTCAGCGCAAATTCATATCCCTTCTGCATCCCGTGAGCATAGGCGTAGTCGGTGGCCGACGAGCCAAACGGTAAGGGAACCCTCACCATCGGCGACTCCTCGTGCAGCACTTCCTTCATCGCTTGAAAGGTTGCCCCGCTCATCAGCTCCCTCGCCTCCTCTACTGCGGAAGACGAGCCAGTCCATTCTGTTAATGTCATTTAGTTGCTAAACCTACAAAGCGGCGGCTGCTTTTGCGTCAGCCAACGCCATCTCCTGCCTCATCTTTGCCTCGCTTCTGCCAATCTCTGCTTGCAGCGCGGCGTCCTTACGGGCCTCGTCTCTCTCCATAGAAGCCATCTTCATCTGTTCCTCCGGCGCTGGCCCAGCTTGAGCCTGCGCTTGCTGTTCCATCTGCGCGGCTTGAGCCTGCTCCATCTGTTGCGCCACTTGGTTGGACACCTCGTTAGCGAAACCAGCCAGCTCCTTCAGCTGTTCCCCCAGCTGCTTCACCTCGTCCTTCCGAGAATCGTCAGCTCCCAACATACCGAGATGCTCCTCGATGTGTGGAATGAGTACGCTAAAGAATTGTACAGCAGATGCCGGATCGCCCCCTTGCTGAATCGCCTGCGCCAATTCTGTTCCTTTTGCTAGATGTGTTTGGGCGTGCAGCGAGTGGTTGTGCGAGTCGGTAATGATGACGGGGTTTCCCATTTGCATAACAGCGTTCTCAATGTTCGCCTCTGCAATCTGGTCTTTGGCGTAAATGTCTTGCTCCGGCCCCACCATATAGCGGCCCACTTGCTGCTGGCCCGCCAGCGCGGCAATGTAGTCCCGCAGTAAAGCGTCCCGCCCAGACTCGGGCAGCTGGCCAGCAACTTGCATTAAGCCAGAGATTGTCTGCATCCGAAGGAACGCCGACCCTTGGCCGTAGTTACGCGAGGCTTGAACGTAGTCGAGATTGGTTAGCGCCTCCTTCGGCACACCACGCGACACGCACCGCTTCTGGAACTCGACCGCCTCCGCGTCCGACACGTTTGGGTTGGCGGCTCGGCGGTATCGCTCGGAGAAAAAGTGATCCAGCTGCTGATAATATCGGGCGATCTGCGTCTTACCCAACACGCTGGCCTGCTGCACAATCGCTTGAACCTCTGTCGCTGTCTTCGGGTTCCCTTGCGGTTTGTCGAGGCGCTGTCTGTACTGCGAGAGGTTGGACTGCATCACTCCTTCCAGCTCGCGATCCACCGCCATCGGTGCGTCCACGATGCCAGAGAACTGGCGCTGCACGACACGGTATCCAGCTGGCAGTATCGAGTACGGCCCCATCTGGACAACGCTCGCCTTCTGCATCGCCTCTGGCGTTTCCGCTTGCAGCTGCATCGCCGAAGCGGTCGCAGCTACGTCAATCATATGGCACTTCTGTCGGTTCTTCAGCTCGATGACAGGGTACATCTTCACGCCAAGCCCCTTCACGCTGTGATGCTGACCGTCGCCTTTGTCGTAGTACATCGGGTGCATCACTTGATCCCAAGTGTCGTACTTGCCAACGTGCTTGTAGAGAAAGTCCTTCCCGTCTTCCTGCACGATGTAGCAGCTGATCTTGCCTTCCGCCTCGCCGTCTTGCGGATACTCCCGCACATAAACGTGGGCGGCGTTAATCAAGCTGCATTGGGCAGAGTAGTGCAGATCGTTATTTCTGATTTTCTGCTGATGCCACTCCCAATTATTGTGGCGCTGGTAGCTTTCCGGCCCCGACTGGATGATGGCTTTACGGGTCGCCTCCACGTCCCAGCCCACCGTGGTGGCTGCCTTCGTGTCACGAATGTACGCATAAATCTCGTGCGCTTGGTAGCGCCGACGAACGACCGCTACCTCCCAATCGCTCGGGTTGCTGCGGGTGTTCTCTGGCAGGAGAAGGTCGCCCGACTTGATCGCTCTGGCCTTCCAGCTGGTGGGGTTCTCGAACGTCAGCGGCCCAGAGCCGAACAGCACCATCTCGTGCTGCGAGAGCTGCATCGTGTAATCAAACTCTCTGTCGTTCTTCTGTAGCCGGTCAAACTCCTCGGTCAACACTCGGCTGTACTGCACCCGCTCGGCGTCGGTTCCGACGTTGGTCTTGATGGTGGCGTAGGTCGGCGTCTCGCTGAACACGTCATAGAAGGCGGTGAGCGCAATCGCGAAGAAAGCCTCGGCCTCCCTAAAGTTCACATTGGTGCGGTACGATTGGCCGGTACGCTTGAGCTGCCCCGAGCTGTACGGCGGGTTGCCGTCAACAATCCCTTTCACCTTTGCCCTCACACGGTTGCGGTCTTGGTCGGCTCGGGCCAGCATTTTCACCAGATCAACCACAGCCTCCGCAGAGGAGAGTCTGGCTTTCGGCGGCGTCCCGCTTTCATCTATGTTGTCAAGCGGTAGAGAGTTGTTGTTCATTTGTATGTTCGTTTCCAGCAATGATCGGGCAAGGCCTCGTTCTCGCTGTCTGTAATTGTCTTCTGTAGCGCGTCGAGCGGCAACCAAACTTGCGCCGCGTTAAAGCAGCCGCAATGCTTGCACGATTTAAGTGCGCTGTCATACGATGTTTTCCTAGCGCCCACAATAAACTCGATTGTCTTCTTAATAATGCTGCTGCCGCAGCCCGTACACCCGTCCGGCTCGATGTTATCTTTGCACATCGCACAGATTGCCGCCCTCTGGTCAGCCTCGGCTTGATTCTCCACGCGCTTCCAGCCAGCTGCGACAAGTGTCTTGGTGAGGCGTACAGCTAGATTCATCGTGAGACGCTGGTTTGGCGGTGGCTTTGGGACATACCCCTTACACAGCTCCGGCCTTTGCTCACAGACTTGGGCCTCCACAATCTCCGATATGTTAAACGGAACCGGCAGATTATTCGCCCGCCGGTGGTCGGCCACCCTCGTCACCAGCTGGCCAAAGTTGTCAGATGTCAACTTGACGCCAGTCTCCTCTTGCTCGTAGCTGTACCCGTTAGGCGGCACAACGCTTGTTTCAACTAGTTTCTTCATACCCACTTACCAGAACCAAACACAGTAATCATCCTCACAGTCCTCGGGGAGAATGTCATATTGTGTTTTTTGTTTCACACTTCAGCAAACGTGTCGTGGTAAATACTGTCGCAGTCCTTCACCAGCTTATCCCAGCTGGACAACCCACCACGCTGTCGGGTCGCTGTGGCATACCCTCCCAGCCTGCGGGCCATCTCCACTACTAGCGTGATCGCGTCCGCAAAGTCCGGCGACTGGCCGGTGCGAGCTTTCATATCGACCTTTCTTTCAATGATTGTCATACGCTTCTCATCGTCAAACATCCTCGAACAAAACTCAATCACCGCCGCGTGGTGCATCCCTCGCAGCTGCTCGTTGATGACCCATTGGCGCACGCTGAACCACAGCTCGGTCACTTTGTTGGCGTACACTTCGCTGCTCTTGCGGTGATCCTCTGGGCTGACGGGGCGGTCGCTGGCTTTCCCCCCGAACTCCACCCGCTGGATCGACGGATGCCACGTCTTGGCCAATATGTCGCACAGCCCCCCACCCTCGCCGGTGGCGTCTATCGCCAGATGTTCCGGCTTCACGTTGTTCTCCTCGCAGATAGCCCTCACTCGGCTGGCAATCTGAAAGTGAACCGGCTCGCTGCTCTTTGCGTCGATCTGGATTATCTCGTTTGCCTCCAAAGATATACCCATCTTCCCATTGTCGAAGTCTCCGTAACGCCCCAGCTGGATGACGCAACGGTCGCCCCCATTGAAAGCGGGGTCTAAACCGGCCATCATGTGGCTCTTTTTCACGAAAACAGCAGGAAACATTACCCTGTATTTCTCGACCAAGTTCTCGCTTAACACCGTCTTGCACACCCCCTCGGGCGACCACATCCCCCGCGTGTACTTCCAGAACTTCGGGCTGTCCTCGCCGTCATACTTCTGCGCCTGCCGCACTTGATCATCTGATATTAGGAAGCTGTACTTCGTTTTGCCTTCCAGCACGTTGGGAGACTTCATCCCGTCGAACCGAACACACACGCCCCTCTCCGTCTCCCACTCCTCGTCCTCGATGCTAATGCCCGACCACCCGTTCTTCGGGGTGGCGAACCGCCCGTGCTGGTCAAACTTGCTGTGAGGGTTTCCAATTGCCAGAAACTTGAACTCGCTGGTTCCCTTCTGAAGGTTTGAGCAAGCCTCGAACGCCGCCTCGGGAGTGTCGGTAGCCTCATCCACTATCACCATCGTGCGCGGGGAACGTATGCCTTGGATGTTGGCGACCGCCTTCGAGGTGGCTCCGTCCAGCACGGGGATGGCGAAGATGGCGTGCTTATCGTCGCCTCGGATGGCTTGCAGCGTGGTCTTGCTGTCCACCATATGCGACGGGTAGCCACCCTTGCACGTCCGATAAAGGTCTTGGATAACCGGCCACGCCCGCTTCCGAATCATCTTTGCGGTGGTGGAGGTGAGGATGATCGAGGTTTGGAGCGGGGCAGCTAGGAAATAAACCATCGAGTAGAGGCTGGCGGCGTAGGTCTTCCCGCTTGCGCCGCACCCCGCCCAGCACACCCATTGGTTCTCGCACAGGCTCTCGATCTGTTTCTCCAGCCACGGATTCCAGATCATCTTTGGCCACAGGTGAGCGACCACGTTCTTAAAGTGGCGGAATGCCCCCAGCCCGCCGCGATCCGGCGAGTGGTTAATTCTGAATGCGTACAACTCCAGCTCGATCTCGTTTAGTTGCACGTCAAACGCCAAGCCATATTTGTGCTTAATCAAACCGTTTGACAATAGGAAGGTATAATGAGGCTATACTCCCCCTACGGGGGATATACCTCACAACTTTTGCGAACTGTCAAACGATGGCTATTACCTTAAATCAAAACACCGACTGCTGTGAAACAACTTGCTCCACCTCCACCACAAACGTAGCTGGCGCAACTGGTGCAGCTGGCGCAGCGGGATCGAACGGCACAAACGGTAGCAACGCCTACACGGCGACAACCGCTTCGTTCACAATGCCAGCCGTCAGCTCGACGGTTGCGGTTGCGGTGAGCGACTCGGTGTGGATGTCTGTGGGACAGACGTTATACATCAGCGGCGGTGGTTACTTTGAGGTTACAGCTAAAGCGTCTGCCACATCAATCACGGTCAAGAGCCTTTACGCAGTACCTACAAATGCAGCCGTCGGGGCTACCGTTGCTGGCTCAAGCACGGTCAGCGCGGCTGGTTTGAAGGGGGATACCGGCGCAGCTGGTGCAGCTGGGTCGGGTCTGCCAACTCTGGCCAAAGGCGGTCTAGCCACCTATAGCACCCAAAACATCGCGTTGGCAGTAGGGGCCAACAACAAGTTCCTCGGCGCTGACAGCAGCGCCACGGCTGGGATAGCGTGGGATACTGTCCAGTACAGCGACCTCGGTGGTACGCTCGCACTTAACACCGTTACAACCAGCGGCCAGTTGCCTTTGGCAGGCATAGCTAACGCTGGCGGGGCCGCTGGGGATATTGCCTATTGGAACGGCTCTGCTTGGGTAAGACTCGCCAAGGGAACTACTGGGCATTTGCTTGAGCAAGGTTCCTCGAACGCACCACAATGGGCTGCTCCAGTAACAAACAATTTTAACATAGAGGCAATGGGGCGAGTTGCTAAAGACTCGTTGCACGCATTGACCTTTGAGGGAACGCCAGTCAATTGCAATGCGTTGGGAACAATAGGCGGAACCAATGACGAAGTAACAATCACCTTTACTTCTGCAATAAGTGCCACTTACCCAGTAGTTATGTTGGCATCGACAGGAAGCGGGACTACTGCTGACATTCTTATTCAGTCAATCAGCCAAACAGCTCTGGTTGTTAAGCTTGGAGGTACCAGCGCCCATTCTTTCCACTTTGCAGTCTTCGCTTAATGCCAGTAATCGACCGCCAGCGGATTAGCGACGGGTTCCTTACGCTGGAACGCGGGGTGGACGCTGGTCGGTCGCCCAACTTGCT